>Ga0310810_10005018_pt1 | contig 14737 bp, 13 predicted proteins | sample NCmetagenome_FD_207641 | JGI IMG/M metagenome (GOLD analysis project Ga0310810, IMG submission 207641) | Soil microbial communities from experimental microcosm in Duke University, North Carolina, United States - NC | ecosystem: Engineered > Artificial ecosystem > Soil microcosm > Unclassified ... | reverse complement strand
CCGCGTCCCTCTCCGTTCCCGCGCAGGTCTTCACGGTTCTTCTGCTGCTCAGCGGCGTCAGCGCCGCGCTCTATACGTTTACCCTCATTGCCACCGTTGTAGTCGAGGGAGGCCTGGCGAAGCGCTTCGCGCAACGCCGGTATCAGCGAATGCTCGATAGTCTCCAGGATCATTTCATCATCTGCGGCTACGGGCGCATCGGCAGCATCGTGGCGCGGCAGTTCGCACGGCAGCAGGTCCCGTTCGTGGTCGTCGAGCGCGACACCGACCGCGTGCACGCGGCGATTGAAGACGGCCTGCTGGCCGTCGAAGCCGACGCCAGCCGCGAGGACGTGCTGAAGCGCCTCAACATCGAGCGCGCGCGCGGGCTGATCGCGGCCGTGGGGACCGACGCCGAGAACGTCTATACCGTGCTCAGCGCCCGCGTGCTGCGCCCCGATCTCTTCATCGTCGGCCGCGCCGAGACCGACGATGCGACGATCAAGTTGAAGCGGGCGGGGGCCAACCGCGTGCTCTCGCCGTACCAGATCGGCGGCGTGCAGATCGCGCAGACGGCGCTGCGGCCGGCCGTCGTGGATTTCATGGAGCTCGCGACCAGCACGGACAACCTCGATCTGATGATGGAAGAGGTCACGGTGACGGCGCAGTCGCCGCTCGCGATGCAGTCGATCAAACAGGCGAACCTGCGGCAGCGGTACGGCGTCATCGTCGTCGGTATTCAGCGGCAGGCCGGCCACATGGAATTCAACCCGGAACCCGACACATCGATCGGCGTCGGCGACAAGCTGGTCGTTCTCGGTCGCCCGGGACCACTGAAGCAGCTGGAAAGTGAGGCGTCCGCGTGAGAGTTCACGGAGATCACGGAGAGAACGGGCTAATCAACGGAGAAACGAAGACACGAAGGCACGGAGGCGAGGCGGTTCGGCGGGTGGGCCGGCTCCGGCGGCCGCGTCGCTTCGCGACGCCCGTCGAACCGCCCCAGCGTCGTCGCAGCGTGACGGCCCTCCGTTACTCCGCTTCTCTGTGTCTCCGTTGTTTGGCCCGTTCCCTCCGCGATCTCCGTTATCTCCATGCCCGCGCGACTTCTTGACGGCGTCGCGGTCGCGAACGACATCCGCGCCGAGGTGGGGCCTCGCGCGGCGGCGTTTACCGCGCGAATGGGACGGCCGCCCGGGCTCGGCATCGTGCTCGTGGGCGACGACCCTGCGTCGCAGGTCTACGTTCGCAACAAGCTGAAGTCGGCGGGGGAGTCGGGGCTGCGCGCGGACCTCGAGCGCCTGCCGGCGACGGCGTCGATCGAGGAGGTGCTCGCGGTCGTGGATCGGCTCAACCGGAGCGACGCGCACGATGCCATCCTCGTCCAGTCGCCGCTGCCCGCGGCGCTCGGCGCCGACGCGGAGCGGCGCGTGTTCGATGCAATCGATCCGGCCAAGGACGTCGACGGGTTCCATCCGATCAACGTCGGGCGACTGGTGCAGAACCGCGCCGTCGTCGTCGCCGGCACGCCGTCGGGCGTCATCGAGCTGCTCGACCGGTCCGCGATTCGGATTGCCGGCGCGCGCGCGGTGGTCATCGGCCGCAGCGAGATCGTCGGCAAGCCGATGGCGCTGCTGCTCCTGCACCGGCACGCGACGGTGACGATCTGCCACTCGCGCACCGGCGACCTGCCGCGGGTGACGCGCGAGGCGGACATTCTCGTCGCGGCGGTGGGCCGGCCGGCCTTCGTCACGCGCGAGTTCGTGAAGCCCGGCGCTACGGTGATCGACGTCGGCATCAACGAACTGCGCGACCGCACCGAGGTCGAACGGCTGTTTCCCCCGGGATCGAAACGCCGCGAGACGTTCGATCGCCGCGGCGCGATCATGATCGGCGACGTCCACCCCGAGGTCGCCGAAGTCGCCGGTGCGTTGTCGCCGGTGCCGGGCGGCGTCGGCCCGCTTACGGTCGCGATGCTGCTGAAGAACACGGTGACGGCTGCGATCGAGCGGGCAGGAAGGGCAGGATAGGCAGGAGGGAAAAACTGCTGTCACGCATGCTCCGAATTGCACTGACCGGCGGAATCGCGACAGGCAAGAGCTACGTGCTCGAGCGGATCCGGGCGCGCGGCATTCCGTGCCTTGACGCCGACGAGCTGGTGCACGGGATCACGGCCGCCGGCACCGAAGCGACCACCGCCATCGCCGCCAGGTTCGGCGGCGACATCCTCGCGGCGGACGGGTCGGTCAACCGCGCGAAGCTCGGGCCGATCGTGTTCGCCGATCCCGCCGCACGCAAGGACCTCGAAGCGATCGTGCATCCGGCCGTCTACCGCGCCATCACCGCCGGCATCCGCGCGTTCGAGATGACAGGCGAATCGCGACTTGCCGTGGTGGCGATCCCGCTGTTATACGAGACGGGCGCGGACAAACAGTTCGATCGCGTGGTCGTGACCGCGTGCTCGCGCGATCTGCAGGTCGCGCGCCTCGTAGAAAGAGGACTCACGGAGGAGGCCGCGCGTCAGCGCCTCGCCGCGCAGCTCCCGACGGAGGAGAAGGCCGCGCGCGCCGATTTCGTCATCCGCACCGACGGCGCGTTCGAGGAAACCGACGCGCAGATAGAACGCGTTATCGCCAGTCTCTGAACGCCGAACGGCAAGCGTCAGCGACGAACGTCAGCGAAGCGACCCGAACGTCAGCGAGGCCTCCCGAACGGCAGCGTCAGACTTCGACTTCCGTGGGGTCTTGAGCGGGGGCGATGCGTTCTTCGACGAACGTGTTCCAGTCGTGGCAGTGCGGGCACTGCCAGAGGAGCTCCGTGCTGCGATAGCGGCACCGCATGCAGACGTGCGGGTCGAGATAGAACACGGCGTGCTCGGTGAGCTCGCCGTAGCGGTCGACGAGCGATTCGGGATGATGGAGCTGCCCGAGCGCGCGCCAGATCGCCTGATGGATGCTGAGCGCGTGCGGGTTCTGCACGAGCGCGGCGAAGAGCAGTTCGAGCGCGTCGCGTGGACGCCCGCTCGCGGCGAGGTGGCGCGACAGCGCGAGCCGCGCGCGCCAGTCGGTCGGCGATTCGTCGATGAGCCGCTTGCACAGGCGCGTGAAGCGCTCCGGACTGCCGGTCCGAATCGCGAGCGCCTCGAGCCGATCGAACGCCAGATACGCGCGGTCGCGCGCGACGTCGACCAGGCGCTCCCAGATGGCGGCCGCCGCCCGTTCGTCGCCCTGGGCGACGCGCACGTCGCCGAGGTTGAGATACGCGGGCACGGCGCGCGCATCGAGATCGATCGCGCTCTCGAACCGGCGAATCGCCTCCGTGTAGTCCTTGCGCCGCATCGCCTCGAGCCCGATCTCGTTCTCGAGGAACGCGAGAATCGCCTGGTTCTGCGGGGCGCCCCCGTCCTTCAATTGGGTGAGGCGCTGCCGCGTGTCGTACGCCTCGATCCACTGATGCTGCTCCTCGTGGAGCTTTTGGAGGTTGAGCAGCGCGTACTCGTTGGTCGTATCGAGGCGGAGCACCTCGTTGAACGCCTCGAGCGCCCGCTCGACGAACCCACCGCGCTTGTAGTCGAGGCCGAGGCAAAGCAGCACGTACGCGTGCTCGAGCTTGTTCAGTCGCGGGCGCTGGAGCAGGTTCTGGTGCACGGTGATCGCCTTGCCCACCTGGCCTTTCTCACGATACAGGTTGCCGAGGATCATGTGCACCTCGAGACCGTCGGCGTCGAGGCTGGCGGCGCGGCTCAACTCCTCGATCGCGAGGTCGATCTGGTTGGCCACCAGAAAGTTGAGGCCGAGAATATAATGCGGCGACTCACGGACGCGGCGGCGATCGATCCACGTGCCGTCGCGCAGCTTGTAGCGCTCCCACGCCTTGCCGATCGTGAGGCCGACCAGCAGCGCGACGAGCGCGGCGAGCATCGGAGCGTAGGCGCTCATGCGAGATAGGAGGCCAGCAGCCCCTCCCATTTGCCCTGCGCGCGCAGAATGAGCTCGATGAGATCGCGTGCCGCGCCGTCGCCGCCCCTGGCGCGGCTGACCCAGTGCACGCGCGATCGCACGTCGGCCGCCGCGTCGCACGGCGCCGCGGCCAGGCCCACGCGTCCGAGCACCGGCAGATCCAGCACGTCGTCTCCCATGTAGGCGATCTGATCGTCGCTCACGCCGGCATCCGCCGCAATGCGATCGTACGTCTCGAGCTTGCTCGGCACGCCCTGGTGAACCAGCGTCACGCCGAGCTGCGCCGCGCGCTGCGCCGTCGCCGCCGACGTCCGCGCCGACAGCAGCCCGACCGTCAGGCCGCTTCGCTGAGCCCACACGATCGCCGTGCCGTCCTTGATGTCGAACTGTTTGCTCTCGGTGCCGTCGGCGTGGAGCAGAATCTTTCCGTCGGTCAGCACGCCGTCGACGTCGAACACCACGAGCGTGATCGCGGATGCCCGGCGGGCGAGGTCGCCGTCCATCAGGTCTGGTTGTCCCACAAATCGTGCAGATGAATGACGCCGGCGATGCGCCGCGGGTTGTCGCCGTCGGCGACCACCACCGCCGTGATCTTGCGTTGCTCCATCAGCGCCAGCGCCTCGGCGGCCAGCGTGGTCCGCGGGACGGCGACGGGGTTCCGGGTCATCACGTCGGCAGCCGTGAAATTCAGAAACTCCACGCCCCGTTCCATGTGCCGCCGCAGGTCGCCGTCGGTGATGATGCCGAGAAGCGCCGCGTCACCGTCGACGACGCACGTCATGCCGAGACCTTTGCTCGACATCTCGTAAATCACATCGCGCATGCGGGTGTCGGCCGGCACAATCGGACATTGTTTCCCGCCGTGCATCAGCGCCTCGACCTTCATGAACCGCTTGCCTATCCTGCCGCCGGGGTGCAGGCTGGCGAAATCCTCCTCACGAAAGCCCTTCTCGACGAGAAGCGTCATCGCAAGGGCATCGCCGATGGCGAGCGCTGCCGTCGTGCTCGCCGTCGGCACCAGATTCATCGGACACGCTTCCTCGGTCACGCTGCAGTCGAGCGCGACGTCGGCATTGAGTGCCAGCGTCGACGAACGACCGCCGGTGATCGCGATCAGCTTCGCCCCGACGCGGCGGATCGTTTCCAGCAACCGCAGCAGTTCGTCCGTTTCGCCGCTGTACGACAGCGCCACGACGACATCGTCGCCCTGGATCACGCCGAGGTCTCCGTGGATGGCCTCGGCGGGGTGCAGAAAAAACGCCGGCGTGCCGGTACTCGTGAGCGTCGCGGCGATCTTGCGGCAGATGATGCCCGACTTGCCCATGCCGGTCAGGATGACGCGGCCCGTGCACTGCCGCAGCGTCTGCACGGCGCAGTCGAACTTCCCGTCGAGCCGATCGACGAGCGCGAGGATCGCTGCGGCTTCCGTTTCCAGCACCTTGCGGGCGAGCGTGCGGTCAGCCACGCACCTTCACCTCTGTTTCCTTCACGATCGCGTCGATCGCCTTGAGCCGGTGGAGCAGCGGCTCCAGCGCGTCCAGGCGCAGCGCGTTCTGCGCGTCGCTCTTCGCGCGCGGCGGGTCTTCGTGGACCTCGAGGAACACACCGTCCACGCCGGCGGCCACACCGGCCGATGCCAGCGGCTCGATGTACTGCGCGAGGCCGGCCGTGACGCCGTCGCCGCCGCCGGGCAGCTGCAGGCTGTGCGTCACGTCGAAGATCACCGGCACGCCGAGACGGCGCATGATCGGCAGCGCGCGCATGTCGACCACCAGGTTGTGATAGCCGAACGAGGTGCCGCGCTCGGTGAGGATGACGCGCGGGTTCCCCGACTCGACGACCTTGGCGACCGCATGCGTCATGTCGTCGGGCGCGAGAAACTGGCCTTTCTTGATATTGACGACGCGGCCGGTCTTCGCCGCGGCCACGAGCAGGTCCGTCTGGCGCGCGAGAAACGCGGGGATTTGCAGCACGTCGGCCACGTCGGCGGCGGGCCGCGCGTGCGCGGGTTCGTGGATGTCGGTGAGGATCGGTACGTTGTACCGCGATTTGATCCCCGCCAGCACGCGCAGCCCCTCGTCGAGCCCCGGGCCGCGAAACGATCGGATCGAGGTGCGGTTCGCTTTGTCGTACGAGGCCTTGAACACGAACGGGACGCCGGCGCGCTTCGCGATCTCCACGAGCCGGCCGGCCAGATCCGTGGTGTGCTGCTCGGATTCGATGACACACGGACCTGCAACGAGCACGAGTGGGCTCCCGCCCCCGATCGTGAGGTCGCCCACCTGCAGAGGGGTCACGGCTGAATTATAGAGGGCGGGAGGGGCAGGAGGGGCGTCCTGCCTTTCCAGCCCTACGCGCGCAAGCGAATCGCGCGTGGCGAAGACTCCGCGCGCTCCGCTTGCGTAGTTTTGTGTTCGTACGCCGCGCGCACGAAGGCGGCGAAGAGCGGATGCGGCCGCGTCGGCTTCGACTTGAATTCCGGGTGGAACTGCACGGCGACGTACCACGGATGTCCCGGCAGCTCCGCGATCTCCACGAACTTGCCGTCGGGCGAGCGGCCCGAAATGCGGAGGCCGTGCTCGGTGAGCGTGCGCTCGTACAGGCAGTTGAACTCGTACCGATGACGATGGCGTTCGTGGATCAGGTTGGTGCCGTACACCTGCTGCGCGAGCGATCCGGGTGTCAGCTCGCACGCGTAGCTGCCGAGCCGCATCGTGCCGCCGAGCTCGTCGACGCCGAGCAGGTCGCGCAGTTTGTAGATCACCTTGGCTGACGCATCGGGATTGCACTCGGTCGAGTCGGCGTCGGCGAGACCTGCGACGTTGCGCGCGTATTCGACCGTCGCCCACTGGAACCCGTAGCAGATGCCGAAGTAGGGTACCTGCCGCTCGCGCGCGGACTGCGCCGCGCGCATCATGCCGCGCGTCCCGCGATCGCCGAAGCCGCCCGGCACGAGGACGCCGTCCGCGCCGTCGAGCAGCGCGGAGCCGTTCGGCTCCTCGAGCGCTTCAGCCTCGATCCACTTGATGTTCACCTTCAGCCGGTGCCGGAACCCGCCGTGATAGAGCGCTTCGTTGAGGCTCTTGTACGAGTCCTCGTATCCGACGTACTTGCCGACGACGTGAATCGTGAGGTCGTCGACCGGGTTCTTGATGCGGGTGACCAGTTCCTCCCACGGCTGCATCCGCCGCTCGCTCTGCGGCAGGTGGAGGTATTTCAACACCATTCGATCGAGCCCTTCGGCCGCGAGGACGACCGGCACTTCGTAGATCGTCTGGACGTCCTTCGCGGTGATCACGGCCTCCTCGGCGACGTCGCAGAAGAGGGCGATCTTGCGCTTGATGTCGGAATCGAGGAACCGATCGGTCCGGCACAGCAGGATGTCGGGCTGGATGCCGATCGAACGCAGGTCGCGAACGCTGTGCTGCGTCGGCTTCGTCTTCAGCTCGCCCGCGGCGCCGATGAACGGCACCAGCGTCAGATGCACGTACAGCGAGTTGTCGCGGCCGACGTCCTGCCGGAGCTGACGGATGGCTTCGAGAAACGGCAGGCTCTCGATGTCGCCGACGGTGCCGCCGATTTCCACGAGCACGATGTCGACGTCTTGCGAAACGGCGCGAATGGCGTCCTTGATTTCGTTCGTGATGTGCGGAATGACCTGCACGGTGCGGCCGAGGTAATCGCCGCGGCGTTCCTTCTGGATGACGCTCTGATAGATCTTGCCGGTGGTCCAGTTCGAGTTCTTGGTCGTGACCGTGTTCGTGAAGCGCTCGTAATGACCCAGGTCGAGGTCTGTTTCAGCCCCGTCGTCGGTGACATAGACCTCGCCGTGCTGATACGGGCTCATCGTCCCCGGGTCGACGTTGATGTAGGGATCGAACTTCTGCATCGTCACCTTGTAGCCGTGTCCCTCGAGGAGACAGCCCAACGAGGCCGACGCGAGTCCCTTGCCGAGCGACGACACGACGCCGCCCGTGATGAAGATGTACTTAGGAGTCCGTCCGTCCATGATCCCTCATCAGCTGGAGGTTGGCACCGAGAGCAGCTTGCGCACCTGGTCGAGGTCTTCCGGCGTGTTCACTTCGAACGATTCGTAGCTCGTTTCCACGGCCTTGATGCGAATGCCGTGCTCGAGCGCGCGCAGCTGCTCCAGCGATTCGGCGCGTTCGAGCGGCGTCGGCTCCAGCCCTGCCAGCACCATCAGGGTGCTACGGCGATAGGCGTAGAGGCCGATATGTCTATAGAGCGGGGGCCAGCCGCCGCGCGGATCCCGGATGTGCGGGATCGGCGCGCGGGAGAAATACATGGCGAACCCGCCGCGATCGAGGACGACTTTCGTGACGTTCGGATTGGTCAGCTCGTTCGAATCGTGGATCCGGCGGAACAGCGTGGTCATCTGGACCGAGCGATCCGATTCGAACGGTTTGACGAGCTCGGCGATGGCACCCGGATCGATCAGCGGCTCGTCGCCCTGGACGTTGACGACGACGTCGCAGTCGAGCGTCGCGGCGACTTCGGCGATGCGATCGGTGCCGGTTTCGTGGCTTGCTCTCGTCAGCCGCACGGCGCCGCCGAATTCCGCCGCGCGCCGTGCGATGCGCAGATCGTCGGTCGCGATGATCACCTGCGAGACGGCGCCGGCCGATGCCGCACGCCGGTACACGTGCTCGATCATCGGCCGGCCGTCGAGATCGGCGAGCGCTTTTCCCGGAAGACGCGTGGACGCGTAGCGCGCGGGGATGATGGCGACGATGTTGAGCGATGAAGTGAGTGGAGAAACCGAATCGACTCTGGAATCAGTCGATTGAGGGTGCACGGCGAATAATAGCACACACGCCGCGCGTACCGCGTGCGTGTGCTACCATCAAAACGGGTGAATATCAAGACGACAGCGACGATCGTGACGACGGGCGGTGCGCTCGCCGCGTGGCTCGCCGGGGGCGTGCCGGCGAATCACTCCGCTGCGCCGCCGCCAGCGGCGCAGCGGTCGCCCTCGCCGACGATCGACGCGCGCACGGCCGCGCTCGAAACCGAGATCGGTCGCCTGCACGATCGTCTGCGTCCCTCGACGACGCCTCGGGCGCCGGGCCGGAATCTGTTTCGCTTCCACGCGCCGGCCGTCGCGCCGAGTGCGGCTCCAGCGCCTCCGCTGCCGGTGCCCGCGATCGCTCCGCCGCCGGAGCCGACGGCGCCGGCGATGCGGCTCATCGGGATCGCCGAAGACCCGGGCGCTGACGGCCCGGTCCGGATCGCCTTCATCAGCACTGGTGGACAGCTGTTCAACGTGAAGGAAGGCGAGACCATTCTCGGTCGGTACCGCATCGCGAAGATCACATCCGACGTGGTCGAGCTCACCGACACCATCGACGGCAGCGTCAAACGGTTCGCACTGCGCTGACGTGGCGCAGCCTGCGCCCGTCGTCATCATCATCAATCCGATCTCCGGCGCCGCCGGGAAGAATCGCGGCCACGCGCGCGCGCAGGTCGCCCGCGCGGCGGTCGCCGACGCGCGGGTCGACGCGCGCATCGTCCTCACCGAGGCCGCCGGACATGCGAGCGCACTGGCGCGCGACGCCGCCGCGTCCGGCGCCCGCGCGGTCATAGCCTGGGGCGGCGACGGCACCATCAACGAGGTCGCGTCCGTGCTGGCGTTCGGTCCCGTCCCGCTCGGCATTGTTCCGGCTGGATCGGGCAACGGGCTCGCCCGCGACCTCGGGATCGACCGGCGTCCAGCCAGGGCCATTGCTGCGGCGCTGAAGGCGAGTCCGCGCACGATCGACGTCGGCGAGATCGAGAAACGGCTCTTCGTCAACATGACAGGCGCCGGCATCGACGCCCACATCGCGCGCCGGTTCAATGCTCCCGACAACACGCGCCGAGGCTTTCTCGGCTACGCGCGCATCACGCTCGATTTGCTGCGAAGCTATGTCCCGGCGACCTATCGGATAACGACGGGCGAGTCGAGGTCCGACGTCCGCGCAGTGCTCGTCACGGTTGCCAATTCATCGCAGTTCGGCAACGGCGCACGCATCGCGCCGGCCGCGCGGCTCGACGACGGCCTGCTCGACCTCGTGGTGGTCGGCGACCGTTCGGCATTCGGGACGCTCTGTCAGATGCCGCGCCTATTCACCGGACGTGCGGAACGCATTCCGGGTTGCCGCTTCGAACGCGTCACAGACGTGACGATTGAAACCGACCAGCCGATGACGTTCCACGTCGATGGCGAGCCGTGTGAAGGAGGAACTCGCCTGCACGCGCGCGTGCACCCCGGCGCGCTGAACGTGCTCGCGTGAGCGTTCAGCCGAGCCGAACGATCCAGGCTTGGCGGATAGCGGCTACCTGCCGGATCTCGTTGACCGCCTGATTGAGCGCGTCCGGCGAGCCGCCGTCCTCGTCGACGTTCACGACGCCAATCGCGCCGGCTTCACCCCGTCCGAGCGCGAAGTTCGCGATGTTCACGCGGTGCCGTCCCAGAATCGTCCCGACCTCGCCGATCACGCCCGGCTGATCGTCGTTGGCGATGATCAGCATCGTGCCGCCGAGCGGCGCTTCCACCGCGACGCCGCGGACCGAGACGAGCCGAGGGCTGCTCGGCTCGAACACCGTGCCCTCGACCCAGCGCTCGCCGGCGTCCGTGTGCAGCTTGATCGACAGCAGACTCGTGAAATGTCGGGGACGCGAGCTTCGCGACTCGACGATGTCGATGCCGCGCGTCTGGGCGGCGGCGCGTGCGTTCACGATCGACACGCCGGTCGAGAGAATCGGTCGCAGGACGCCGGCCGCCGCGCTCGCGGCCAGAATGTCCACGCCGCGGCTCTCGACGAGGGCGCCGTAGTACCGGACACCCAGTGCCTCGATGCGCGCGGTGCCCATCTGGGCGGCGAGCGTGCCGAGCTCGTCGGCGAGACGGATCCACGGCTGGAGCCGATGCATGTCGTCGGCTTGCATCGACGGAAAATTGACGGCGTTGCGGACGATACCGTCGCGGAGAAAGTCGCGGACCGTTTCGGCCGTCTCGGTGCCGACCAGTTCCTGCGCCTCTTCGGTCGAGGCAGCGATGTGCGGTGTCGCGATGACTTGTGGCAGTTGGGCGAGCGACCAATCGGCCGGCGGTTCCTGCTCGAAGACATCGAGGGCGGCCGCCGCGACCACACCGTCCTGAATCGCCTGTGCCAGGGCGGCTTCGTCGACGAGCTCGCCCCGCGCTGTGTTCACGAGGCGAATGCCGCGCTTGCAGCGCGCAAACCGTTCCGCATCGAACAGGTGCCGCGTCTCGGCCGTCACCGGCAGGTGCAGCGTCAGATAATCCGCCGTTCCGCACACGTCGTCGAGCGACATCAGCTCGACGCCAAGGCCCGACGCCACGTCCTTCGAGATGTACGGGTCATGGGCGACGACCCGCATGCCGAACGCCCGGGCGCGCTGCGCAACTTCCTGGCCGATGCGGCCAAGGCCGGCCACGCCGAGCGTCTTGCCGCGCAGTTCCATCCCCAGGAATCGCCGCTTGTCCCAACGCCGATCCTTCATCGCGCGGTCGGCGGCCGGCACCGAGCGCGCCAATGCGAGCATGAGCGCGCACGCGTGCTCGGCGACGCTGATGCTGTTGGCGCCTGGGGCGTTCACGACGAGCACCCCGCGCGCGCTCGCGGCATCGACGTCCACGTTGTCGACCCCGGTTCCCGCGCGAGCGACGATGCGCAGGTGCGGCGCCGCCTCGAGCAGCGTACGGTCGACCTTCGTCGCGCTTCGGACCAGGAGCGCGTCGGCGTCGGCAAGATCAGCGGCGAGCGTGGCCGGGGAGCGGCCGGATCGGGCGTCGACGATCCAGCCGTCTTCGGCCCGAAGCAGCTCGATGGCCGAAGGCGGCAATTCGTCGGCGATAACGATTTTCATGGGGTCGGGTCGGTCGGGTGGGTTGGGTAGGTCAGGTGGGTAAACGCCTGTACCCGACTTACCAGACCTACCTGACCTCCTCGACTCCTCAGTGACTCTTGGCAGGCCCCAGCGTGCGGACGTAGTTCACGACGCTCCAGATCTGGTTTTCGGTGAGCTTCGCTTTGTACCCCTTCATGCCGGTGCCCTTCGAGCCGTCGCGGATCAGCGTGAAGATTTCGCCGTCGCTCGACCCGTGTTTCCAGTCGGCGTCGGTCAGGTCCGCCGGTTTGGGATTGAGTTGCTCGCCCAGCTTGCCGTCGCCCTTGCCGGTCTCGCCGTGGCAGCTGGCGCACTGCTTGCCGTAGACCGTCTTGCCTTCGGCGATGGACTGCGCGTTCGCAGGGACGGGGTTCTTCAGCTTCTCGGCTTCGGGATGTCGATGCGCGCCGCCGGCCGGATGCTGATGCTGCGCGATCGAGGTCGATCCGCCGAAGGTGAGCGTAAACGCAGCCAGAAGATAGAAAAGACGATGCGACATCGTTCGACACCTCTAATCTTCCAAGTATAATCGTCGCGCTTGCCCTGCTATGGTGCAAACCGCTAAAACATTCGAAACTTCACGACGAAACCGCCTCAACCGGCGCGTTTTCCACAGGCTTTTCCACAGCGTTCGCGGAAATCTTCCAGCGGTCGCCAGGTAATCTGACCTAAACGATGTCAACTCCAATCACGTTCAGCAACGGCCGGCTCGTCGTGCCGGACGATCCGATCATTCCGTTCATCGAAGGCGACGGCACGGGGCCCGATATCTGGCGCGCGAGCGTGCGCGTGCTCGATGCCGCCGTCGAGAAGGCGTACGGCGGCAAGCGCCGCATCGCGTGGAAGGAAGTCTACGCGGGCGAAAAGAGCTTCAAGCAGTTCAACACATGGCTGCCGGACGAAACAGTCGAAGCGTTTCGCACGCATTTCGTCGGCATCAAGGGACCGCTCACGACGCCGGTCGGCGGCGGGATCCGATCGCTCAACGTGGCGCTGCGCCAGCTACTCGATTTGTTCGTCTGTCTGCGTCCCGTCCGCTGGTATCGCGGCGTGCCGTCGCCGGTGAAGCATCCGGAAAAAGTCGACATGGTGATCTTCCGCGAGAACACGGAGGACATCTACGCCGGCATCGAGTACCAGGCCGGATCGGCAGAAGCGCAGAAAGTGCTCGATTTTTTCGCGAAGGAGTTCCCGAAGGAGTTCAAGAAGATCCGGTTCGGCAGCGCCGAGGCGAATGCCGCGTGGCAGAAACAGCTCGAATCGATCGGCGCGCCGCCGCGCGAGGTACCGGTGCAGGTCGGCATCGGGCTGAAACCGATCAGCCGCGTCGGCACGGAGCGGCTCGTGCACAGCGCGATTGGTTATGCCGTTCGGGATAAGCGGAAGAGCGTCACGCTCGTGCACAAAGGCAACATCATGAAGTTCACCGAAGGCGCCTTCCGCGACTGGGGCTACGAAGTCGCGAAGCAGTTCTATGGCGCCGTCGAGATTGACGGCGGGCCGTGGTGCCGGATTCCGGACGGCAAACCCGGCGCCGGCATCGTGATCAAGGATGCCATCGCCGACATCACGCTCCAGCAGGTGCTGACACGGCCTGACGAATTCGACGTGATCGCCACGCCTAATCTGAACGGCGACTACCTGTCTGACGCCCTCGCCGCCCAGGTCGGCGGCATCGGCATCGCTCCGGGCGGCAACATCAACTACGTGACCGGCCATGCCGTGTTCGAGGCGACGCACGGCACGGCGCCGAAATACGCGAACCAGGACAAAGTGAATCCGGGCTCGGTCATCCTGTCGGGGGAGATGATGCTGCGGCACCTCGGATGGCCGGAAGCGGCCGATCTGACGGTCAAGGGCATGGACGGCGCGATTGCCGCCAAGCGCGTGACGTACGATTTCGCGCGGCTCATGGACGGCGCCACCGAGCTGAAGACGTCCGAGTTCGGGGACGCAATCATCGCGCACATGTGACGAACGTTGGCACGCGGAACACTCAGAACACGCAGCGAAGATTCTTCTCTGCGAGCTCCGCGAGTTCTGCGTGCAACTCGCTCTGAGGAGTCGAAATGAATCGCAAGGTAACCGTCGTAGGCGGCGCCGGCAACGTCGGGGCCACCGTGGCGCGCGGCGTGGCGGAAAAACAGCTGGCCGACGTCGTCGTCATCGATATCGCAGATCAGAAGGCAGCCGGCATCGCGCTCGACATGCTGCAGTCGTGCCCCATTATCGGTTCGGATTCGCGCGTGCTCGGCACCGGCGACTATGCGGAGAGCGCCGCCTCAGACATCGTCGTCATCACGTCTGGCGTGCCGCGCAAGCCCGGCATGAGCCGCGACGATCTGCTGAACGTGAACTACAAGATCATGCAGCAGGTGACCGAGCAGGTCGTGAAGTACTCGCCCAACTGCATCATCATCCCGGTGGCGAACCCGCTCGACGCGATGGCGCAGGCGATCTTCAAGCTGTCGAAGTTCCCGCGCGAGCGCGTCATCGGCATGGCCGGCGTCCTCGATTCGGCCCGGATGCGCGCCTTCATCGCGAAGGAGCTGAACGTGTCGGTGGATAACGTCCACGCGTTCGTGCTCGGCGGGCACGGCGACACGATGGTGCCGCTGCCGCGGTACTCAACGGTCGCCGGCATTCCCATCACGGATCTGATGGACAAGGCGACCATCGATCGAATCGTCGACCGGACGGCGAACGGCGGCGCCGAGATCACGAAGCTCGTCGGCACGAGCGCCTGGTACGCGCCCGGGGCGTCCGTTGTCGAAATGGTCGAGGCCATCCTGCTCGACAAGAAGAAGATCGTGCCGTGTTCGGTGTACCTGCAAGGCGAGTACGGCGTCCGCGATCAGTTCGTCGGGGTGCCGTGCAAGCTCGGCGCG
>Ga0310810_10005017_pt1 | contig 14737 bp, 10 predicted proteins | sample NCmetagenome_FD_207641 | JGI IMG/M metagenome (GOLD analysis project Ga0310810, IMG submission 207641) | Soil microbial communities from experimental microcosm in Duke University, North Carolina, United States - NC | ecosystem: Engineered > Artificial ecosystem > Soil microcosm > Unclassified ... | reverse complement strand
AAATGCTGAATGAATTGGCTCAACGCGTGATCCTGCCATATGCAATAATGATGATCACACTGGTCTTGCTTGCCCTGTTCATTTATTTTTCAAGTTTACCCGAGGTGGAGGCAGACACAGAAGATGCCACTGTGACTGCATTGAACACAAATAACAAAAATATTTTTCACTTCCCACACTTATTAATTGGTGTTGTAACGCTCTTCCTGTATGTGGGTGCAGAGGTGATTGCTGTCGATACCATCGCCGGGTACGGCGCATCACTGGGCATAGCATTGTCAACGGCTAAGTTTTTTGCAAGCTTTACCATTGTCAACATGCTGATCGGTTACATCATTGGCATAATTTGTATCCCTAAATTTATTAAACAGGAAAATGCTTTAAAGATCTCTGCCGTAACAGGAATTGTATTTTCGATCATGGCACTCTGCACAACCGGTTATACTTCCATAACATTTGTTGCATTATTAGGTCTTGCCAATTCACTCATGTGGCCCTCGATCTGGCCTCTTGCTATCGATGGACTGGGAAAGTTTACAAAGATCGGTTCCTCGTTGCTTATCATGGCTATCGGCGGCGGCGCAGTGCTGCCGCTGCTCTATGCCCGCCTTACCGAAATATTCAATACACATATGGCATACTGTATTGTTTTGCCAGGCTATTTTATGATCTTATACTATGCAATGGCAGGTCATAAAATACGTCGACGCTAAAAAAGCTTTTAGTTACATGCTCCAGCTAGAAGCTCATGGCTTGCAGGTTACAGCCGGGTTATATGTGACCTTAATCTTCGATTAATTTTTTTTAATCATTTTCCACTCGCGCCCCGGTGCTTCTACCCGGAAAGTTTCAATGTTATTGCGATCTTGTAATGTAACGTAGGCTGTTCTTCCATCGGGACCTCCGAAAGCGATGTTGCTTGGTTTCTTGCCCTTCAATATTATTTCTTTCAACAGTTGACCCGTTGATGAAATTTTTGCTACAACGCCTTTACCATGCCTCGCAATATAGAGATTGCCTTCCGTATCGCAACGCATACCATCCATTCCAAAATCAGGAAATTCAATCAACAATCTTTTGTTGCTGACTGAACCACCTGGTGACAAATCATAAGCCCACACTTTACGTTGCACAGACTCGTTTACGTACAATGTTTTTTCATCCGGGCTTACTTCTATTCCATTAGTAGTGCCCATACTATCTTCAAGCACTGTTGTCTTGCCATCTGTATCAATACGCCAAATGCGTCCTGTGCCTGCCTTCCAGTTTGGATCACTGGCATACAAACGGTCCTTGCTGTCAATAGCAATATCATTCGGCTGATTCATTATTGAATCATGTGCATACACGCTGAGTTGCTTACTTGCCAGGTCCACTTTGAGGATATTATGATTCGTATAATCAGCAATAAGCATTTCTCCCCTACTGTTAAAGCGGATACCGTTGCCGATGCTTCCATTTGGCAATTCAATAAATATGCTGCTGTCACCTGCTGGTGTTATTTTTCCAACGGTTCCTTCTCTGGAATAGTTAACGGCATACAGGTTGCCATCTTTATCAACGGCAGGACCTTCTGCTCCTGACGTAAAACTATTCACCAATGTCAGGTCCGCTGATTTATACAATTCTTCTGTAGCTTTCGTCTTGCAGCTGATCGCCACAACTAGTAGCAGCGGTTTGAAGATCGAAGATTTCTTTATCATTTCACAGCTAGTTATAAAAGTCTTTCAAGCATGAAAACATTGGGAAAGGATGCGTAAAGGTTTAGAAGGCTTCTTCCTTTCTTAATTTTCACTTTTTACTTTTTACATAAATGGGATCCGCAATGCCATTGAGGTCATACACAATTTTGCCGTCTTTGATCGTCATTTCACATTCAAACTTTTGTTTGCCATTTACTTTATAACCGGTCTTATCATAAAATCCAAAATTGCCATCGAGTAATTTCAATACGGCCACATCTGCAATGGCCCCAACCGAAAGATTACCCAACTCTTCATGTTTGATCACTTGTGCCGGCGCCCAGGTGCTTGCCTTGACAACTTCTTTCAAAGGCATACCCATAAACAAAAATTTTGACATAACATCAATTTGGCTTTTCATAGATGTGTTCATGCTGCCGGTGTGCAAATCCGTACTGATAGTTTTTGGAAAAAAGCCTTGTTTGATTGCAGGAATCGCCTGGGTGAAATTGAAACTGGCGCCTCCGTACCCAACATCGAAGACAATTCCTTTTTTGATGGCATCCCAGATAAAGGGTTTTACTTTATTGGTTAAGGTATCAACGACTGTCTCTCTTACATTACCTTCCAGCAGCGTATAAGTGTGCGTATAAATATCGCCGGAACGAAGATGTTTCATATACAGTTCTTCAATGGAAAGAGCCGGAGTGCTACCGCCGAAGTCAACCATAATGGGTATGTTAGCGAGTTTGCCTGCCTCCACTGCACGGTCAACAGGCGTCCAGTCAGGCCCTGAAAAATGTGCTACTTTAAAACCAACTATATAATCCTTGTATTGCTTCGCAACGAGGGCGCTCAGCTTTGCGTCCATGTCATTCACGTTTTGTTCGTAGGGGCCGCCACGCATACCTTCACCTACAATATTCAGAAAGGCCAATACTCTTGTTTGCGAATTGTCAATGATATTTTTTTTGAATGTTGGAAATGATTTCCATCCGGCACCTCCGGCGTCTGCGACAGTTGTGACACCAACCCGAAAGGTAAAACCGTCCGGAACAACCGCTGACATGCCATTGCTCAGGTAATGATCAGGCTCTGTACCAAAAAAAACGTGTGCATGCAAGTCGATAAGACCAGGCGTAACGTACATGCCGCGGGCATCCACGACCTGTGTTGCAAGTTTCGCATCAATGTTGTTAGCCAATTGTACGATCTTCCCCTGCTGAATAGCGACGTCCATCACAGCATCAATGTTATTTTTTGCATCGATAACATGACCGCCTTTAATCACAATATCATAAGACTGGGCGAAAACAGTAGGTCCAAAAAAAATCAATACTACCAGGGATAAACAATATATTTTTTTCATAATGCTGCTTTTTGTCAGTGGCCGTCTTCAAGCAGGGTCAATAGGATGGTTTTAAGCAGAGGCCCTTACAAGCTCCTCTTTTATTCTTGAAGCGACGATTTTTTCCTCGTGGGGCTTCAACATGAAGACCGTAAGCCTGATGCTGTTTTCTTTTTCCCACGAAACTACCTCTATAGACGGCGATCCCTGGCGCAACTTGTCTGCAAAAGCATCCCTTGTTATTTTTACTTTTGAGTTATCCCAGGATATTTCCAGCGATGGTGAATGATTCGCTATAGGCGGTATGATTATTTCAGTTGTCACACCACCTATATTTTTGACGGCATTATTAATCACTGCAATTTGGTCTTCCCACATCTTCCATTCTTTGTTGTGGTCTCTCTTTACATAAATATCAAGTGCCACATACATACCAATGATCTCTTCCTTATTCACCTTCATGCCCCGGCCTATATTACCACCATTAGGTGGACCATTCAATCTTGCGGCTGCAATAAGATCTTTTTTCCCCATCAGTATACCTGCGCTTTGCGGACCACAAATAGCTTTTCCGCCTGAAATACAAACCAGGTCGAAACCCATGTCATTATACTTCCAGAGGTTCTCTACAGGTGGTACGTCAGCAGCCAGGTCGATCATCGCCGGCAAACCATGTTTTTTGGCAATCGAAAGCCATTCTTCATGTTGTATTTTACCCGCCGGTGCTTCCCTGTTCAAAAACCACATCATAGCTGTCTTTTCATTAATTGCATTTTCTGCTTCCTGGTTTGTTTCGACTGGTATGAGTGTTACGCCTGTATTTGTTAATGAGTGTTCATAGCCGTTCATATGGCTTTTCTGAAGGATCACTTCAGACTTCATAGATGTGTTTTGCAGAAATGGCAGCTGTGCAATTTTTTTTGGATCGTTGCCTGTAAGCACGCCCGCCATTCCCAATACCATTGCAGACCAGCAGCCCGCTGAGACCATCGCCGCTTCAGCATGACACATCTCGGCAATCTTTGCTCCTGCTTTATCCTGCACTTCATTCAGCATCGCAAATTTTTTTGCACTGCTGTTGATGGCCTCGATCACTTCTTCCGGCATTAATGATGCAGTCATGGCAGTATAAGTACCTGCTGCATTAATAAATGTGCGCAAACCAAGTTCTGTGAACACATCCCTTTCTGCTCCAGGTGCGGCAACTGCAAATGAAGAAGGAATAACACTGCCAATTGCACCACCTGCAAAAGGAAGCAGGGACAACCCCTTTATGACATTTCTCCTTTTCATGTTTTTAAAGTATTATGTTTTTTAGATAAATTTCAAATGACCTACAACTCACTGCCTGTTCCCTGTGTTCCTTCTTACTTTCTGTACTTCGTCAGCCAGCACGGAATCTAAATTATTATTAAACCGTTTTCTGATATACGTTAAAACCTGCGCTATATCCCCATCTCTTAAAAAACTATGTTGTGGCATCAAATTGTTGTATGATTGGCCATTCACGGTTATAGGTTCATTCAAACCATTTAATACTACTTCAATCAATTTTTTCTTATCACCGTTCACCCATTCAGAACTGTCTAAGGGCGGGAAGCGATTTCCGTCTCCCTTTCCGTCATACTGGTGGCAGGATACACAATAGGTGCGATACACCTGGGTTCCTGGTATGGGTTTGTCTTTATAAAGGTTATCATTTATTTCGTCCGGCGTGCGAATGTTTGAGTTTAATTTTCTTTTTTCCATCGCAGCCAACTCGGCGTTGCCAAATTTATTTTTGTCACCTTTAAACATAATGCGCCAGATCTTACCCTTTCTCGAATCTGAAACATACAACGAGCCATCCGGTCCTACAGCAAGTCCCATTGGCCTGTAAACAGCATCACTTGTGTTTACTACAGGATCAACGCCCGCAAATCCATCTGCAAAAACCTCCCACTCATCGGAAGGCACTCCATTTACAAAAGGGACAAAGCAAACAAAATAACCTGCCTGCGGATACGGCGACCTGTTGGTAGAGCCATGAAAAGCAATGAACGCACCATGCTTATAATGTTCAGGAAATTGGTCTCCTTCATAAAACAAAAGGTCATTTGGGGCCCAATGACCTGGAAAACCCATGATCGGTAACTGCACAGAACTGTCTCTTGCCGCCATCTTTCCATCGCCGCCATATTCAGGTGCAAGCACATTTTTCTTCTGTATCTGATCATAATAACTGTAAGGCCATCCGAAATTATTTTTCTCTTTTACTCTCAGAAATTCTTCCGAAGGCAATACCGCACTTTGCCATGACGTAAATTTACCCGGCCATAACAAGTGAAGATCATCCCTGCCATGCATTACCACGTATAAATTCTTGTCATCCCTATTCCAATCCATTGCCACCACACTTCTTATTCCCGTGGCGAACTTTTTTCCGTCTTTTTGAGTAAGGCCGGTTTTGTTCGCATCAAACTGCCATATGCCTGCGTGATCGATCAGTTCAGGACAAGGATCAAGGCCCGCAAAGCCTGGGGTGCCGCCGGGTGTTCTTATTAAATCCTGGCATGCATTTGATGGAGCACCAAAGGGAACATACATGTGCCCTTCGTCATCAAATGAAATGGGTTTGGTAATATGCCAATGCGTATTGCCTGGGTATTCTTCTGTAAGCACAACTTCTGTTTTGCTTTCGGGAATTAATTTTCCGGGTGTTAATTTATTCCTGTATACAACAAGTTCTGACGCAAAATATAAATAGCCATTATGTATCCGCATGCAATTGGAAAGACCGCCGGGATTATCATAATCTCCAAATCTTACAATGGAATCTGCTTTGCCATCATTATCAACATCTCTAAGTGCAATGTTGCCACCCTCTCCTTTTTTTGAATGACTCAATTTTACATAAATGTCTCCATTATCATTCACTGCAAGATGTCGTGCAGGGCCAATGCTATCTGCAACGACAAGGGCTTCAAAATTGCCGGGCAGAAAGAGTCCGCCGTTGCCAGGATCACCTTTTGGCAATTCCCTTCTTGTGTTGCACCTGGTAAAACTGATCGCAGCAAGAAAGAAAAAAATTATAACTGTATAAATGCAAACTTTGTTATTCCTGCTCATGGTTTTGGTTGATTCAATATTAATTACCGAATATCTTCCAGGGCCATTATTTCCATGGTTGCGCAGCCAGGCCATTGAGATCCCAAACAATCTTTCCTGCACGAACTGTAAGTTCTGCTTCCAATTTTTTATTTCCTTCGAGTTTGTTGCCCCCGGCGTCAATAAAACCAAACTTTCCTTTTTGGACACTTAAAACTGCAATGTCGGCAACAGCACCCTCACTGAGATTCCCAAGATCTTCGCGTTTGATCGACCTGGCAGGATTCCATGTAGCCCGTGTCACTACATCTTCCATGCTCATGCCTATGGCCATATATTTAGACATGATGTTTAACATGCTTTTCATACCGGCATTCATGCTGAAACGATGCAGGTCACTGCCAAAGGAATTGGGTGCGAGACCCTGCTGAAACGCAGGCACAGCCTGGCTAAACCAAAAACCTGCACCACCATGACCAACATCAAACAAAACTCCTTTCTTCTGCGCCATCAAGACAAAAGGGCGAACCTTTCCTTGTTCATCAACCACAGGCATTCGTTCAGAAACCTGCTCGTAGGAATGGGTGATGATATCACCGGGCCGCATCATTTGCAATTGATCTTCCAAGCTGTATTGCGGCAGATGACATTCAACAAACAAGGGCCTATTTAATTTTTTGCCTGCGTCCAATGCTTTGTTGAACGGGGCCCGGTCAGGGCCTTCATAATGACCGATCTTAATACCCACAATGATATCGTTGTATTTCTCCGCAACAAAAGCCGCAGAGTCTGCATTCATGTCATTCACATCTTCCTGCATCGGTTTACCACTCATGCCCGAACCTGCAATATTCAGAAATGCAAGCACACGTGTTTGTGACTTATCGATCACCTGCTCTTTAAACAATGGAAAATTACGCCATCCTGAAGTACCTGCATCAACAACAGTTGTTACCCCCGACTTAAATGAAAAATCGTCAGGCGATACGCTGTAAATACCATCAGCAAACTTGTCGGCCTTACTTCCTACAAACACATGCGTATGTATGTCTATCAACCCAGGCACAACATACAGTCCAGTCGCATCAATTGTTTTCTTTGATTGCGATGCAGGAATATCATTATCCAGTTTAACGATCTTTCCATTTCCAACGGCCACATCTTTTATTGTGTCGATATTATTTTTTGGATCGATAACATGGCCGTTCTTTATTAAAAGATCATATTGCTGCCCTTGCAGTATCACCGGAAGAAAAACTAAAAAACCAAACAGTGCTGTTCCAGCGATTACACCGACTGCGATGGATAATTTTCTTGAAAGCATTGAATAATATGCTGAGTAAGGTATCAATTATTTTTTCTGTAACTCTTCTTCCCATAATGGTGCACTGATGCCATTAAGATCCCAAACAATTTTTCCGGCGCGCAAGGTTAGTTCTGCCTCCAGTTTTTGTATGCCTTTTAATTTTGTTTTCCGAACGTCAAGGAATCCGAAATCTCCTTTACGCAAATTGAACACCGCAATATCTGCCTCGGAGCCCACACTTAAATTTCCAAGATCAGCTCTCTTGATCACATTTGCGGGGTTCCAGGTGGAACGCAAAATGACATCCTGCAGAGTCATGCCCATGTTGAGGAATTTAGACATAACATTGGTCATGTCCTTCATGCCGCTGTTCATACTTTCCGCGTGGAGATCAGTGCTGATCACATTCGGCTGAAAGCCTTGTTGCATAGCGGGTACGGCCTGGCGCCACGAGAAGGCACCCCCACCGTGTCCTACATCGAAAATGATCCCTCTCTTTTGCGCCTGGAAAACAAATGGTTTAACCTTGCCGCTGTCGTCGACAACAGTCTCTCTAACCGTCGGACCATATGAAAAAGTATGCGTAAAGATATCTCCCGGTCTGAGATGTTGCATGAACAGCGCTTCAATGGAATTTGGTGGCTGATGTTCGCCAAAATCAACCATCACAGGAACATTTGCAAGATTACCCGCTTGCACGGCACGATCAACCTGGGTAAAATCTCCCCAGTAATGTGCTGCCTTAATTCCTACAATAATGTCGGGAAATAACCTTTTTATCATGTAAGCCACCTGCTGTGGATTCATGTCAGTAGTATCCTGTTCTTCATAACGCCCCACCATGCCATTGCCAACAATATTTAATAATGCCAGGACCCTGGTTTGTGATCTGTCGATCGTTTGCTTTTTAAAAAGTCGAAAATTTCTCCATCCCGAAGAACCTGCATCCACTACGGTTGTAACGCCTGCCCGGAAGGTAAATGCATCCGGCGGCAGGCTTGTTAATCCATTGGCAATATACGCGTCAACATCGGTCCCATTAAAGGCATGCACATGCATATCAATAATGCCTGGTGTAACATACAGCCCGGTTACATCAATCAGTTTTTTTGCCTGGTGAGGTGAAATATTTTTTGCAACCTGGAATATCTTGCCATTGGTAATGGCTACATCCATCTGTTCGTCAATTTTATTCTTAGGGTCAATCACGTGGCCTCCTTTCAATAATATGTCAATCTGCTGTGCGTCCAAAATGCCCGTAAGAAAAAAATAAAAGCTCATCAGCATGATGTGAATTGGGTTGCCCGGGAACCTATGCAATAATCTTTTTTGGTGCAGCATGTATTTAACTTTTAAGATTTTTCAACCTGCTGAAGTGTTGTTGCATACAACGCCACTTGTTTTCTGAAACGATGCCGTGCGGAATAACTACCATAATGATCATGTTGCTAATGGTGGGCCACCAGGTATTATTATCTTTTCACGCGGAAGTTTATTGTTGTTGCGCTTAGCTACAAATTTTGCGGTTCGGTATTCACCCATGTAAATAGATCCCGAGATGGTGTCTCCAGCAAGCGTACCTGAAAAAATGAAAGTAATAGAATCACCGGGAGGACGATCAACACTGCGAAGTTTAACTATATTACCTTCTATCGTACCCCGCATATCTCTCACCGTAAATTCTCCTTTGTGCAGGCCTTGTATCCAATTGCCATCTTGTTCAATAAACAAAGCATGTTTACTGGTGCTGCTAAAAAATTCGATGTCGGCATCCCATCGCCCGGAAATATTTGCCGAAGGCGTATCTAATTCCGTCGGTTTCGGATCGCGTTTTTGTGATAGCACGCCATAAATACGATTTGCTACGATCTTATCATTGCCTGGTTGCATCTGGCCCGTGGTAATATTAATAGAGGTTTTTCCGTCCTTGGTCTGAGCGCCAATAGCAACTCTTGGTGCGTTTCTGCCCAGCTCTTCTGCAACTTCTTCGCCCGTAATATTGAGCTGTGCAGCATCCCAATAAATATTTAGTACAGGAGAACGGTTGGAAAGCTCCGTAGGTTCAAATACTGACGTCGTAATACCCTCTATAGTCGAAACTTTCTTAGCAATATGATCCAGCCAGGAGAGCCAGGTTTTCCATTCGCCCGGGTGATCGCGCTTTGTCCACGCCTCCACGGCGGCAAGCATTCCCATCATTTCCTCGCGACCAACTTTATTATCGCGACCCGGTCCGTGATGAGGCGAGCTGGCCTGCCAGGCCGACATCAGGATATCTTTTTTCCCAAGTACAAGACCAGCGCATTGTGGACCACAGATCGCCTTGCCACCGCTGTATACCACCACATCCGCACCACCTTGAAGGTGAACATTGGGAATCGTAAGCACTTCCGCTGCTGCATCTACGAGAATAGGAATTTTATGTGGCCTGGCAATCCTGGCTACATTCTCCAATGTGAGCGGTTGGTTTGGTTGTGACTCATCATAAGCCATAATATAAATCATCGCCGTTCGCGTATTCAATGCATTTTCCAACTCTTCGGGTGTAGATACTTCGATGATCTTTACACCAATGTTTCGAATAGCGTGGTCATAAACATTCCTCGAAGTTCTTGGTATTACTACCTCGGTTTTATCAAAACCCGAAAGATCCGGAATACGGATCAGTTTTTCGGGATTACCGCCGGTAACACAGGCCGCCGTAACATGTTTCATGCCCGCCGCGCAACCGGAAGAAACCATTCCCCATTCTGCGCCCGTTATTTCTGCAAGCCTTTTACCAATGCCATCAGCCAGCTCATCATACTGCACAAATTCTTTAGATGCCGCCTCCATTGCTGCGCGTACTTCCACGCGTTCCACCGAGCCTCCAATAATGGTAAATGTGCCCCGACAGTTAATGATGGGCTCAACACCGATGGACTGAAAAATATTTGGCCCTGGAGATCCACCAGCACCTGCAAATTTATCAGAAGCATTCTGAAGCAAGGTGCTATCGCGCCCCGATCCAGCAAACGACTTAAATGGCACCAATGCTCCTGCAAACGGAATCATCGTAAGACCCTTTATAATACTGCGACGTTTCATAACTATTGTATTTAATCAGGTTATCGTAATGTTTACTAGTTCTATAATTTGTTTGGATGGTTGTCCACGCAAATGAAAAGCAGGAGCACCGAGAGCTTATTTATTCCTTCAATTCGACGATCATTTCAATTTCCACTGCAATATTATTCGGTAGTGAGCTCATCCCAACCGCCGAGCGGGCATGTTTACCATTTTCTCCAAATACTTCTACCATCAGATCAGAAAATCCATTGATGACAGCCGGATGCTTGTCAAACGTTGGCACAGCATTGACCATTCCAAATACCTTTACAATTCGCTTTACTTTATTGAGATCACCGATCTCGGCTTTCAGCGTCGACAACAAGGAAATACCTGCCAACCTCGCAGCATCCTTTCCCTGTTCAAGCGTAAGATCGCTGCCCACTTTACCAGTAACCTGGCCACCCTCCGGTTTATCGGGGCCATGGCCGGATAGGTACACCAAATTTCCCACGCGGACGGCTTTTACGTAGTTGGCAATAGGTGCAGTAGGCTTGATCAATTGAATGCCCAGCTCCTTGATGCGTGTTTCAGGATCTGCTTGCTGTGCGCTCACTGTAAATGATAACAGATGTACGCAGGTAAAAATGCTAATGAGCTTTTTCATATATCTACCGGTTTTTTATGTCAATGTTTTTTCGGAAGTGTTTTATTTCTCTGTTCAGTCACCTCCTCTGCAGTGATCTCGCTGGCACTATTACCAAAATTCTGACGCACATAAGCTAATACCAATGCCAGGTCCTCATCCGACAAGAAGCGATGACTGGGCATAAGGTTACTGAATGGCTTGCCTTTTACAATGATTTCCTCTTGCATGCCGTTGAGCAAAATATTAATAAGCCTGGTTTTATCACCCAGCACATATTCAGAGCTGTCCAATGGAGGGAAGCGGCTGCCGTCACCTTTACCATTCCCTAAATGGCAGGCAATGCAGTAAGTTTGGTAGATTTTTTCTCCGCCTGTGGCTATCCCTTTCTCCAGGTTATCTGCTACCTCATCTGGTGTTCTTATATGCGCACTTAATTTTCTTTTTTCCATGACAGCCAGTTCTGCGGCACCAAATTTTGTCTTATTGCCCTTATACATAATGCGCCAAATTTTTCCCTTACGTGAGTCGCTAACATATAAAGAGCCATCGGGTCCTTGTGCAAGACCCATGGGCCTGCAGACTGCATCGGTCGTATTTACAATAGTATCCATGCCTGCAAAACCATCAGCAAAAACTTCCCATTGACCCAAAGGTTTGCCATCTTTGAAAGGAACAAAGCCTACAAAATACCCCGATTGGGAATAAGGTGCCCGTATGGTAGAACCATGAAAGGCAATGAAGGCTCCATTTTTATAATGCTCAGGAAATTGATCACCGGTATAAAACAACAAATCATTTGGCGCCCAGTGAGCAGGAAACGCTACCAGGGGTTGCTCGTACTGTCCACCGCTGCCTTCTTTCTTCCCATCACCTCCATATTCCGGGTTCAATACTTTTTTGCCCTGCATCTGGTCGTAGTAATAATAAGGCCAGCCTGCATTTGCACCTTGTTTGATTTTTAAGAATTCTTCTGCCGGTAATAATGCACTTTGCCATTTTGTATATTTCTCCGGCCACGTTCTGTGCAAATCATCACGGCCATGCTGAACAATGTAAATGTTCTTGTCAACAGGATTCCATGTAATCGCAACAGCACTCCGGATGCCTGTTGCAAAGCGTTTGCCATCCTTAATGGTTTGATTTTTCTTGTTCGGATCAAACATCCAGATGCCTGCATGTTCTTCCAACTGGGGGCAGGGGTCCTGGCCCGGTGATTCAGGTATCCTGTCAAATACCTGGCATACATCAGATGGTGAACCAAAAGGCACATACATATTTCCTTTGTCATCAAAAGTTATTGGCTTCGCCGTATGATTAAAACCGTGTGGATCGTGCGAAAAATCATCAGTAAGTACCAGTTCGGTATTTGTATCAGGAAGCAATTTACCAGGTCTTAATTTACAGCGGAACACATCGCCCGATGAGCTGTAGTAAAGATAACCCTCGTGTATGCGCATCGCAGTACCATATCCGAACGAATCTGCATACACCGAAAATTTCTTAATGATATCAGCTTTACCATCATTATCCTCATCGCGCAGTGCAACATTGCCTCCGTCGGGATAGGCATTTCTTAGCTTTACATAGATGTCCCCATTATCATTCACAGCCAAATGCCGGGCACTGCCAAGACTGTCAACAACAACAACAGCTTCAAAATTGCCGGGTAAAAAAAGACCACCATTATCTGCGTCGCCATGAGGTGTGCCTCTACATTGGGCAAAGACAATAATAAATAAAAGAAATATAAATGCGCTAAAAGAGAATCGGATAATTGAACCGGAATTTTTTTTTGAATGGCATTCAATATTCGTGCATGATGTTGATATGTTCATCGCTGTATTACTATTCAATGTATCGATCACAGTTATGAAATTTACCGGAAATTCTTTATCTCTGACTTCTGCTGGTTGATCGGCCGGGTTTATATGTAAGCAATGCAATCCATTTCCACCAGTGAATCGCCAGGCACGCCGCCTTTTGCCACGGCAATTGTTGAACGCACCGGGGGTTTGTCTCCAAACCGACCCCTGTATACTTCATTCATAGCCTGGTAATCTGCTATGTCATTCAGGTATACGGTTACTTTTAATACCTTCTTCATTGTAGAACCGGCAAGGATTAATTCTTTTTCCAGTTCTTTTAAAACATGATCGGTATGTGATTTGATATCACCCTGGAAATGGGCGCCCTTGCCGGCGATAAAAACAAGATTACCTAATTTGGTATTCCCGGAAAACAAAGGCACCTCCTGGTCGTAAACTACATTGGAAACTGTTTTTTCTTCAGTGGGATTAGTTTTTGCATTAGCGGTTAGTCCAATTCCTGTGACAGCTGCTAATGAGCCGAGGAGTTTTCTTAAGAAAGATCTGCGTTGTGTTTGCATGTTGAGAAATTTTAAATAGTGAAATGTGAAATTGATATTCCATGAAATCAATGGTATTCGAAATGGTCAGTAAATCATCCACGTCAAAATCATGATGGCAAAGGCAATTACTTAAGCCGGTAGCTTATCACCGGAGCGTTATTCATTCCAAAAAGAATGCTTACTGCACTGCCTGTTTTTATTTGCAACATACTTCGAACATCACCCCGGACATTCAATCCGCTATGCATTTGAGGAACGTAGCTAAAATTCCCTTTGCCATCTCCTATCAACAGAATTCCATGATTTGCAGAATAGCGTCCATACTTTATTCTCGTCCATGAATTGTTACCAGCAAGCAATAGATCCGGTTTTCCGTCTTTATTTGCATCAAGGGAAACAATTGCATAGACTGGTGCATATTGGGCTTCGATCGGTAAAGCTTTTTTGCTAAAACCTTTTTCGCCATCGTCCTGCAGATAAAGAGTGGATTGCTCGGATGCAGTTAATACTTTTGCATCCTTTAACTGGTCGGGACTAAAAACATCGTTGATGGTTGCGGTGGCGTATTGATAATACTCCAGGAATTTTTTCTTGACCATGGGCAACTGGTCTGCCAGGTCGTCTCGTGAATTGGCAGGGTAGGAAACACCGCCGATATAATAACAGAATATAGGATCTATCGAACCGTTGCCATCAAAATCCTTGTAATAAAGTTGTAAAGGCTCTTTTTCGCTTGAATGAAATTGTGTGTTGAGCCCGATATTGCCAATTACCAGGTCTGTATCTCCATCACCATCGAAATCATCGGCATAAATTTTATTCCACCATCCGTTGCTCGGAAAATTTATATACTTGCTGCTTTCGTCTGCCAGGGTTTTACCCTGGTTGACAAAAACTTTTATCGGCATCCATTCGCCTACTACGATCAGATCCTTTTTGCCGTCCTTGTTAATATCTATCCACAAAGCATCGGTAACCATTCCGAGATTTTTTAAAGCCGGCGCAACGATATCAGTTGCATCTGTAAAGTTTCCTTTGCCATCATTCAACAGCAACAAACTTCCGGGCGATGTGGGATATTTTCCGGGGACCAGTCGTCCACCCACAAACAGATCCATATCACCGTCCCCATCTACGTCAGCCGCTTTTACACAACCTTTACTAATATGTATGGATGGCAATGCGTTCTCTTTTTTTGTAAAAATGCCTTTGCCATTGTTTAGGTAAAGCCGGTCCTGGAATGCAGCAT
>Ga0310810_10005016_pt1 | contig 14737 bp, 11 predicted proteins | sample NCmetagenome_FD_207641 | JGI IMG/M metagenome (GOLD analysis project Ga0310810, IMG submission 207641) | Soil microbial communities from experimental microcosm in Duke University, North Carolina, United States - NC | ecosystem: Engineered > Artificial ecosystem > Soil microcosm > Unclassified ... | reverse complement strand
CGATCAGCCGATCCTCTGCCCTAAAATGACCGCTGTACATGCCGACATTGCGCACGCCGGTCTCGCGATCCACGGTAATAAAGGGTCCGGTCGCCCGGATGCCACCGCTAAAACCCGGCTCTTCGACGGGCGCTGGCAAGCTGGTGACGCCGAAATTCTTCAGCGCTGCCCCTGTGTAAACGATCTCCTGTACCGGCGCAGCCGAAACTGTCCTCGTTGGTTGCGGCTTCGCTAGGGCCTGGCGCCACTTTTCATAGATTTCCGCTGGCTTGGCGCAGCCTAACCCGAGCGCGGCGATCTCGCGCGAAGATCCATACATTCCGGTGGCGACGCGCAGATCATAGCGTCGACCGCGGCTGTCAACGACATTTTCGTAGAGAAAACACTGTCGATTCTCGTCAGCGACACCACGGTACTGAAGCCTCATCAGCGGCATCAGCTCAGTGTCCTTGTTGATGGGGCGATTCCAGCGATGCAACTTGCCGTGGTTTTGCAGCTCGCCTAAGTATGCGCGGAAATCCTCATAGTAAGCCTGAGGCATTCGGCCCGATTCCTTTCATAGACGTACTCTTCTGCCGTGACGGCTGTACGATGCTGATGCCGGCTCGCGAGTGCGTGACTATTCTTCTTGGATTACTTTTCGAGTTGGCTGAGATAGCCCAAATCTTTATTATCAAATATTCAAGGTGTCAAGTATTTTGGCTGTCCAAATCACATGCTTTATCAAATCGTCAGCGGATCAGGAGAAGACGGCAACCAGTGGGAGGATGGAGCGGGTGAGGAGATCGAACTCCCGACCTTATCTTGGCAATTATAGCATACGGAGCACCGAAGCTGATTTTATTGCGAATTTTCCCGAAATTCACCCGATTTTTCCCGCTAATTCCCGGTCAAAGTCAAAGCTTTTGACGTTCAGAAAATTGATTCGGGAGTGCTCCAAAGTGAGCTTTGCGCGCGGGCTATTCGTAAGCGCGACGGCGCCGGAATTGCGCCATATCAGCAGGCTTGCTGAACCACATTTTGCCGTCTAACGAATAAGTTTGATCGGCTACCGTCAATGAAAATGGTTTTCGTGCATAGCAGTAGCACGGCGCGACAGTAATGAAGCGCGAAGATTTCACGCCTTCTGATGCGAATTCGCGTGCACGGTTTTCACCTCCCTCATCGCCAGCTATCGCCGGTTAGGCTGTCGTCGACTTGCTGTATCATGCGCTGCTCGCTCTCGTAACGCGCCATCTGAAAATCGCGAAAGCTTGAGTCCAACAGAATCCGCGCGATTTCCAAACCGAAGCACGGCGCGACATCTTCAGTCATCGGAAACCGAAACCGAGTCAGCGCCGTGATTACGCCGTTGCGTGCTTAAAAGCGATGCTTCCGGTTGCTTTCTATTGAGTGACCCGGTCGAGCAGTGTTTCATTGATTGGCTCATCCGCTGTAAAGTTTGCAGGCACGGTATTGTTCATTCATCGCTTTTGCCTCACGTCATCGGTCATGTTTGATTCGTTCCGGTAGAGTGAACCTGGTTGCGTTTTTCAGGTCAGCAGCCGACGACGAAAGATCTTTCAGATGCAAGAGGAGCAAGTTTTCTACCCCTTTTAATTCAATCTCCAGCGAAGAAAGAGATAGTTTTTGTGATTTTTTACACTGATCAAATTATGCGGCAGTGAGTTTTCGGGGCTTCGTTCGAAGCCTGAAACGGAAATCTGCCTAGGATTATTTTTATCCGTACCAATTATTTTTGGCGAGATGGCCTGGAAATACTCGTCATACTGCTCCGCATGCGTGACCGAACCATTGAATCCCGAGCCACCCTCGATGAGAAGAAACTCAATTTCATAATCTCTCAGGAGCCGATTCATCATCATGGGTATGTTTACTTCAGTTGGCTTCTCTACCCTGTTCGCAACAAGGATGCCGGGGACAACACCGAATCTTTTGAACTCTTTTTCAACAACATTTTTTCCTTTCTCTGTCGTGACGATCAGAGTTTCAACCTCCGGAGCCGAAAAAGCGTTGGGTAAATTTTTCATGTCTAGGACATTTCCACTGCTTGTTACGAAAATCTGAACCGGATTTTTTCTTGACTTACCCAAGGACTCCCGAAGCTTAACAAATTCTGTCTCATGATCTTTGTCGATAAACTCCGAAGTCCAAAGATGCTCGGGTTCGCTTCGAATCGTGTTTGCGCCAACTGCAACACCATCGGCGAATGAACGCAGAAGTCCCATGATAAAAACATCCTGCTTGTTGAAGCCCGAAATCCAACCCCCGCCGGCTTTCCCCTGAATTCCGTAAGAAGTTAAGCCCTCGATTGTTGTTACAAAATTTACAACAACAAATGGTCTGGCCTCGCTTCTTCGTTCAAACGTTAAAGGCCCTCCATAAAGGTTAGTTAATTCTTCAGTCAGCTGGTTTTCTCCACCGCCTCGGTCAAGAAGAGTTTCAAGATTGTCCATTTTCCCTCCTATAGGTCGAAATATCGCCTCGTATCGTTAAGGAACTTTTCCAATTCTTTTTTCCATGTCCAATCGCCGCAAAGTGGGAAAGACTGAAGCCGCGATATTGAGCGGTGCTTTCGATTCGCTCAAACGTTTCGTTTACTTGACACTCTCCAGCTTGGCAGTATTTAAGACTATCCACTTGGAAGTCTCCGAAGGATTGCAGAGAAAAGTCGCACATCCCTGTTTGCTAACATCCTGGTATAGTCTTCCACCGCCGGAGTCAGTAAAATTGATCTCTGCCTCTCCACTCTCATTTGTTGAGGAAATAAATAACCGCTGTCACAGACCACCGGTTTCTCTCGGCGCAGCTCGGCGACAGCGAAAGAACCCTTAGAACCCACTACGTGAAATGGATGCCGGATACTGATGACGATATGGCCATGGTCGAGGCGTCGATCGCCAAAAGTCAAAACAAAGTCAAAACTCGGCTTTCGGCCCAAAACCCGGTAAGCTATTTCCGGCACCTGCAAAAATGAAAAAGCCCTTGATTCCTCAAGGGCTTAAGAGTGGAGCGGGTGAGGAGGGTCGAACTCCCGACCTTATGCTTGGCGAGCGCAAAAAGCGTCGGGGAAGACGAAAAAAAACCCTTATAAATCAACCCCCGAATTCCCCGCCCTTCCCTACTGTTCCCGCGAAAAGTGAAAAATTTTTCACTTCAGTGCGACCTAACATTCTCTACTCCAAACTGGGTGGCGAGCCTTTACGACAACGTTCTGCTCGAGGAAATGCAGGACACTAACCCTATTCAAACGGCACTTATAAGCCCGTTAAAGAACATGTCACACTTTGCTACGTGAACGACGACGCGCAATCAATCTATGGCGCGGCCTTTTGCCATACAAGCCAACATTGATTGCCGGCACGTATGGTCCGGAACTTTCCAGAGTGACCTAGGTCGGCGCCAAGACCTCATTGCCATATTGATCAGTGGTGGGCGGAGCGCATGCGCCCTAATTCTTGTTGCTCATTGAGACCCTGAGAAACAGCCACAAAGCGAGACAAAGAAAAGGTAATTCGCGAATAGAAAATGGGGTTTTGAAAACTGGCTCAGCTTCCTAGAACTATATCGTAAACTACTACGCTCGCCCTCTCCTGAAATGCGATTTTTATTGGACACCGTCGGCAGCTTCACGTACCCACACGAGAAAGGCTAGTCAAAATGAGTTCGCTTGCGCCATATTATGGTCGAATTTGCCAAGGGCTGGGGCCCTACTCAGCGACTAATTGCGCAGGCATCCGAAATGAAAATCGTATCCGGTTTTATCTGTTTCTTGCCAATTCTAGCGCTAAACAGCCGGTGTTCACGAGGCCGATGGTTGTGTTATGGATAGCGTAAAAGTCGCTGCTTTGCGCGCAAGGAGGAAACACATATGCGCCAACATTTTAAGATTTTTGATTCGGATACGCACTTGAGCCCAAATGCGGAAACCCTGGAACCCTATTTCGATGCCAATATGCGCAAGCGGCTGCCGGCGTGGGAGAACTGTAAAGTTCCGTTTCGTGTAGGCTGGGCCGGCGAGAAATTGGAACCGCCCTATCGTCACCGCTATCAATTTGCGAAAAGATCCGGCTGGCGTCAGAAACTGCGGATTTTAGGCGAAGCGGGTCCGAGGGAACAGGTTGGGCGGCACTCCCCTAAATTTATGGGTAGCCGCTTTCCGACACCGGGCGGCGCCGATGATAATTTCGAAGCGCGCATTCGAGATATGGATGAAGAAGGAGTCGATGTTCAGCTTATGCTTCCTCCAACGCCGCCAATTTCGGACGACGTCGAGATTGAGGTTGGATTTATTCGCGCGGGTCACCGCTTTACGACCGACTTTTGTAGTAAATATCCCCATCGGCTCAAATCTCTCATCGTGGTGAGCAATAAAGCGATCGACGTATCAGTGGAAGAAATCAAAACCTGGGGGCACGCGCCATGGGTCGCGGGGATCTATCCTCACCTGGATGAAGGCGTTCCGATCGACCACCCGGATCTGGAGCCGATCTGGGCCGCAGCAAACGAAGCCGGGCTCTGTGTCGCGCATCACAGTTTTACCGAGGGTTATCCTGGCTACCGCGACCTCTGGGACAACCCGTTCATCGGCCGGACTGCCTCGCATCCCTGGGGCGCGATGAGAGCGATGACGGCATTCTTCGGCGCCGGTATCATGGATCGATACCCGAATATTCGCTACTGCATCCTCGAGTCCGGCTTTGGCTGGCTGCCGTTTTGGGCAGCGCGTATGGACGACCAAAGCGAATACATCTCTTACGCGCTGCCGCAGAATCTGGCTCACAAACCCAGCGAGTACATGACCGGCGGGCGCTTTTTCGTCAGCCTGGTGATCCATGAAGGCGAGAAGATGGCCAAAATGGTCACCGAACTTCTCGGCGACGGCTTGCTCATGTATTCGTCCGATTACCCGCACGCCGAATCCCGCTTTCCGGGGTCCACCGACAAGGTACTGGCGTGGAAATCTCTCGACAATGAGGTCATGCGAAAAATGCTCTGGGACAACGCGACGAGATGCTTCGGAGAGCCGTAGTACGAATGGGGATACGTTCAAGACGTTCAAAACGTTCAACAGCTGCGCTCCGTTCAAACCGTCAGAATTCGCCCGAGAAAAATCCGAAGTCTCCTCCCGGCAGACGCGAGAGACGACAAAGAGCCTGCCCCGTGCTTGATCCGGGGAGGGGGTTGAACGGCTGGAACGGATTGAACGGCTTGAACAACTCGGTCGCCGGGAGGCGATTGCCCGCGACCGCAGGGGCTTACTGCTCGATCGATGAAAGCGTGAATAATCCGTCCGGGGGATGTTATGGGAGAGATTCTTGGTATTGGCTGTAGTCACGGGCCGGGAATTTCGGGGCCGCTGACGCGTCTAACGGATATTTACTTGCGCCGCAATTTGCAAAGCGAACTGACGCCGATTCATATGAAGGATCCAAAGAATTGGCCGAAAAAGATGCAGGAGGAGTGGGACGGCGATGAAGGTTTGGCTTTCGCTGCGGAGTACCAACGAATACTACAGCCGGCCTATCGAAAGGCCCGTGAGTGCATCGATGAATTCAAGCCAGATTTTGTTCTCATTTTTGGTGACGACCAGTACGAGGTTTTCAAAGAAGACTGTATTCCACCCTTCGCTGTCCTTGCTATCGATAACGTTCCAATAAAAGATTCGCCCGATTCTAAAGACGCGAGTGCGAGCGCCAATGTGGCCATTAAGGGAAGTAAGCCGATTGGCAATTATTTGGTCCATGGGTTGGTGACCAAGGGATTCGACGTGGCCTGCTGCTGGCGTCTGCGCAATCAAGAGAAATATGGGCATGCCTTTACAACAACGCTTCAGTACTTGGACCTGGACCAGAGAGGCTTTGACTACCCACTTATTCCGCTGACTGTAAATTGTTATGGCAACGATCTGCGTGTCCCCAATGATCAGTATCCAGTCACGAAGATGATCGGTCGGCTTTTGGAAAGAGCTTCTGTGCCGCCGCCTCCGTCGCCACCACCCTGGCGTTGTTATGATCTTGGTAAGGCGGTGGCGGAAATTATCAAACAAAGTCCCTGGCGCGCGGTTGTTATCGGTTCATCCAGCTGGTCACATGCGTCGCTCACAACGAAGAACTATTATCTATGGCCAGACGTAGAAACCGACCGCCAGCGATTTGCCGAACTGAAAAGCGGTGAGCACCGGAAGTGGCGGGGGTTGGACCCAGAGTTGATCCGGGACGCCGGTCAACACGAGTTCTTAAATTGGATTTGCTTGGCTGGTGCCATGGAGGACCGCAAGGCCGAAATCCTGGCTTGGGCAGAGTGCTACATCTTCAACTCGAGCAAATGCGTGTGCCTTTTTCGTCCTACCTGATGTGTTAGATCGATCACGGTGCTCAAACGGATCTTCGACATCGATATTGAACACTGCCCCAACTGCGGCGCATTGAAGATCATCGCCGCCATCGAAGATCCGCCGGTAATCATCAATATCCTCAGCCATCTCGGCTTGCCGCCCCGTGCGCGAGCGCGTCGAGTCGATCTATTTCAAACGATCTGAAACAAGCAAACCGGCTGCCAACGCAAGCGCCATAAGGTACCTCTTGCGCACCTCCCGACTGCTCTCCGGCCGAATCGGAGTGGTACGACAGCGGGTTTTTCATCAAGCAGAAACGGGAATTGACAACTCTCCTGCGCTATAGCTTCGGCCATAGAAAAGGCCGTTTAAAAATCCTATCCGTATTTTCATTGACAACTGCGAAATCGATGATTTTTATTGCGGACCGTTCTGCCACAGACTTCGCACGCGGCTCAAAATCTCCGCGGTGATCGCCGGACCGAACGGTTGAAGCTTTTCTTCGACGCTGGCGCGTATCGCTTCTTCACACTTTTGCCGTCCTTCGTCGAGCAATTTTTGAAACCGCGACTCCCAGAGCGCCGCTTTGATCACCGTTCCGGGTAAGTGAAGATTCTCAATGGTTTCGGTGATCGCTTGCTTGCCGACCCACCACGCGCCGACGACGACTATCGCGCCGATCACCAGACCGATCAGAAAACCCACCGGTCCGGTGGTTCCAAGCAACGTCGAGACGATCGCGATGCCCAAATGTTTGCCGATGCCACCGCTGACCGCGGCGATTGCGACCGCGATGGACGTGCCGATGGACAAACTGACCGCGCGCGTGAACTGCTCGGTCATTCCCGCCTCGGCATGGCCGGGCGCCGGCAATTTCAGTCTCGCCAGGACGGCTTGGGGCTCGCGGAAAACGGCGAATTCGGTGCCGATCGTTTTAAGTGCTTCGCCAATGCGCCGGGAAAGTTGTTCTTGAAACGCCGGGAAGCGCGTCTCAGAGATGTAACTGTCGAGCTGGGACAGAAAATTTTCCGATAGCGTTTGGATCTCCGCTTTCAGTTCCGTGATACTGCCGCCATGTTGTCGATAGCCGTGTAGCCTTGGAACGATCTGCTCTTCATAGAGTTTCTGCACGACAAAACCAGCGATATCCGCGGCCAGGGATTGTATCCCGATTCCGACCTCTTTTTCGATCAGCGCGCGCACGGGCGCTTCGATGACCTCGCCGAAGTAGGGGTCCAACGCAAGACCGATGGATCGCTGCAGCCGTTGCGCAAGGCGCCATTGCCACACCGCCAAACAGGCACGCGGAGCAACAACAATGATAAAAACGGAAATGGCGAACAAATGAATCCAAGGCGCCGCTTGGTCGCCGTCGCGTGACATAAGCCGCGCCAGATCGATGCGCTCCGCTAATCCCCAACCGAGTAGTTGGGACAGCCAGAGACTGGGAGCGAAGATGAATTTTACGACCAGCGCGACCGCCGATTCTGCAGTAATAAAAGTGCTGGTCCAGATCGCGGCGTAGCCTTGAAACAGCCCCTGAAAATACATCCCGGCGACGGCGCCAAGCGCGAGAAACAGCGCGCCAAGATGGAGCAAAGTTTCCCAGCGCGCCAAGACTAGGCTCGGCGCCACCGCGAACCAGTTCAGACTAAACCGTTTGGCGATCTCGGCTAGTTTAGCTTTTTCCTGCAAGCTGGCCGAGACGCGATGAAACAGACTCCACATGCCAGGAAACAAAACCGCAGCCAACCGCGGCAGGAGCGCACGGTGCGCTTCCGGTGGGCTTGGCCGCCGGTTCTCCGGCAAATCAGGACCTGCCCCCCTAGGCCTTGTGCGCGGACGACTGATACCCCAAACCGCGAGCACGAGATAAACCAAAAGATTCCAGGCCACCAGCAACAGGACCGGATTTCGCACAACGTGGATTTTTTCCGCCCTCCCCAGCAAGTTGGTCAAAAACCCGATCACGAGCATCAGCAAGCAGAGAGATGCAGTCCACGGCGAGGGCAGGCGCGCGATTTGCCGGACCGTTTGATAAGAGGACGAAAGATGGTCGTAGAGAAACTGCGCCCGCGCTTTGACCCAGGCCAACCCTGGCTCAGCGCTTTTTCCCGCCGCCAACGCATCGAGAACGATCTGATCGGAAAAGAATTTCTTGTCGCATTCTTCGATGGAACGCACCAAAACGATTTTCGCCGCGTCGTTCTCGCTTAATAGCATCGGAATGCCGTTGGAAACCCGTCGCCGCCGAAGTAGACGCGCGTTGAGAAACGCGGTTCTCGCCGACTGACCATCCACAATTTCTACACAGGCAATCGGGAGATTGCCAGCGTGGATTTTCAGGCGCTAACGAAGAAAAGACCGGACACCGACTGAGTGACCGAGACTTGCGAGGGACGGCCGCCCCTGCTGGACAATGGGCAGAACTGGAGGGATGAACGAGGAAAAGATTTAACACTTGAGCGCAAGTAACAGGTTGCTTTCGCAGGCTTGACCAAAAGAGCAGCGACTTGCCGTTTTTCGGCTTTTTCGATGGCGGCGCCTAAGGTAGCTCTTGCGCACATACCGACCGCTCTCCGGCGGAACCGAGCAGTACAACAGTGGGTTTTTCATGAAGCAGAAAAAAATTGACGTCTCTGCTGATCGAGTGATATGCGTCCGCCTATAGGTCGTTTAAAAATCGTATTCATATGATGACGAGAGTCTACCGTTACGCGATGCCCACAGATAGTTTTCCGCGGCTCGGTGAACAGGTCGAGGGTGTATATTGGCGTTCTTCGCGAACTCCATCAGAGAGTTGCACTGTAACTGGGCCAACGAGCATCGTCTTATGGCTAATGTATGCGATTCCCGGGTCTTACCGACAAGGAGCGAATGATGGAGCCAATTGCGGTGTCAGTCGTCTCGTGGGGACCGAATCGCCTGGATATCTTTGGTCTCAGCACAAAAAATGAACTACTGCACAAGTGGTGGAACGGGAGTTGGGGACCGTCGCAGACGGGTTGGGAGTCGCTGGGCGGAACGTTAGGGAGTGCTCCGGCAGCAGTCTCGTGGGGACCGAACCGGCTTGACCTGTTTGCCCTGGGAGACAACAACGCCGTGTCTCACAAGTGGTGGGACGGAAGTTCCTGGGGACCGTCGACTACCGGATGGGAGTCGCTGGGCGGGAAGTGGATTAGCCGGCCAGTGGCGGTATCGTGGGCCGCGCACCGGCTGGATATTTTTGCGCTGGGAACATCAAGCGACATGTGGCACAAGTGGTGGGACAGTAGTTCGTGGCACCCTACGTTTTCAGGGGCGTGGGAATCGCTGGGACCCGGTACGTTCCATGGCTCGCCGGCGGTGGCTGCGCGGGGGCCGAATCATCTGGACCTCTTTGGTGTGATCGGGATCAACGAGGTGTATCACAAGGCGTTGAATGGGAGTTCGTGGCAGCCGCCGGCGAACTGGGATGCTCTCGGCGGAACCATTATCGGCTCGCCTACAGCCTTGGCCCCATCTGCCAACGGCCTCGCTCTCTTTGCGGTGGGGTCGCCCAACAAAGACCTCATCACCAAAGGCTGGAACGGACAGACCTGGCAGCCTTCGATGACGGATTGGACCTCGCTGGGTGGTGTTCTTAACAGCCAGCCTGCTGCGGCGTCGTGGAGTCCGTTGGATGTTCACGTCGTCGCGCTTGGGTCGGACAACCAGATGTATCACCTCTCGGAGTTTGGCGCGGCAGCCAATCAATGGCAGGCGCTGGGAGGTGTATTCAAAAGCGCGCCCGCGATAGTTTCGTGGGGAAGAGATCGTTTGGACGTCTTCGGCCTGGGGACGGACGACCAGATGTATCACAAGTTCTGGAACGGGAGAGCATGGGGACCGTCGCAAACGGATTGGGAGTCGCTTGGCGGAGTCTTCGACCGGCCTCGTGTCGATTGATGACGCAAAGAAAGGCGGCGGCAGAAAAAAAATGACGTCGCTTCCGGTCCAGTGATATGGCTCCGCCTACGGAAAAGGTCGTTTAAAAATCCTATACCTACCGAAGGACGCGACGCACACAAAGATTCAATCATAGGCCTGTCCTGAGCCTTGTCGAAGGGTTCAATTACTTTTTTTGTTTTTCCGCGTTCGCGAGCGCCTCTTCGAAAATTGCCAGCACCGGCTTCATGTCCGTCCATTCGACTCGGCCGTCGATGTCGAGATAGTTGACTCCCGCGGCGCGGCGGTTCTCCGGCGTTATGTCGTTTTTCGGAATATCGATGCGCAGTGAATCGGCCGTCTCGGCGCCGCTCCGGGCTAAAGATTTTTGTAGCGCCATCTGGCCGTCGCGCGAGAGAAACCAGTTGATGAAAACCTTAGCCGCATTCGCATGGGGCGCGCGGTTCAAGAGGGCGAGCGTGCCGTATTGCGTGACGAGCGGCGCGCCTTCTTTGAAGTTCGCGAACTCGTCGACCGGCAGTCCCTGGAGTTTCGCCTGGTCGGTGTCCGCGCAGAAAAAGCACAGGCTCGCTTTGCCGTTCGCGAGCCAGTCGATACTCTGGCGGAAGTCGCGAAAGAGCGTCACGTCCATCTCGCCGAACAGCTTCCTGATGAAAGTCGGGCCGATCGCCGGGTGCAGGTAGAAAAAACGCATCGGTGCACTGCCGGGCCCGGGGACGCGCACGTCGCGCGCGATGATTTTGCCCTTCCATCTGGCGTCGACGAAATCCCAGACCGAAGAAATCTCCTTCGGGTTGACGAGCTTGGTGTTGTAGGCGATATTGCCATTCTGCTGCGTGCCGATGTAACGGAAGACGAACTGTCCTTCGGGGTCGATGTAGCGGTGCTTGCTCTGATACCAGAGCGATTCATCCGTCACCTCCGGCAGCAAGAGCACGGGTTTGAGCGGATCGAAGCTCTTGGCCCCGTGCAGCAACCGGTAGTTGGAGGTGATGCCTTCGCTGCTCACGTCGGCGAGAAACTTTCCCGCGCGGCGCTCGGCGAGAATGCGCTTGGCGGTCTCGCCGGCGCGGCCGCCGACCCAGGTCATCTTGATTTCGGGATAGGCTTTTTGAAACGCGCCCGATTCTAGGACGTTTTCCCAGCCGCCGATGTAGACGCTCACCTGGCCTTCCTTCTTCGCCGCTTCGATGGTTTTTTTCCATTCCTTCTTCCAGTCCGATTGAGCGTGCGTCTCCGCCAGCAACAGCAATACGGCACAAGCCGCCAACACAACTCTAGACATTCGCAATTTTCCTCCCGGACAATTCTATCTGCTGTGACCGACTTTTCGCTTGCCGCCGGCGCCGTCTAAACAGAAGCGAGCCGGTGCGCCCGGAGGAAGGAACGTATCTGGCGCACCGCCAGGCGAACCCGCTCCTTCGGCTCTTTCCACGGGAACATGCTCGCTTCCGCTTTTGGCGCGAGCATCGCGGACTCCATGGCAACGGCGTACGGATGCGGCGGGATATCGTCCGGCAGGATCAGTACGGGCGTCTGACAATTGCGCACGAAATCGCGCGTCACGGCCCAGACGAAGTCGGGGTTGGCGCGGTACATCTGGGTCAAAAATTTGCCGACCATCTCCATCGTGACGTCGGGCCGGCGCTTGACCAGCTCGGGGCCCCAGTCCTTCATGTTATGTTCGTAGGAGAGGTTGGGCAGCTCCGGGCGGAATCCGCTGGGCTGCGCCAGCACGGCTGCGACAATACGATCGGGTGCGCGCTTCAGAAGATTCCAAACCAAAGGACCACCAATGCAAAAGCCCATCACCACGAACTTGTCGATCCCCAAGTAATCCATCAGACCGATCTGGTCGTCGGTATAGGCATCCCACGGCCGATCGATCTCGAGCGGGCCGGAGGACTCACCGCCATTGGCGTTGCGCATGTCCGGGAAGATGCAGCGGTATTCTCCCCTGAACTCTTCGATCGAATTAAAAGGCCTGCCGCGTTTCAAGAGGGCGATCGTCGAGTTTAATCCCCCGCCCGGGATGAGCAACAACGGGAATCCGGAGCCGGCCTCCTCGTATTGGATGCGCACGCGGCCGCTTTCGTAGAACGACATGGCAGCTCCTCTTTGCTCAGTTTGCTCCAAGCACTCGGCGCGCTGCGGCATCACCGTTGCGGCGGCACCCTTTTCAGTACTTTGGAGAGATCAGCACCTATATCAAGTTCGCTGATTTTTGGGTAGCGCGACCACGCGCATCATCGTATCCATCCATCTTTCGTAATGTTCATAGCCGAAGGAGTATCTTTGCAGGTCCTGATGCGCTCGGGTTCGAGAGCAGAAGTAAAGCGACAGCGAAGACCAGACACCAGGTCACGGCGGATCGCGATGTCATCGAACGTCTATTTCCTCGCTGTGGAACACGCAAAACACAGGAATCCTTGACAACCAAATGTCGCTGCAAATACGATGACCGACCGGACACGTCTCATATCGTGAGATTCTTGCGCAGAATTACGATTGGCCGAAACACCGTGGCCAAATTCGGCCAGGATCAGTGGTGAATCCAGATCGTTGCGCGCGTGCCGTAGCGGAGCAAAGAATGAAGAGATTAAGATTTTTTGCGTGGAGTATTATGCTAGCACTTGCATGTCAGGGATCATTACCTGCGGCTCAAATCAAGCCCGTCGCCGATTAAATGCGCCTGTCCGCAGTGGCGGTAGTGGGAAGCATTCTCGTCGGCCTCAGCGTTCTCCTCGCGCTTGTAGTGCGAAAATCGAAATACCAGTTTGGTGGCCGTCAGAGCTGACGAACTACGCGCGCATAGCAATTGTTTTTGTTTACGAAAGGAGTTGGAGAATGGCATCGAAAGAATTAGAAACCTTCGCGCAATACGAAAGATACTATGATGCTTCAGGCATTCGTACTCGCTGCTTCGAAAAAGGCGAAGGTAAACCGATAATCCTTTTACATGGCGGGGGCGGCCATGCTGAGACCTGGGTAAGAAACTTGATCCCACTTTCGGCAAAGTTTCGCGTGCTTGCCATCGACTATCTCGGTCACGGATACACCGACAAACCGAAGATCGACTACAACCTTGATGCCTTCTCGAAACATTTGTTGGATTTCATGGACGCGGCCCAGATCAAAAGGGCCCATCTGGTTGGAGAGTCCCAAGGGGGACAAATCAGTGTTCTGACCGCGTATGAACATCCCGAGCGCGTCGATAAGCTAGGTCTGATCGTGGGCGGGATACCGTCCAACGAGCATGGTTACATATCCGGTCAAAACCGCCTTCAAGAATTGACCCGCGATGCGACCGGAACGCCGACGAAGGAAACCATCCGAAAGCGCATGGAATGGTTGTTTCACGATCCTAAAATTCTGCCGGACGAACTGGTCGATATTCGGCTTAAAATCTATAGCGATCCCGCTATGCAATATGTTCTACACGCGCGCGACCAGAAAGTTTACAACTTAATCGAAAAGATTCCTAAGCTACAGGCGCCGATACTCTTCTTCTGGACGACTCATAATCCAACCTGTCCTTGGCCGGTGGCCGACAAGGTGCATCAGAGCGTGCCTGGCTCAAGATTTGTTCTCGTCGACAAGTCGGGGCATTGGCCGCAGTACGAGCGCCCCGAGGAGTTCAATCGAACCTTGCTCGAATTTCTCGACGATAGTCAGGATGAAATTTTCATCGATACCTATAGAAGACGTTATTGGTGAGCAGTTAGTGCTTGTATCCAAAACCCGGTGAATAATTCGGGCGTCATTCCGGGCAAGCTGGCGACGGTAAATCTCGTTTTTTCGTTTTGGTTGCGGCTTCTTGGCAGCCTAAGCGATCGGGCGTTGTTTCTGCTTTTCCGCCAGCATCATCGCGACTTCGGTGATCATGTCTTCCTGTCCGCCGACGACTTTACGTTTGCCGAGCTCGACGAGGATATCGCGCGCATCGACGCCGAACTGCTCGGCGGCTTTATCCGCATGTAGCAGAAAGCTCGAATAGACGCCGGCATATCCCATGGTCAAGCTGACTTTGCCGATGCGCACGGGTTTCGGCATGATCGGGCGCACAACGTTCTCGGCGACGTCCATGATCTTCCATAAGTTAATTCCGGTTTCGTATCCCATCTTATCCAATACCGCGGCGAGCACTTCGGTGGGCGTGTTGCCGGAACCGGCGCCCAGCCCGCAGGTACAGGCGTCGATCCAGCGCGCGCCTTCTTCGATCGCCGCGACGCTGTTGGCGACCGCAAGGGAGAGGTTGTTGTGACCATGAAAGCCCACGCCGATCTTAAGCGCCGCGCGCAATGCCGCGACGCGCTGCTTCACCGTGTCAGGCATGAGTGCGCCTGCGGAATCGGTGACCAATACAACATCGGCGCCGTAGCTTTCCATGAGTTTTCCCTGTTCCGCGATCTTCTCGGGCGACGCCATGTGCGACAGCATGAGCATGCCGATCACTTCCATACCCATTTTTTT
>Ga0310810_10005015_pt1 | contig 14739 bp, 14 predicted proteins | sample NCmetagenome_FD_207641 | JGI IMG/M metagenome (GOLD analysis project Ga0310810, IMG submission 207641) | Soil microbial communities from experimental microcosm in Duke University, North Carolina, United States - NC | ecosystem: Engineered > Artificial ecosystem > Soil microcosm > Unclassified ... | reverse complement strand
TCGGCGCCGACGGCTACTTCACGCGGCCGATCGACGCCGCACAGCTCGTCGCGACGATCAACGCGCTGCTCACGCGCCCCCGCGCGTAGACGGCAGCCGGCGCGCGTGGCCGCGCGCCGGCTGCACCGCCGCTGAGTGCTACTGGAGCGGCGAGAATGCCGCGGGCAAGAGGATCTTCGTCTCCTGCGTGATCAGCCGATCGCCGCCGCCGGGCGGCGGCCACACGCCCTTCTTGCGCGCTTCGTCACGGATCTGCATGCGCTGATCCAGGCTCTGGTAGGCCCAGATGTGCACGAAGCCGTTGGCGCTGCCGAATTCGACACCGCCTGCCAGCACGACGGGCGAAAGCTTCATGCGGTCGGGCAGCTTCTCGCTCCAACCCTTGGCGGTATCCGGCAGCGTGCCGGGCTTGAGGGTGTAGTAGCGGAACTCGAAGAACGGCCCCATGCGGCCGGGCTGCGGCGCGGGCACGAAGTCGAACGGCGTGACGATTTCCGCGCGCATCGTGCGGACGTACTCGCGGATCTTCGGCGGCCAGTTCGGATCCTTGGAGGCCTCGCCGCGAACGCGCGCGCGTTCGGCGAGATCCTTGTAGCCCCAGATGTGCACGATCTCGTTCAGGGGCCCGATCTCCGTGTGCAGGAATGCGGTCAGGGGGGAGTACTTCTTGCGGTGCTCGTAGCCCTCGGCGAACCGCTTCTCGACCTCCGCCAGGCTGCCGGGCGCGATACCGTACGTACGGATCTCGTAGATCATGCGCGTCTCCTTTCAGGCGCTGAACGACTCGTCGAGGTGCTTGAGGGCGCCAAGCCTACGGGGCGCCCTGCCCTCCGTCAACCGATACCGCCATGCGGCTCGAGAGCCTCTCGCTACAATGCGCCGCATGCCACGGACATATGCGCGGCGACGAACGCGACGTCGCGCGAGTGCTGATGCCCTCATGACAAGGAGCGCGCATGACCACCGAACACGATCGTCGACTCATCAGCTCGGGCTCGTCCTTCGAACGGGAGGTCGGCTATTCACGCGCAGTCGTCGAAGGCGACTGGGTCTTCGTCTCGGGGACGACGGGCTTCGACTATCGCACGATGACGATTGCCGACGATGTCGTGGCGCAAACGGAGCAGTGCATGCAGAACATCGTCTCGGCGCTCCAGCAGGCCGGAGCGAGCCTCCGCGACGTGGTCCGCGTGACGTACATCCTGCCGAAGGGCGAGGACTTCCCACTGTGCTGGCCGACGCTGCGGAAATACTCCGGCGATGTCCGTCCCGCCGCGACGATGCTGTCAGCCGGATTGGCCGATCCGCGTATCCGCATCGAGATCGAGGTGACGGCGCGCCGGCGGTCATCGAGGTGACGGCGCGCCGGCGGTCGAATTGATGGTATAGAGTCGGGGCCATGATGACCCACGAGCCCGTCTACGACGTCGTCTGGCCCCTGGCTCCGTCCGCCGCTCCGGCAGGCGCGCTGGCCGCTCGTTCCGCCGACCTCGGTGGCAGCACGGTCGGCGAGCTCTGGGACTACCTCTTCAAGGGCGAGGAGATGTTTCCGCTGATCCGCAAAGCGCTCGCGGCGCGCTTTCCCAGCATTCGGTTCGTCGAGTTCGAGGTCTTCGGCTCGACGCATGGTCGCGACGAAAAACAGCTCGCCGCAACGCTTCCCGATCTGCTGCGCCAGCACGGGTGCGACGCGGTCATCTCCGCCGTCGGCGCCTGAGGATCGTGCACGCCCGCCGTGCTGCGGGCTTCAGCGATCGCCGAGCGCGCCGGCATCCCGAGCGTGTCGATCGTCACCACGCCGTTCATGCAGCAGGCCGCCGTCGTGTGCAAGGGCGTCGGGCTCCCGTCGCTGCCGATCGCCGAGTATCCCGGCGTGCCGATGACCGACGGATCGGACACGGTCGCGAAGAAAGTCGAGATGCTGCTGCCTCAAATCATCGCCGGCCTCTCCGGCGCGCGGGACACCGCACGCACGGCGACGGCCGAGCCGTCGCCGCGCGACGTCGTGTTCCGCGGCACGCTCGACGAAATCCAGGAACGCTTCCACGCCAATCTCTGGACCGACGGGTTGCCGATCATCCCTCCGACGCGCGAGCGGGTGGAGCGCTTCCTCGCGCGCACGCGGCGAGCGCCCGACGAGGTCATCGGCCGATTGCTGCCCGAGAACCGCACGGCCACCGTGTGGAGCATCGCCGTCAACGGCGTCATGGCGGGCTGCCGTCCCGAGTACATGCCCGTGCTGATCGCGATCGTCGAAGCGATTGCCGATCCGATCTTCCGCGCGGAGGACGCCGGGTCGACGCCGGGCTGGGAGCCGCTCGTGATCGTCAGCGGGCCTGTCGTCCGGCGCTTGGACCTGAACCACGGTCAGGGGGTGATGCGCGTCGGCCGCCAGGCGAACACGAGCCTCGGCCGCTTCCTGCGTCTCTATCTGCGCAACGTCGCCGGGCTCCGCATTCCGCCCGGCGCGGGCGACAAGGGCAGCATCGCGGGCTCGTTCAACGTCGCGCTCGCCGAAGACGAAGAAGCGGCCACGGCGCTCGGCTGGCCGACCTTCGGGCAGGATCAAGGCTTCAGTCGCGATGACAGCATCGTCACCGTGCAAAGCGTGGTGAGCATCAGCCCGCCGATCTACTCCGCCGGCACGCGCGCACTCGAGCACGCACGCATCCTCGCCGACGTCTTCGGTGGCGCGTGCGCCTACTGGTCGGCGATCGGCATGAAGTACGCGCGCTGGGAGCCGCTGCTCGTTCTGGGTCCGTCGATCGCCGCCGTGCTGGCCGGGGATGGCTGGTCCAAGGACGAAATCCGCCGCTATCTGCATGAGCACGTCACGATCACGGCACGGCAGGCGGAGACGTACGCCCTGCAGGTCGGCGCCACCGCGTTCACTCTCGACGCGCACGTGAAGGGCGGCGTGCTGCCCGCCGCGTATGCGGCGTCGAGCGATCCCGAGCGGCCGGTACCCGTGTTCGTACAGCCGGACAAAATCGGCATCCTCGTCGCCGGCGATCCCGGACGTAATCAGTCGAAGGGCTACATCAACAACCACATCCAGGGCGGCCGCGTGAGCCGCAAGGTGGACGCATGAGAGCCGTGATCATCGCGGTGACGCTGCTTGCCATCACCGCAGCGCCCGCGCTCGCTGCCGAGGGAGAGCTCAAATACGGCCTGCACGTCACGGTCCCCGCGCGCTGGCTCGATCCCGGCGAGGCCGAATCGTTCAGCACGCCGTACATGGTGCTCTACGCCGTCCACGACGCGCTGGTGAAGCCGATGCCGGCGGGCATGACCACGCCGAGCCTCGCGGAGTCGTGGAACGAATCGAAAGACCATCTGACGTACACGTTCACGCTCCGCAAGAACGCGAAGTTTCACGACGGCTCGCCCGTCACGGCCGAGGACGTCAAGTTTTCGTTCGAGCGATACAAGGGGGCGTCGGCAACGCTGCTCCACGAAAAGGTCAAAGAGGTTCAGGCCGTCGCGCCGACCCAGGCGCGCTTCGTCCTCAAGGAACCGTGGCCGGACTTCATGCTCTTCTACGGCACCACCGCATCCGGCGCCGGCTGGATCGTTCCGAAGCATTACATCGAGAAAGTCGGCGACGACGGCTTCAAGCGTGCGCCGATCGGCGCCGGCCCGTACAGAGTCGTCTCGTTCAACCCGGGTGTCGACCTCGTGCTCGAGGCCTTCGACGGCTACTGGCGAAAGGCCCCGAACATCAAGCGGCTCGTGATGCGCACGATGACGGAGGAGAGCACGCGCGCTGCCGCGGTCAAGCGCGGCGAGGTCGATCTCGCGTACCTCTTTGCCGGGCCCGTGGCCGAAGAGCTCAAGCGCACGCCCGGCATTCGGCTGGAGGCGCCGCTGCTGACCGGCGCGTTCTGGCTGGAGCTGACCGAACAGTGGGATCCGAAGTCGCCGTGGCACGACCGGCGCGTGCGTCTTGCCGCCAGCCACGCCATCGATCGCGGCGCGATCAACCAGGCCGAGACGCTCGGATACTCGCGGCTCAACGGCTCGATCGTGCCGCGCATCTTCCAGTTCGCGGTGCCCGTGGAGCCGCCGTCGTACGATCCAGCACGTGCGAAGAAGCTGCTGGCCGAGGCCGGGTATCCCAACGGCTTCGACGCCGGCGACTTCTATCCGTTCCCGCCGTACAACTCGATGGCGGAAGCGATTCAGGGCTATTTGCAGGCCGTCGGCATCAAGAGCCGCCTGCGCGCCATGGAACGCGCCGCGTACTTCAGCGCGTGGCGCGAGAAGAAGCTGCACGGGGTCATCCTGGCGATCACGTCCGTGATGGGCAACGCCGCCACGCGTCTCGAGCCCTACGCCACGAAGCAAGGCGTGTACGCCTACGGGTCGTTGCCGGAGATCGACGACCTCTTCTATCGGCAGGCCAAGGAAGTCGACGTCAAGAAGCGCGAAGCGCTCGTGCACCAGATGCAGAAAACGATGACGGACGCCGTGTTGAACGTCCCGATCTACGATCTCGCCTTCATCTGGGCCGTCGGTTCGCGGGTGGAGGTCAGCGGGGCCAACGCGATTCCCGGCTTCCCCTACTCCGCGCCGTTCGAAGACCTGAAGCTGAAGAAGTAACTTGAGCTTTTCGCTCGGGATCGACATCGGCGGCACGTTCACCGACATCGTGGTGTACGACCACGCGCGCGGCCGCCAGTACAACCGCAAGGTGCTGACGACGTCCGACGACCCCGCGCGCGCCGTCGCGACGGGCGTGGACGGCCTGCTGCAGCAGCACGCCGTGCCCGCCTCCGAGGTGACGCGCCTCGTCCATGCGACGACGCTGTTCACCAACGCGCTGATCGAGCGCCGCGGCGCGGTGACGGGGCTCATCACCACCGCCGGCTTCCGCGACACGCTCGAGATCGGCCGCGAGCGGAAGTTCGAGCTGTACGATCTCAACATCGCCAAGCCGGAGCCGCTCGTGCCGCGCCATCTGCGCCTCGAGGTCGACGAGCGGCTGCGCGCGGACGGAACGGTCGAGCGCCGGCTGGATGCGCGCGAGGTCGCCGCCCGCGCGAGGCGGCTCGTCGAGAGCGGTGTGACGTCGATCGCGGTCGTGTTCCTGCACGCGTACGCGAACCCGCGCCACGAGGCGGACGCCGCGCGTGTCGTCGCGCGGCAGAATCCGGGCGTCGCCGTCACGACGTCGCACGAGGTGGCGCCGGAGATCCGCGAGTACGAGCGCGCGTCGACGACCGTCGCCAACGCCTACATCAAGCCGCTCGCGCATCGCTACCTCGACGCGATGGCGCGACGCGTGTCGGGCCTCGGTGTTCCGGCCCCGCTGCTGCTCATGCTCTCGAGCGGAGGCCTCACCCACGTGGCGGAAGCCGAGCGGACGCCCGTGCAGATGCTCGAGTCCGGGCCCGCCGCCGGCGCGCTGGCCGCGGCGTTCTTCGGGCGCGAGGACAGCCAAGGGAATCTCCTCGCCTTCGACATGGGCGGGACTACCGCGAAGCTCTCGCTCGTGGACGATGGCGAGCCGCTCACGGCGTACGCCTTCGAAGCGGCGCGGCAGAAGCGCTTCATGGAAGGCAGTGGGCTGCCCATCCGGATCTCGACGATCGAGCTCATCGAGATCGGTGCCGGCGGCGGGTCGATCGCCGACGTGGACGAGATCGGCTTGCTCAAAGTCGGGCCGCGCAGCGCGGGCTCGCATCCCGGGCCGGCGTCGTACGGTCTGGGCGGCACCGCGGCCACCGTCACCGACGCCGACTTCGTCCTGGGTTACCTGAACCCGGAGCACTTCGCGGGCGGCGAAGTGCGCGTCGACATCGCCGCCGCGCGCACGGCACTCGAGCGCCTCGCCAAGCGCGTGGGCCTGGCGCTCACCGACGTGGCGTGGGGCATCCACGACGTGGTGAACGAGAACATGGCGTCCGCCGCGCGCGTGCACATCGCCGAGCGCGGACGCGACCCGCGCGACTACGCCCTGCTCTGCACGGGCGGCGCGGGGCCGGTGCACGCGTGGGGCGTCGCGAAGAAGCTCGGCCTGCGTCAGGTGATCTGTCCGCCCGCGGCCGGCGTCGCGTCCGCACTCGGCTTGCTCGTGGCGCCGGCGCGGGTGGATCGCGTCGGGACCGTCGGCATCCGGCTCGATCGCGACAGTCCCGCGGCGCTCGAGCAGGCGTTCCGCAAGCTCGAGGACGAGGCGCGCGCGGTGATGGCCGATACCGGGCTCACCCTCGATACGGCGAGCGTGCGGCGGCTGGCCGATGGACGGTTCCTCGGCCAGGGCTTCGATCTCGTCGTCGCGCTTCCCGACGGGCCATACGACGACGGCGCCGCGGCCCGGCGCCGTCTCACCGCGGCCTTCGAGAGCGCCTACCGGGAGAAGTTCGCACTCACGCCGCCCGACGTGCCGATCGAGTTCATCAACATCCGCGTCGCGGTGCGCGCCCCCGTGGCCGGCGCCGCGGTCACGGCGCACGGCGAGCGCGCCGCGGGTGGCGCGGCGGTGCGCGGCACGCGCCCGGCCTACTTCCGCGAGCGCGGCGGCTTCGTCGACACCACGGTCTACGATCGGGCGCGTCTGGCGCCGGGCGAGGAGATCCGTGGCCCGGCCGTGGTAGAAGAAGACGGCTCCACGCTCGTGATCGGTCCCGGCGGGCTCGCGCGCGTCGCGAAGAGCGGTAACCTCATCGTCACGCTGCCCACGGCGAGTCCCACCGGACGATGACAGCGGTCACAGCGGCCCTGGACGCCGTCACACTCGAGATCCTCTGGACGCGCGTCATCTCCGTCGTCGACGAGGCGGCCAAGGCGATCGTCCGCACGTCGTTCTCAACGCTGTCGAACGAGGCGAACGACTTCGCGTGCGTGCTGACCGATGCCGAGGGACGCGCGCTCGCGCAGAACAGCGGCTCGATCCCCTCGTTCATCGGCACGCTGCCCGCGACCGCGCGCCACTTCCTGCGCGAGCTGGGCGCCGCCGCGATGCGGCCGGGCGACGCACTGATCACGAACGACGCATGGATGGGCACGGGCCACATGAGCGACGTGTCGGTGCTGAAGCCGATCTTCCACCGCGACCGCCTCGTGGCGTTCTCGGCCACGACGTCGCACATGCCGGACATCGGCGGCCGCATCCGCGCCATCGAGGCGCGCGAGATCTTCGAGGAAGGCCTGCACATCCCGCTGGCGCGGCTCGTTCGTGACGGTCGCGCGGACGAGACGCTCGTCGCGCTCATCCGCGCCAACGTCCGGACTCCCGATCAAACGATGGGAGACATCTGGGCGCAGGTCAGCGCCAACGAGCTGATGGAGCGGCGGGTCCGCGCCTTGCTCGACGACTACGGCCTCAACGATCTCGATGGCCTCGGCGGTGAGCTGTTTGCCCGCTCGGAGCGCGCCATGCGCGACGCCATCCGCGCGGTGCCCGACGGCACGTATCGCTACGGCTTTCGCACCGACGGTGTCGATGCCCCATTCGAGTTCAAGATCGCGCTCACCGTCAACGGCGACGAGATCATCGCCGACTACACGGGCAGCTCGCCCCAGCAGCCGCGGGCGATCAACTGCGTGATGGCGTACACGTTCGCGATGACGGCGTACGCCGTGCGCTGCGTGCTGTTGCCGGGGCTGCCGAACAACGAGGGGATGTACCGGCCCATCACGGTGCGAGCGCCCGAAGGCTCGATCCTGAACCCGCGCTTCCCCGCGGCCGTGGTGAGTCGGGCGACCACCGGTCACTACGTGCCGGCGCTCGTGCTCGGGGCACTGCATCGCGTGATTCCCGACCGCGTCATGGCGGGCGTCGGCTCGCCGCTCTGGGCGCTGAGCCAGTCGAGCACGCGCGCCGACGGCAAGCCCTACACGACCGTGCTCTTCTTCAACGGCGGCATGGGCGCCACGCCGATCAAGGACGGCGAGCACGTGCTGTCGTGGCCGAGCAACATCTCGTGCACGCCGGTGGAGATCGCCGAGCGTCAGAGTCCGCTCTTCTTCCATTACAAGCGGCTTCGCGCGGGCTCCGGGGGCGCCGGCCGTTTTCGCGGCGGGCTCGGTCAGGACATCTTGATCGAAAGCCGCTCGCCGCGGCCGATCGTCTTGAGCGTCATGGCCGAGCGCACGAAGTTTCCGGCGCCGGGTCTCGCGGGAGGCGCGGCGGGCGGACTGGGCGACGTGCGGATCAACGGCCGCCGCATCGACAATCGCAAGCAACACGTGCTCGCGCGCGGCGATCGTGTGCTCGTGCGCACGCCGGGCGGTGGTGGCTACGGCGCGCGCGGCCGGCGCGACACGGGGCTCGTCGCGCGGGACCGGCGACTGGGATACGTCGGGCCGAGCCGCTGACTCGCGCGAGCCGCGCGATGGAGCAGGTGCGTTTGTTGCGTTGATTGGCTACGTTTTCACAGCTCGAGCGCGACGGTCGGGGGAAACTCGCGCATCGACGCACGCGGCGCCGTGGCCAGGTTGTTGCTCTGCCGCTGGGGGCATGCAGGACCTGGGTTTCGTCATCGTCACATCGGGCGGTCTGCCGGAAGCATACTTTCTGGCCGTCTGCCTCGCGTTCCGTGCTCAACGATTCGCCGTCGTCGATATCGCCCGGCCCGCGACCAGCCGCCTTCGCGCGCTTTCGCGCCTGCGTCGGACGCGTGGCGCGTGGTACGTGATCGATCTGGCGCTCGCACGGCTGCTCGATGCGCTGTTGGTACCGCTCTACCGGCGCATCGCGCGTCCCGACGCCGGTGCCTTTTCGGAGGTGGATGCGGAGGTCGTACACCAGATCCGCACACGCTACCCGCATCTGGACTGCAGCGATGCCGACGCACCGGAGGTCCCGGACTTTGTGCGGAGCTTCGCGCCGGACTACATCCTGCTCGCCGGTTGTCCGATCCTGAAGCCGACGGTTTACGGGCTCGCGCGCCGATGCGCGTTGAATCGCCATCTCGGCGCGCTGCCCGGCCTGCGCGGCTCAGACTGTCCGCTGTGGGCGTTCGCGCTCGGCCGTCCCGAGTGGGCCGGGTACTCGATCCACGTGGTCAACGAACGCGTCGACGCCGGCGACGTCGTGCTGCGGCGGCAGGTCATCGCCGGCGAGCCGTCGTTCCAGCAGTACTTGCGACGGCTGCGCCGGGAGGCGTCGGACGGCTTCGTCGAGATCATCGATCGGCTGCTGCAGGGCGCGCCGCTGCCGCGCGGGCCGCAGTCGGGCGGCGGACGATACTGTCCGCCGGCGGGGCCTGGTCACGCGTGTGCACGCGCACCTCGGCTACCATCGCCTGCGGCGCGCGGGACGGCGCCCGCTAACGCCAGAACGCGCGTGAGGCCATGCGCGCGCCGTCTGCGAGGCTGCGGAGCTTCGCCCACACGACGCCGGGGTCGACGGCGGCCTGGCCGACCCACGTGCCGAAGCCGCAATCGGTGCCCGCGATGACGCGCTCGCGCCCGACCAGGCGCGCGTACCGCTCGATCCGCTGGGCCACCAGCTCGGGATGCTCGATGTAATTCGTCTTCGACTCGATCACGCCCGGGATGAGGACTTTGTCGTCGGGCACCTTGATGCGCTCGAACAGCGCCCATTCGTGGCCGTGCCGCGGATTGGCCGCCTCGAACGAGATACCGGCGGCGCGCGCCGTGAACACGACATCGATGATCTCGGCGAGCGGCACGTCGTAATGGTGCGGGCCCTCGTAGTTCCCCCAGCACACGTGCAGACGCAGCTGCTCGGGCGGAATGTTGCGCGTGGCGTGGTTCAGCATTTCGATGTGAAGCCCGAGCGCCTTGCGGAACTCGGCGAGGCTCAGGTTCGCGTACTGAATATGGCGCCCCATAGCGAGATCGGGACAATCGAGCTGCAAGACCAATCCCGCGCGCGCGACCGTCTCGTACTCGTGGCGCATCGCTTCCGCGATCGCCGCCAGGTACGCCTCGTGGTTCGGGTAGTGATCGTTGCGGAAGAACAGCGAGATGACGCCGGGGGACGCCGCGGACAGAAATCCTTCGGCGGCCCCGTGACCGGCCAGCGCGCTCTTGACGAGCTCGACGTCGGACTCGGCGGCGCGTGGGTCCTTCACCGAGATCGGTCCCGTGCACGCGGGCGTGCGACGGCGCGACCGTCCGGGATCGCCGAACACACGGCGAGCAAGCTCGGGAAACTCCACGAGGTCCTGATAGACGAGCGGATGACTGGCACCGCCGAACCCGTGGAGGCGGTCCTTCATATACGTCGCGTAGCTGGGCTTGCTCATCTCGCCGTCGTTGACGACGTCCACGCCGCAGTCGACCTGGTGCTGCACGACCTCGGCCACGGCCGCGCGCACGCGTGCGGCGAGCGCGGCCGCGTCGACGGGCACGCCCTCCTCGCGCGCGAACATCATTCGGATGAGGTCATCGGGCCGTGGCAGGCTGCCCGTGTGCGTCGTCAGGAACCGCTCCGTGCTGCGCTTCATCGGTGTGCCGCGCGTTCGTGGGCGCCCAGGTTCGGAATGGAGAGCACCAGGTGCAGCGAGCCGCCCAGCTCGTTGAGGCGCCGAGGGTTCCAGCGCACGAACGCATCGCGCTCCTCGTCGCTGAGGTCAGCGGCGCGCACGGCGGCGGCCGGATCGCTGCGGAAGCGGTCACGGAACGCGCGGTCCTTCTTGAGGCGGTACAGGAGCACGTTCACGTCGTACCGACTCATGCGGCAACATCCCACTCGAGCGCGGCGAGGTCGATGCGGCCCATCTCGCCGAAGAACCGCACGCGCGCCCGCGCGGGTGTGACGGCCCCCAGCAGCACCATCCAGTTGAGCAGCTCGTGCGAGCCGGTCGCGTGCAGCTCTTTCGTCGTCAGCGCGGCCAGGCTCGCGTGCTCACCGCGCTCCATCCAGCCGATGATGCGGCGGTCGAACTCGGTGTCCGACTCACCGACCCGGGCCAGCGAGAGCTCCGGGAAATGCGAGAGCCCGCCGGTGGCAATGATCCCGACGTCCCACGGCGCGTTCGCGACGACGCGCGCGATGTGCTGACCCGCGGCGAAGCAGCGCCGTGCCGGTGGCAGTGGCGCCACGAAGCAGTTCACCCAGAACGGCACCAGCGGCGTCATCGGGCGCTCGCCATGTAGCACGCTGAGCGGCGAGAGAAACGCGTGATCCAGCGGCGCCGACCACGAGGCCGCGAAATCGAACCCCGCCTCGAGACCGTCCTCGAGAATCCGATTGGCGAGATCCTCGTGCAGCGGATAGCGCTCGGCGAGCCCGTCCAGCGCGCGGTCGAACTCGATGGCGCCGTCCTGCGTCATGCGCGCGACCGACCGGCCGATGCGCACGCACATCGCCGGCACGGCGTCGAAGGAGAAGACGTTGAGATGATCGTCGGCGACGACGACGAGCGCGTCGGGCCGGCGGGCGGCAAGCTCCGCGCCCATCTCGCGAACGACCGCGATGAGCTCCTCCACCATCCGCCGCCCGTGCGGCCCGACGTTCTTGTCGTAGTACGGCGGATGGAGCACGTGCGACATCGCCGCCGCGTAAACAATGCGCCCCATGCGTTACTCAGCGCTCTCGCCGGATGCGGTGGCGGTCGGCGTACAGGCGAGCCATTCCGGCGCGAGCGCGATGTCCGCATCCCAGACGACGGCGTCATCGCACCCGCCGAGACGCATCAGAACACGACGACGCCGCGCGCGACCTGACCCGACCGCAGCGCCGCAAACCCCTCGTTGATCTCCTCGAGCTTGTACGTGCGGCTCACCAGCTCGTCGACCTTGAGATTGCCCGCCAGGTACTGATCGACGAGCCACGGGAAATCGAGGTTCGGCCGCACGGAGCCGTACATCGTGCCTTTGATGGCCTTTTCCTGCAGCGCCATCAGGTACGGCGTGATCGGCGCGCGCACGTTCATGGCCGCCATGCCGACGATCACGGCGGTGCCGCCCGGTCGGATGGCGTCGAGAATCTGTAGCGTGGTCGCCTCGCCGCCGATGGCGTCGAACGCGTAGTCCACGCCGCGGCCCCCCGTGAGACTGCGCGCGATGTCGACGGCATTGCTCTGCGACGCGTTCACCGTGTGCGTGGCGCCGAACTGCCGCGCGAACTGCAGCTTGTTGTCGAGCAGATCGACGGCCAGGATGATCCCCGCTCCCGCGATCCGCGCGCCCTGCACCACGTTGAGACCGACGCCGCCACAGCCGACGATCATCACCGACGCGCCTGGCTCGACCTGGGCGCAGCGCGTGACGGCGCCGACGCCCGTGGGGACGCAGCAGCCGAGCAGGGCCGCCTGCGCCCACGGCATCTCATTGCGGATCGGTACGAGCTGCTCGGCGGGGCACACGACGCGCTCCGCGAACGTCCCGATGCGCGCCATCTGCTTCACCTCGTCGCCATTGCGCCGCAGCCGATGGCTGCCGTCGAACATCACCCAGCGGGGCGTGTCGTTGTGGCCGTCGCAGAGAATCGAGCGGCCGATCGAGCAGTACAGACAGCGGCCGCAGTGTGGGCGGAACGAGAAGATGACGTGGTCGCCGGGCTTGACGTTTGTCACGCCGGCCGCGACCTCCTCGACGATGCCCGCCGCCTCGTGGCCGAGCACCATCGGCAGCGGCAACGGCCAGTCGCCGTTCATGATGTGCCAGTCGCTATGGCAGATGCCGGCGGCCTTGACGGCCACGCGCGCCTCGCCGGCCTTCGGTCCCTGCTGCTCGACGTCGACGACCTCGAGCCCCATGTTCGCCTTGTAGAGCACGGCGGCTTTCATCTCGACCTCCCTGCCCGGAAAATGCGACAACCCTACTCGCCTGCGAGGGCGCGGTCAAACGCGTAGAATGGCCGCCATGAAAATCGCCAACGACGTCACCGAGCTCATCGGCAACACCCCGCTCGTCCGGCTGCGCCGCCTCACCGCGGGGGCGCGCGCCGACGTGGTCGCCAAGCTCGAGTTCTATAACCCCGCTCACAGCGTGAAGGACCGCATCGGCGTGTCGATGATCGACGCGGCCGAGAAGGCGGGACGCATCAAGCCGGACACGATCATCGTGGAGCCGACGAGCGGCAACACGGGCATCGGGCTGGCGTTCGTGTGCGCGGCGCGCGGCTACAAGCTCGTGCTCATCATGCCCGACACGATGAGCAAAGAGCGCCGCATGCTGCTGCGCGCATACGGCGCGGATCTCATCCTGACGCCGGGCGCCGAGGGAATGCCGGGCTGCATCAAGCGCGCGGAGGAGCTGGTGAAGAGCGACGCGCGCTATTTCATGCCGCAGCAGTTCCAGAATCCGGCCAACCCCGAGATCCACCGCAAGACGACGGCGGAAGAGATCTGGCGCGACACCGACGGCAAGGCCGACATCCTGGTTTCCGGCATCGGCACGGGCGGCACCATCACCGGCGTCGGCGAGGTCATCAAGGCGCGCAAGCCGTCGTTTCGGTGCATCGCCGTCGAGCCCGATGCGTCACCGGTGTTGTCGGGCGGCGTGAAAGGTCCGCACCCGATCCAGGGGATCGGCGCGGGTTTCGTCCCCGAGGTGCTGAACACGAAAATCTACGACGAGATCATTCGCGTGAAGAACGAGGACGCGTTCGCGACGGCGCGGCGCGCCGCGCGCGAAGAAGGTCTGCTCGTCGGCATCTCGTCGGGCGCGGCGATCTGGGCCGCCGTCGAGGTCGCGCGGCGCGCCGAGAACGCGGGCAAGCTGCTCGTCGTCATCATCCCGTCGTTCGGCGAGCGGTACCTGAGCACGCCGCTCTTCGCCGACCTCGCGGACTGAAACGCAACGAAGACCGCTCTCCCGCGCGATTTGAGGCGATCGCCACACCGTTTTGATGCGCCCGCCTCATTGGCGCTCGGCCGCGACCCGGGTAGTGTGTGAGGCGTCAGCGGAAAGTCCGTCGCCGACAGGGCGGGGGTGAGAATGACACCACCGGACAGGTCGGACGCGGCCGAACGCCGGAACGCGCGGCTCGGCGCCGCGCATTCGAGGCCCGGAGGCTTTCGCCGCCCCGGGCCTCTCATTTTTTTGGCGCTGCGGTCAGCGCCGACGCACGGCGAGCGCCATCCCGAGCCGCGGCGAGCCCCATCCCCAGCGTGACGGCGACGATACCGATCACCTGCACCGTCACCGGGACTTCGCCCAGGACGACCACGCCCAGCAGAACCGCGAAGACCGGCACCAGCGGCATGAACAGCGCGGCCGGACCATCGCCGAGGACGCGGATCGCCCACGCATAGAGCGCGAGCGCTACGATCGCCACCCCGAGTCCCTGAAACACGGCCTGGAACATCACCTCGCCGCGTGGCGCGCGCAAGACACGATCGCCGGCGACGAGCGCGTAGACGACGACGTACGGCAGCGCGAGCACCCATACCGCCGCGGTGGCAGGGAGCGGATCGATTCGCCACCGACGCGCGCCGACGGTGAAGAGCGCCCACAGCACCGCGGCCACCGTGAACAGCGCGTCGCCGACCCACGCCAGGGCACCGCCGCGGAGCTCCGGCCAGCCGACGAGCGTGAGGCCGGCGATGATCAACGCGAGCCCGAACGCCCGTGACGCGTGCTGGCGTTCGCCGAGCCACATCCACGCGAGCAGCCCGGCAAAGACTGGTGTCGCACCGGTGATGATGACGGCGCCCTGCGCAGCGGGCGCGTGCGTGAGGCCCGCGTACATGATGAGCGTGTAGGGCGCGCCGGCGGCAATCGACAGCACCGCGATGCGCCGCCATGCCGCCGCGCCGATCGGCGGGCGGCGCAGCACGATCGGCAGGCTCAGGAGGCCCGCGACCGTGAAGCGCA
>Ga0310810_10005014_pt1 | contig 14740 bp, 16 predicted proteins | sample NCmetagenome_FD_207641 | JGI IMG/M metagenome (GOLD analysis project Ga0310810, IMG submission 207641) | Soil microbial communities from experimental microcosm in Duke University, North Carolina, United States - NC | ecosystem: Engineered > Artificial ecosystem > Soil microcosm > Unclassified ... | reverse complement strand
AGGAGGTTCGTGAGGCCGCCGCCATCGACGGCGCCGGGCTGTGGTCGCGCATCTTCCGGGTCGAGATTCCGATGATGAAGCCGATCCTCACCGTGGCCGTGCTGTTCGGCGTGGTGTTCACGTTCACCGACATGAGCGTGGTGTATCTCCTGACGCGCGGCGGCCCGTACAACTCGACGCACGTGCTCGCGAGCCTGGCGTTCCAGGACGGCGTGCTCGGCGGCGACGTCGGGCGCGGCGCCTCGGTGGCGATCTTCCTCGTACCGGTGCTGGTCGTCCTGGCCGTGCTCATGCTGCGCACCTCGCGACGCGCGGAGGTCGTGTGATGGCCACGGCGCGCCCGCCGATGCAGCGGGTCCTCGGCGTGGTCGTGCACCGCGCCACGATCCTGTTCTTCATCGCGTTCGCGATCTTTCCCTTCTACTGGATGGTCGTCACGTCGTTCAAGCAGAACGCCGACCTGTATGTGGGAGCCACGAATACCGCCCACAATCCCTTCATCTTCAACATGGCCCCCACGCTCGACCACCTGCGCATCCTGTTCGGACAAACACTGTATCTGACGTGGCTGCGCAACACGTTCGTGGTGGGCGCCCTGGTCGTGGCCATCACGCTCGTGTTGGCCGTGCCGGCCGGCTACAGCCTGGCGCGCCTCACCGGGCGCTGGGGCGAGCGACTCAGCATCGCCATCTTTCTCACGTATCTCGTGCCGTCCACGCTCTTGTTCATCCCGTTCTCGCGGCTGGTGTCGCTGCTGAAGCTGCAGAACCAGCTGGCGTCGCTCGTGCTGATCTACCCGACGTTCACGGTGCCGTTCTGCACGTGGCTGCTGATGGGCTTCTTCAAATCTCTGCCGAAGGAAGTCGAGGAGTCGGCGATGGTGGACGGCTGCAGCCGCGTGGGCGCCATCTGGCGAATGGTGTTGCCGCTGTCCGTTCCGGGCCTGCTGACCGTCGTGATCTTCGCCCTCACGCTCGTGATCCAGGAGTTCGTCTACAGCCTCACGTTCATCTCGTCGGTCGAGCGCATGACGGTGAGCGTCGGCGTCCCGGTCGCCCTGGTGCGCGGCGACGTATATTACTGGGGCTCGCTGATGGCCGCCTGCCTCATCACCAGCGTGCCCATCGCCGTCGTCTACAACTTCTTCCTCGACAGGTTTATCGCGGGATTCACGGTCGGCGCGATAAAGTAAGGCCGCCATGGCCGACACGCGCCGGTTCTTCGACGACATCCAGGTGGGGGAGGAGTACGAGTCGCCGGGCCGCACGGTGACCGAGGCCGACATCGTCATGTTCGCGGGTCTGTCGGGCGACTACAACGTCCTGCACACCGACGCCGAGTTCATGAAGCAGTCCATCTTCGGCGAACGGATCGCGCACGGGCTGCTGGGCCTCGCGATCCAGGCCGGGCTGTTCACGCGTGCCACGCAGGCGTACGCGACGCTCGCCTTCGTCGGCCTGCGCTGGAAGTTCAAGGGGCCGATCAAGATTGGCGACACGATTCGCCTCCGCGCGAAAGTTGCCGCGAAGAAGGACACGAGCAAGCCCGACCGCGGCCTCATCACGGTCGAGCGTACGGTCGTGAACCAGCGCGGTGAGGTCGTGCAGGAGGGCGAGACCGACCTGATCGTGGAGCGCCGGCGCTGAGCGTCGCGGCGCCGCGGTTTTACTTCGAGGACGTCGTGCTGCACGGCGTGCTCGAGACCCCCGCCATGACCGTCACCGAGGCTCACGTCGCGCTCTATGCCGGCGTCACCGGCGACGCGGCGCGCGAGCACGGGCTCGTCCCCGACCTGCTTCCGCTGTGCCTGACCACCGGGCTTGGCTGGCGGGTACCGCAGCCGCCGCTCGCGGTGCTGGCGTTCATGGGGTTCGAATGGGCCGTCGACTCGCCGTTGCACGTCGGCGACACGATCCACAGCCGCTCGAAGACCACGCTGAAGCGCTCGATGAAGGAGGGCGGCGTGATCATCGAAGAGCGCCAGGTCATCAACCAGCGCGGCGAGATCGTCCAGCACGGCAAGTTCACCTTCCTCGTCGCGAAGCGCCCGGCGTAGCGGTACACTCGCGACTCATCGGAGGACCACCATGACGTTCGACCCACGCCACAAGAGCCGCGCGCTGCTCGACGGCGCCGATCGCGCCGCCGCGCGCTCGTACTTCCGCGCCGTCGGCTTCACCGACGAAGACCTGTCGCGCCCGCTCGTCGGCATCGCGCACTGCTGGATCGAGCTGACGCCATGCAACGCGAACCATCGCAAGCTGGCCCAGAAAGTCGCCGAGGGCGTCCGCGCCAACGGCGGCACGCCGATCGAGTTCAATACGATCTCGGTGACCGACGGGATCGCCATGGGAACCGAGGGCATGAAGGCGTCGCTGATCAGCCGCGACTGGATCGCGGATTCGGTCGAGCTCGTCGCGCGCGGTCACCTGCTCGACGGGCTGGTCACGCTGTCCGGCTGCGACAAGACCATCCCGGCGATGGTGATGGCGATGGCGCGGCTGAACCTGCCGTCGGTCATGCTCTACGGCGGCTCGATCATGTACGGCGAGTACAAGGGCAAGCGGATGACAGTCCAGGATATTTTCGAGGCGATCGGCGCCCGCAACGCCGGCCGCATCGACGACAAGGAGCTCCACGCCGTCGAGTGCGCCGCGTGTCCGGGTGAGGGCGCCTGCGGCGGACAGTTCACCGCGAACACGATGGCGACGGCCTTCGCCATGCTCGGCGTGTCGCCGATGGGGTTCAACGACGTGCCGGCGCCCGACCCGCACAAGGAAGAGATCGCGTACCAGACCGGGCGGCTCGCGATGGATCTGCTGCGCAAGGGCGTCACGCCGCGGCAGATCATCACGAAGAACGCGCTCTACAACGCGATCGCGGGTGTGATGGCCACCGGCGGTTCGACGAACGCCGTGCTGCACCTCCTCGCCGTGGCCAAGGAAGCCGGCGTGAAGCTCACGATCGACGAGTTCGATCGAATCTCGCGCAAGACGCCGCTGCTGGCCGACATGAAACCGTGGGGCAGCTTCACCGCGCCCGAGATGCACGAGGCGGGCGGCATGGCGGTCGTGGCGAAGCGTCTGCTCGACGCCGGACGGCTGCACGAAAAAGAGCTCACGGTCACGGGGCGGACGATCGGCGAGGAGGCGCGCGCCGCGCGCGAGACGCCCGGGCAGAAGGTCATCCACGCGCTGAACGATCCGATCAAGCCGGAGGGCGGCATGGTGATCCTGCGCGGTAACCTCGCGCCCGACGGCTGCGTGGCGAAGGTGTCGGGTCAAAAGAGGGATGTGCATCGCGGGCCCGCGCGCGTCTTCGATCGCGAAGAGGACTGCTTCGCCGCGGTGAAGGCCGGAAAAATCCGCGCGAACGACGTGATCGTGATTCGTTGGGAGGGGCCGAAGGGCGGTCCGGGGATGCGCGAGATGCTCCACGTGACCGGCGCGATCCAGGGCGCCGGTCTCGGCGACAAGGTTGCGCTGATGACGGACGGTCGGTTCTCGGGCGCGACGCACGGGTTCATGATCGGACACATTGCGCCGGAGGCCGCCGACGGCGGTCCGATCGCGGCGCTGAAGACGGGCGACACGATCACGATCGACATCAAGAAGCGCCGCCTCGACGTGGAGCTGTCGCCGGCGGAGCTGCGAAAACGCCTGAAGGCCGTGAAGAAGCCGAAGCCGCGGTATACGTGGGGCGTCATGGCGAAATACGCGCGCCTGGTGTCGTCGGCGTCAGATGGCGCCGTCACGGGATGAGCGCCCGACCGTCGGGCGCGGGGGCATCAGCCCCGCATTCCTCACGCTGCTCGAGAACGAGCCGTTCGCGAATCGCACGGTGCTCGACGTTGGCACGGGGCACGGGCGGCTCGCGCTGCTGATCGCACCGCGCTGCGCGCGCGTCATCGGTATCGACCGCGATGAGCCCGCGCTCGCCGACGCGCGGCACGCGGCGGAGGCGGCTGGGCACACGAACGTGGAGTTCGTCCCCGTGGATGCCGAGGCGGCCGAGTACACCGTGTTCGCCCCCGACGCGGTCGTCGCGCATCTCTGCATGTCGAGCGCCATCGCGGAGCGTGCGGGCCGCGCGCTCTCACGCGGCGCGCCCTTTGCGTTCGTCGCGTTCCACGCCGATCAGTGGCGGGAGACCGGACGGCGCTCACGGTTCGCCTGGACGGAGGACGAGGCGGCGTCCGTACTGACGGTGGCGGGCTTCGCGATCGAGCACCTCTCGGTCGAGCGCGACGTGCGCGAGTTCGGCTCTGTCGAGGAAGCGCTCGCTTCGGCGATCGGTCTGGCGGAGCGCTGGCGCGCGGACGGGCGCTGGTTCCGGTACATCAAGTTTCTCGAGGACGGTGGCCGCACGCTCACGCGCGCGCATCTGCACGTCAAGGCACGCAAGGCATGACGCTCACCGAGCTCGCGCTCACCCAGGCGGTGAAGGCACGCGCGCGGGAGCTCGGCTTCGACCGCGTGGCGATCGGGCCTGCCGCAGCACCGCTGCACGCGCCCGCGTTCGAGCGGTGGCTCGACGAGGGACGCGCCGGGACCATGCAGTATCTCGCGGAGACGCGCGCCGCTCGTGTCGAGCCGGCGCGCCTGCTCCCCGGCTGCCGCTCCGTCATCGCGGTGGCGGTCAGCTATGCCTGCGACGACACGCCCGAGTGGCGTGGCGTCGCGCGGTATGCCCGCCGCCCGGACTACCACGACACGATGCGTCCGCGGCTGCACGCGCTGCGCGATTACGTCAGCGAGGCGGCGGGGGCGGAGAGCCGCGCCTCGGTCGACACGAGCGCGGTGCTCGAGCGCGATCTCGCGGCCGCAGCCGGTCTGGGGTGGATCGGCAAGAACACGAACCTGCTTGCACCTGACCTCGGCTCGTACTTCTTCATCGGCATCGTGCTGACGACGGCCGCGCTTGCCGTCGACGCCGCGTTGCCCGATCGCTGCGGGACCTGCACCGCATGTCTCGACGCGTGTCCCACCAAGGCGTTTGACGCACCGTACGCGCTCGACGCGCGGCGCTGCATCGCGTATCTCACGATCGAGCATCGCGGACCGATCCCTGACGAGTTCCATGCCGCCATCGGCGACTGGCTCTTCGGCTGCGACGTTTGCCAGGAAGTGTGCCCGTGGAATCGCCGCGTGCCGCCCGCGCCGCCGACAGCGGTGCCCATACCGCCGCGTGCCGAGGAGCTCGTGACGATGAGCGACGCCGAGTTTCGCGAGCGATTGCGCGGCTCGCCGCTCAAGCGGGCGCGACGCGACGGGCTGGCGCGCAACGCCGCGATCGTGCTCGCCAATCGCCGCGCCCGACGGTAAGCACGGTGGGTGGTATATCCCTTGCTCCCTTCAGAGGCAGAGCGTTCGCCGCCATACGCGGCGGGCGTAGGGAAGGGAGAGCATCGACATGGCCGACAACAAACAGCCGAATAAGGACGCCGAGAGCGGCCAGCCGGTTCAGCTCGACAAGGAGCAGGGCCAGCAGACGCAGGGCGGCCAGCACCAGCAGGGTGGTCAGCAGCAGCACGGCGGTCAGCATGGCCAGCAGCAGGGTGGCCAGAAGCAGGGCGGTCAGCAGCAGGGCGGCCGTCAGGCGGGCAACCAGGCTGGCGGTCAGGAGCAGGGTGCGCCGCACGAGGGCGGTCAGCGTAAGTAGCGACCGCTCCGGCAAAGCGCGGCGGCTTCGGTCCTGTCCCCCGGAGCCGTCGCGCTTTTGCGTCGCGATTCATCTCGCCGACGTTTTCGTTCGTCGTCGCTGCGCGTCCTGACGTGCGCGTCGACGTCCACACTCACATCATCCCGGATCGCTGGGACGACTGGGCTTCGCGCTACGGCGGCGGCCACTGGCCGCGGCTCGAGCCGCGCGAAGGCTGCCGCGCGACGATCTTCACCGGCTCGCAGTTCTTCCGCGACATCGACGAGCGGTCGTGGAATCCGACGCGTCGGCTCGACGACATGGCGCGCATGCGTGTCGACGTGCAGGCGCTGTCGCCGCCGCCGGTGATGTTGTGTTACTGGGCGGATGCCACCGCCGCACAGGCGTTCGCGCGCATGCAGAACGGCAACGTCGCGGACGTCGTCGCGCGGCATCCCACCCGGTTCGTCGGCATGGCGACGGTACCGCTGCAGCAGCCCGCCCTGGCCATCGCCGAGCTCCGGTATGCGCGCGAGCAGCTCGGCTTGCGGGCGGTGGAGATCGGCACGTGCCCGGGTGGCCGCGATCTCGACGATCCAGCGCTGGGCGAGTTCTTCGCCGCGTGCGTCGATCTCGACGTGGCGGTGTTCGTGCACCCGGCCGCGCCCCAGATCGGGATGGAGCGGATGAAGCGGTACTACTTCCCGCTGATCGTCGGCAATCCGCTCGAGACGGCACTGGCCATCTCCACGCTGATCCTGGGCGGCGTGCTCGAGCGGTTACCGCGACTGCGGATCTGCTTCGCCCATGGCGGCGGCGCGTTTCCGTTCATCCTCGCGCGCTTGAACCACGGCTGGACCGTGCGCCCCGAGGGACAGGCGGCCATCCCTCACGAGCCACGCCACTACGCGCGACAGATCTGGGTCGACTCACTCACGCTGGGCGCGCCGAATCTGCGGTTCATCGTCGACGCGCTCGGCGCCGATCGCGTGCTGATCGGCAGCGACTATCCGTTCGACATGGGCGCCGACGAGCCTGTGCGCGCCGTCGAGACGGCTGAACTACCCCCGGCCGCGAGGGCCGCCATTCTCGACGGCGCGAACGCCTCGCGCTTTCTCGGCACAGTGTGACGCCGATGCCGAGCACTGGCCGAGGGTGTGCGTCGCGGCGTCACCCCCCCGGCCGATGCCTTACACTCGCACGCGCGCGCGCGCGCGCGTGGCTTCGATGGCCCCCTCTTCCCAGATGCTGTGCTTGCGCGTCTCCGGCATGACGAAGATCGCGATCAAGAACATCACCGCCGGCACGACGATCGGGTAGATCAGCGCGTAGCCGACGCTGCCCGTTGACAGGTACATCGACGTCGTCACGATCGGCACCAGCCCTCCGCCCCAGCCGTTGCCGATGTGGTAGGGCACGGAGACCGAGGTGTATCGGATCCGCCCGGGGAAGAATTCGGCCAGGAAGGCGCCGATCGGCCCGTACGTCATGCCCACGTAGTTGACGAGGATCGCCACGATGAGTACGGCCATCCAGAAGTTCACGGCGCCGGGGGTGGCGTAGTTGCCGAGCGCGGTGTAGAGCGGGTAGTACGTCAGCGAGGCCAGCGCCATGCCGCCGAGGATGATCGGCTTGCGGCCGATCTTGTCCGAGAGCCAGCCCCAGAAAATCAGCGTCGGCGTCGCGATCAGCAGCGCGATGCCGACAATCCAGCTCGAGGTCAGCACGTCGAGTTTCTTGACTGTCTGGAGGAAATAGAGCGCCCAGAACTGACCGCTGTACCAGACGCAACCCTGTCCGAGGACGACCACGCTGGCGATGACCACGTACTTGAAGTTCGCGCTCATGAAGGCTTCGCGCCACGGGTTGGTCGTGGTCCGCCCCCTGGCCTTCATCTCCTGGAAGATCGGCGTCTCGCCGAGCGAGAGCCGGATCCAGATGGCGATAGCGACGAGGAGCAGCGAGATGATGAACGGCAGCCGCCAGCCCCAATCGTTGAACGCCTCGAGGCCGAGCCAGGTGCGAATGCCGATGATCGTCGCAAGCGACACGACGATGCCGAGCGTCGGCGAGGTCTGCAGCCAGCCCGTGTAATAGCCACGATGCTCGTCTTCGATGTGCTCGGCGACGTAGGTGATCGCGCCGCCGTACTCGCCGCCGAGACACAGACCCTGGATCAAGCGAAGGGCGAAGAGAATGAAGGCCGCGGCCAGGCCGATCGTCTGGTAGGAGGGAACGAAGCCGATGAGGGCGGTGGCCACTCCCATCCCGGTCAGCGTGACGATGAAGGTGTACTTGCGACCGGTCTTGTCGCCGAGCCAGCCGAAGAAGAACGCCCCCAGTGGCCGGATGAGGAAGCCGACCGAGAAGATCGCGACGGTGCTGAGGAAGGCGGCCACCGGGTGGCCCTTCTCGAAGAACTTCACGGCCAGGATCGAGGCCAGACTGCCGAAGATGTAGAAGTCGTACCATTCGATGATGTTGCCGACGGCTGCGGCGATCACGACGCGGCGCAGTTCTCGGGGTGACACCTTCGCTGCGGGCATGGTGGTCTCCTATTGATCCGGTTGTCGCGACACGACACACTTTCGGGGCACTCGGTCGCGGCACGCGCGGTGCGCCGCCCGAGGGCCGACACGAGGGTTGTCAACGGCTGTGCTGGCTCGCTGAGCCAGCGGCCCGGTCGTCATTGGCGGGCAGTATAGCCTGGGGCCGTCACCGCGCAAGCAACTTAAAAACGCGATGTTAGGCGGCAGCGACCGCCTCGCCGACGGTCAGACATTTGGTGCCGCATGGCGCCGGGTGTAGCATTTTGCGCGTTATGGCGATTCTCAAGGTCGCGCGTCTCGGACATCCGGTGCTGCGGCAGCCGGCCGAGGCGGTTGCGCCCGCCGACATCCAATCGGCCTCGGTCCAACGGCTCATCGACGACATGATCGAGACGATGCGTGAGTACGATGGTGCAGGTCTGGCGGCCAACCAGGTCCACATGCCCCGTCAGATCGCGGTCATCGAGGTCGCGAAGAACCCGCGCTATCCGGACGCGCCCGAGATCCCGCTGACCGTCGTGATCAATCCCATCGTCACGCCGATGACCGACGCGACGGAAGACGGCTGGGAGGGCTGCCTGTCGGTTCCCGACATGCGCGGCGTCGTTTCCCGGTACACGGCCGTGCGCCTGGAGTGTCTGGATCGCGAGGGGCGGCCGGTGGACCTCGTCGCGAAGGACTTCTTCGCGCGGGTGATCCAGCACGAGACCGATCACCTCCGGGGGATCGTGTATCTCGATCGGATGCGCGACATGAGCACGTTGAGCCACATCGCGGAGTGGCAGCGCCACTGGCTCGGCATCCGCGAGCAGAGTGACTAATCCGGGCAATACCCCCGCGTACGCCGGGCCGCACACCGCGGCCGCGCGCGTCATCGCCGTCGTCACCGACCTCTTCTTCGTCGCTCGGATCCGCGAAACGGCTCGCCTCGCCGGTGTTCCGCTCGTGTTCGCTCGTTCACCCGAAGAGCTCGACGCCGCGCTGCGTGACGGTGCCCGGCTGGTGTTGCTCGATCTGACCGGTGCATTCGACTACGCGGCGATCTTCGCCGCGCTCGCGCGCGCGCCGCGCAAGCCCGGCGTGCTCGGGTACACCACGCATGCGCTCGCGAGCCAGACGCAGCCCTGGCACACCCACTGCGGCCGCGTGGTCACCAAGGAGACGCTCACTCGCGAGCTGCCGTCGCTCCTGCGCGAGGGGCTCGCGTGACCGCCGAGGAGTTCGTCGCGGCGCTCGACCGCGAAAACCAGGCGCGGCTGCACGATCTCGAGCCGGATGCCACGCTGCTTCCGGAGATCAAGGGCGCGCTCAACGTGCCCAATCTCCTGAAGGTCGCGCTCCGCAACGAGGCGGAAGCGACGCTGATCGCCGCGCGCTGGCTGACGAGCTGCCACGACACGAAGCTGATGCTCGCGCTGGCGCGTCAGGCCGCCGACGAGGCCAAGCACTACGAGCTCATCGCGGCGCGCCTGGGCCGGCTGGGCTTTGACGTCGAGACGTTCGATCCGCTCGCGGGTGGGCTCGGGCCGCTCAGCCGCTATCTCGACACGCTGACGGAGAACGTCGAGCGCGTCGCTGCCGGACAGTTCACGCGCGAGGCCATCGCGATCGTGAAGAACCGCCAGTTCATCGCATTCTGCGAGCGGGTCGGCGACAAAGAGACGGCGTCGCTCTATCGCGACGTGATCGAGCCCGACGAGCGGCATCATCACGAGCTCGGTCGGCGCACGCTGATCCGTCTCGCGACGACCGCGGAGGCTCAGGCCGCCGCGCAGCGCGCCGCGCGCCGCACACTCGAGCTCGCCGACGAGCTGCAGAAGACGGCGCTCGCGACGGCTGGGATCCATCACGCGCCGGGATGCTGATGGATCCGCTCGACGTCTTTCGCGAGCTGGCACGGACGCCGGATCAACGGGTCGATCTCACGCGCGCCGCGCTGGCGGTCGCGCGTATCGAGTATCCCGAGCTCGACGTCGAGGCCGAGGTCGCGCGGCTCGACGCCCTGGCCGCCCGCTCGGAAGCGGCGGGCATGCGCGCACCGCAGGCGGCGCTCGACCGGCTCGTCAACTTTCTCTTCGTCGAGCAAGGCTTCCGAGGCAACGCCGAGGAGTATTACGATCCACGCAACTCGTGTCTCAACGACGTGCTCGATCGCCGCCTCGGCATCCCGATCACGCTTTCGCTGCTGACGATGGAGATCGGCCGCCGCGTGGGCCTGGAGCTCGAGGGTGTGGGCTTGCCCGGACACTTCATCGTCGGCGCGCGGGTGTCAGGCCGGCGCGTCTTCCTCGATCCGTTCCACGGGGGCGAGATGCTCACGCCCGAGCGCGCGGGCGAGGTCGCCGCGCGTGCGGTCGGTCGGCCGGTCAAGCTCGAGGAGGCTCACTGGGCGCCGTGCAGCGCGCATCAGATCGTCGTGCGCATGCTGCGCAACCTCAAGGGCATCTACGCCAAGCGCGAGGACTGGGAACGCGCCCTCGGCGTCGTCGAGCGGCTGCTCGTGCTCGACGCCGACACCGGCGTGCACCGGCGTGACCGCGGCACGGTGCTCGTGCGCCTGGGCCGGCTCTGGGAGGGGGCCGCGGAATGGGAGCGCTATCTCACGCGCTTCCCAGGCGCGGCCGATGCGGACACGTTCCGCGAGCAGCTGCGACGGGTGCGTCAGCAGCTCGGCTCGCGGAACTGATGCGCCAGGGCCTCGCCTGGCTCGTGATCGTGTGCCTGCTCGTGCCGGCATGCGCAAGCCGCAACGTGGGGCCGATCGGCGCCGCCGGTCAGCCGTTCAAGCCCGAGTCCGACGAGCGCGCGCTGTGGGCCAAGGCCGACAAGGAAGAAGAGGCGCTCCTCAAGAAGTCGAGGACCTACGACGACCCGACGCTCGAGGAGTACCTGGCCAGGATCGGTAATCGCCTCACGCCGGACGCGGTGCGCGACGCGGGCGGGCCGGGGTTCAAGTTCGCGGTGCTTCGCGACCCCACGCTCAACGCCTTCGCGCTGCCCAACGGTCACATCTACGTGCACACCGGTCTCTTGAGCCGGCTCGACAACGAGTCGCAGCTCGCGATGATCATCGGCCATGAGATGACGCACGTCACGCACCGACACGCGCTGGCGTCCCAGCGCGACGCACCGACCAAGCAGACCATGTACACGGTGGCCGCGGCGTCCGACATCGGCCAAACCGCGAACGCGATCCTCGGCGTGGGCCTGGCGCTGACGACCATGGCGGCCATCAACGGCTATGGGCGTGATCTCGAGCGCGATGCCGACAACGGCGGAATGCACGATCTCGTGCGCGCCGGCTACGACCCCAAGGAGGCGCCGAAGGCGTTCGCGTTGCTGCGCTCGGACTCCAAGGACCGCGGCTCGCTCGAGACGTTCTACTTCGGCAGCTACCCGAAGCTGACCGAGCGCATCGAGACCACCGAGATGCTGCTCGAGACCCGCTACGCCGCCGCCGCGGCAGCGTCCGAGACCCTGCGCGACACCGACGACTTCCAGGTCCGCATGCGATCGGTCGTGCGCGACAACGCGTACGAGGACATCCGCGCCGGGCGGTTCGTCGTGGCCGCGCGCCAGCTCGATCGAGTGCTCGCGATCACGCCGAACGATCCGCTCGCCCATACCTACTACGGCGATCTGCACCGGCTGCAGGCGCAGCGGGCGCGCGAGATCGCCACGAAGGACGAGCAGGCGCGGCTCGCGCTCGCCTCGTACGAGACGGCCGTCGACCTGGATCCCTCGGCGCCCGAGCCGCACCGCCAGCTCGGCTTTCTCTACTATCAGCAAAAGGACAACGCCAAGGCGCGCGCCGCGTTCGAGCGCTATCTTGCGCTGAAGCCCGGCGCCCCCGACGCCACGCGCATCAAGGAATACCTGGTCGAGCTCGACCGGTGAGCGCGGGGCACGTCAGCGCAGCTGCTGAAGCAGCTCGGCGAGCCGATCCGGGTCGACGGGCTTGACCAGGTGGTCGTCGAAGCCTGCGCTGAGCGCCCGCTCGCGATCCACCGGCTGCCCGTAGCCTGTCAGCGCTACGAGCCGTTGCGGCTGATAGTCCTGGCGCCGGATGAAGCGGGCGACCTCGTACCCGTCCAGGATAGGCAGGCCGACGTCGACGAGGGCGAGATCCGGGCGTAGCCGCAGCGCCGCGCGTACGGCCTCGGTGCCGTCGATCGCCTCGTACACCTCGTGGCCCTCGTGCTCGAGCAGCAGCTTCAGCATCTCGCGCGCGTCGTCGTTGTCCTCGACGATCAGGACGCGCCGGCGGATCGCGTGGCGTCGCGGACCGGGCGTCTCGTCCGCGGTGGGCAGCGCTGCGCGTGGCAGCCGGACGGTGAACACGCTGCCGAGCCCGGGCCCGGCGCTGTCCGCGCTGACGCTGCCGCCGTGCAGATCGACGAGCGTCCGCACGAGTGTCAGACCGATGCCCAGTCCGCCCTGCGCGCGGTCGAGCGTGTGCTCGCCCTGCACGAACAGGTTGAAGATCCGCCCGAGCATCTCACGCGAGATACCGACGCCTTCGTCCTCGACGCGCAGCACGCCGTCGTTGCCGTCGGCGTACGTGCGGACGCGGATGCCGCGCCCCGCAGGGGTGTACTTCACCGCGTTCGTGAGGAGGTTCAGGATGATCTGGTCGAGGCGGACGGGGTCGGCGTCGACACCGACGTCGTCCAGGTACGTCTCGACCACGTGGCGGCCGCCCGGCGAGCTGGCGCGCATGACCGTGAGCGCCTGCTCGGCCGCCTCCGCGAGGCTCACGGGCCGCCGGTCCAGCACGATCTTACCGGCCCGGATGCGGGCGGCGTCGAGCAGATCGTCGATGAGCCGCTTGAGATGGAGCACCTGCCGGCGAATGACCTCACGGGGACGCTTGATGTCGTCCAGCGTCCGCACGATCTCGAGCACCTCGGCCGCGCTCGCGATGGCGGCGAGCGGATTGCGCAGCTCGTGACCGAACATCGCGAGGAAATCGTCCTTGGCGCGATTGGCGGCCTGCGCCTCCTCGAGCAGCAGGATACGCTCGGCCTCCGCCCGCTTCTTGTCCGTGATGTCGCGCGCGATCTTCGACGCGCCGACGATCACGCCACGCGCGTCGCGGATGGGCGAAATCGTGAGCGAGATGTTGAGCCGCGTGCCATCCTTGCGCTGCCGGATCGTCTCGAAGTGATCGACCATGTCGCCGCGGCGGATGCGGGCGAGCACATCGTCTTCCTCGGAGTGCCGCTCGGTGGGGATGATGAGCGTGATGTGGCGACCGATTGCCTCCGCGGCGGTGTAGCCGAACATCCGTTCGGCGGCGCGATTCCACGTGGTGATGACGCCCTCGAGGGTCTTGCTCACGATCGCATCGTCGGAGGAGTCGACGATTGCTGCCAGCCATGCACGAGCGATGTCTTCGGGCGTCTGACCGATGCTCATTGTAAGCAATCCACTCAAATCGTAAGCCCGATGTCGATGGCGCGGCTGCGTCGGCGACGGAGCAGGAGTGCAAAGATTTTCATATCCCTCGCGGTGATGACCCCGGCCGCTGATACTATCCGCTCGTCGTGGATCTCGGGCTCGCCGGCAAGGTGGTGTTGGTCACGGGGGCGGGGCAGGGGCTGGGCCGCGCCATCGGTCTGGCCTTCGCGGGTGAGGGCGCCCGCGTGGCGTTCCACTACCGGACGTCGGGCGACGGCGCCGAGAGCGCGGCCAAGGACGCGCAGGCCGCGGGTGGGGCCGCGATGGCCATCGCCGCGGATCTCCGGGTGGAGGCCGAGGTGGCGGACGCTGTCGAACGGGTCGAGCGCGAGCTCGGACCGATCGACGTGCTCGTCAACAATGCCGCGGCCACGCAGCGCAAGCTCTTCCTCGACACGACGCCGTCGGAGTGGACCGCGCAGCTCGACGTGACTGTCAAGGGCACGCTGCTCATCACGCACGCCGTCGTGCGCCGCATGGCCGCGCGGCGCTCCGGAGCGATCGTGAACCTCATGGGGGATTCCGGCCGCGTCGGCGAATCGCGGCTGCTCGTGACCGCGACCGCGCGCGCAGCCACGGTCGGTCTGACGAAATCGCTCGCGCGCGAGTTCGCGCGCGCCGGCATTCGCGCCAACTGCGTGTCCATCGCGCTCGTCCAGACGGACCGCTTCGACGCCCACGCGGGCGGCCCGTCCGGCGGGATGAACGACGAGCGCATGCAGAAGATCGTCGCGCAGTATCCACTCGGACGCGTCGGTCGCGCCGAGGACGTCACGCCCATGGTGTTGCTGCTCGCCTCGCCGCGTGCGGGCTGGGTCACCGGACAGGTGATCTCGGTCAACGGCGGCTACGCGATGCCCTGAGCGCCGGGCCCGTGGGATCGTCTTCGTTCGGCGCGCCGCAACGACGGCGTGAGGACGCCCGCCTGGTGACGGGCCGGGGACGTTACGTCGGCGATCTGACGCTGCCGCGGATGCTGCACGTGGCGTTCGTGCGGAGCGTCCACGCCCACGCGCGCGTGCGCGCGGTGCGCGTCGAGCCGGCGGCCGCGCTGTCCGGCGTCGTGCACGTCGCGGTGGGCTCGAACGCGG
>Ga0310810_10005012_pt1 | contig 14742 bp, 16 predicted proteins | sample NCmetagenome_FD_207641 | JGI IMG/M metagenome (GOLD analysis project Ga0310810, IMG submission 207641) | Soil microbial communities from experimental microcosm in Duke University, North Carolina, United States - NC | ecosystem: Engineered > Artificial ecosystem > Soil microcosm > Unclassified ... | reverse complement strand
CCCTGGAAGATGTCATCCGGATCGACCGCGTCGCGGCCGAGCCGGGCCAAGTGGTGGAATTCGGCGAAGTGCTGGTGGTCGGCGGCGACAGCCCCGAGGTCGGCGTTCCGCTGGTGTCGGGCGCGATGGTCGCCGGCGAGGTGCTTCAGCACGATCGCGGCGACAAGGTCATCGCCTTCAAGAAGCGCCGCCGCAAGAATTCGCGCCGCAAGCGCGGCTACCGGCACGAGTTCTCGGTGATCCGCATCACCGAGATCCTGACCGGTGGCAAGAAGCCCGCCAAGGAGCCGCCGGCGCGGCCCAAGCGCGAGGCGAAGCCGAAGACGGAAGGCAAGGCGGAAGCAAAGCCCGCCGCCTGACGTTAACGGCTGAAACAAAGATGTGAGATGATTCCCTCCGGGAATCGGTGTAGAAGACGTTCGAATTCGAGAGAGTAGTTATGGCTCACAAAAAAGCAGGCGGATCTTCCCGGAACGGCCGCGACTCCGACGGTCGTCGTCTCGGCCTGAAGAAGGCCGGCGGCGAGATTTGTCTTGCCGGCAACATCATCGCCCGTCAGCGCGGTACCACCTGGCATCCCGGCCGTAATGTCGGCATGGGCAAGGATCACACGCTGTTCGCGCTTATCGATGGGAAGGTTCAGTTCGCTACGAAAGAAAAAGGCCGCAAACTCGTATCGGTTGTTCCGATGACTGAGGCAGCGGCCGAGTAGACGGTAGGACAAATCGAGGTCCGCCGGTCACCTAAGTCGAACCGGCGGGGCTCTTGGCAGCTCCGAGAGGGGGAGACGGGTGACCGGCTCCCCCTCTTCGCTTTTCAGCACCGGGGCAACCCGCGCCGGTGCGAAACTGGAGCCCGAGAGCCATGACCCTGCTGGAAGAGATCCCCTGCGAGAGCTTTCGCGAGGCGAGTATCCCCGTCCTCGAGACCAAGCGGCTTGCCCTGCGCGCCCCGCGCCTCGAGGACGCTAAAACGGTAGCAGCGCTCGCCAACGATCGCCGCATTGCCGAAAACACGGCGCGCATTCCGCATCCGTATCGCATGGCGGATGCCGAGGGCTTCATTTCGACCGCGAACAAGGCCGTCGGCGACGCCGTGTTCCTGATCACGCTCCGCGACGGCTCGGTCGCCGGCGCATGCAGCATCATGTGCGAGGACGACACGCCCGAGCTCGGCTATTGGGTCGGCGCTCCCTATTGGGGCAAGGGCTATGCGACCGAGGCGCTGCACGCGGTGGTCGACTACGCGTTCACCGATCTCGGACACGAGGCGTTGCAGGCCGGCGCGCGCGTCACCAACCCGGCGTCGCGCCGCGTGCTGGAGAAGTGCGGCTTCCAGTGGACCGGAGTCGGCCTCTACCGCATCCGCGCCATCAACTCCTCCGCCCCGATCGACCGCTTCCGGCTCGAACGGCGCATCTGGTCGGCGCTCAAGGGCTGGGGCAACATGAAGAAGGTGAGCTGAACGCTCGTCTTTTGGCCGTTACCGGGCATCCGTGGCTTGCTCTTGCAGGGTCGCAAGGCACGGGTGCCCGTGACGGACTTCCTTACGGCGGGTCGACGACGGCCTGCTCCTTCGCCGCCTTGCGCTCGCGCAGGAAAATGTAGATGCCCGCCGCGATGATGATGGCCGCGCCGGTCAGCATGGCGATGCGCGGGATATCGCCGAAGAAGATATAACCGAGCAAAATCGCCCAGAAGATCGTCGTGTACTGGTACGGCACGACGACCGAGGCCGGCGCCAGCTTGAGCGCGCGGTTGATGCACATGTGCGCGACCATCGCCGTGACGCCGAGCAGGACGAGCAGCAGTGTGTCGCGCAGATGCAGCGGCACCCACACGAACGGCGCCGTGAACAGGCCGAAGACCAGCGCGCCGATCGTCTGCGTCGTCACCAGGTAGAGATCCGACGTGCCGCGCACGAGCCGCGTGCACACCATCAGCAGCGAGAACAGGAATGAGCCGGCGATCGCGATCAGCGCCGGCGCCGACAGCGAGCCGGCCGTGGGGCCTAGCGCGATCATGACGCCGGCAAAGCCCGCCAGCACCGCGAGCCAGCGCCGCCAGCCGACCCGCTCGCCGAGCAGGAACGGCGACATGGCGGTGACGTAGATCGGGCCGGCCAGATAGAACGTCATCACGTCGGCGAGCGACATGTAGGCGAGCGCCCAGTAGAAGCAGGCGACTTCGAGCGTGGCGAAGATCGGCCGCAGGAGCTGGATGCCGGGACGCGGCGGATGGCGGAAGTCGCTCCAGTTCGCGCGGCGCAGGAACGGCGCCAGGAACACGAGGCCCGCGGCGCCGCGGATCAAGAGGAGCTGGCCGACCGCATAGGTCGAGACCAGCCACTTCCCCAGCGCGTCGTTGCACGCAAAGACGAAGAGGCCGGTGAGCATCATGCCGATGCCGGCAAGCACGTGATCGTGCCCGCCGGCGCGGGTCGCGCGGGTGGTCATGCAACGGGTATATACGGGCCTGCCGTCGCGGCGAAGTGGCGCAACGGAAGAGCAGCCCTGTGCGCGATCAGCTCTGCGCTGCCGCCCGCGCCGCGGCGGCGAACTTGGCGCCGAACTCCTCGAGCTCGTCGCGGTTGAGGTCGCTGACCGCGAGCATGTTCAGGCCGTTCTCGTTCCAGCGCAGCAGGTTGAAGCCCTGCATCATGGTGAGCTTCGGCGTCGACGACGCCTCGCCCAGCCCCTGCGCCACGAACAGGTTGATGACGTGGATGCGGCGCCGGTAGACGAGCGCTGCCGCCGGCTTGCCGTCGATATAGTCGAGCCGTCCGCCGATCAGGGTGAAGCCCTGCGCGGTCAGGTCGATCACCGGCGGCGCAAGGTCGATGCGGCCGTTGAACCACGGCTTGACCGTGTGCTGGTTGGTCGAGAGCACATCGGTGAGGTGATCGGCCTGGAGCGAACGCAGATGCGCCGAGATCGCCTCGCCGAGAATGCGGTCGTCCTGACCCTCGCGCAGGACGACGAGACCGACGCTGGCCGCGGCCAGCGCCGATGCGACGCCGCCGAACGCAAAACCTTTCAGCAGCGCGCGCCGGTTGGTGACCGGCATCGGCGTCGGCACGACGCGATCGATTTTCGCCGAGAGCGACGCGGGCAGCGTGAAGCCGAGCGGCGCGGCGCGAAGCGCCTGCGTCATCTCGCGCGCGGCGGCGAGCTCGGCCGCGCAGCCGTCGCATTGCGCGACATGCGCCTCGATCTCGCGCGCGTGGCCGGCGTCGAGTTCGCCGTCAGCCAGCGCGTGAACCAGAATGCGTGCTTCCTCGCAGGTCATGACCCTTTCTCCTCCGCCAGCCAGGCGTCGCGCAATAGCCCGCGCGCCCGCGCCAGCCGCGACATCACCGTGCCGACCGGGGTGCCGGTGACGTCGGCGATCTCGCGATAGCTCAAATCGTTGACCTCGCGCAGCACCAGCACCTCGCGGAACGAATCCGGCAACTGTGCGATCAGGCGCTGAACGGTCTCGGCATCGAACCGCGATAGGCTCACCGCCTCTGGCGAGGGCGACGCATCGCCCCACATGTTCTCCGCGACTTCGTCGGCGGCATCCTCGACACCGTCCACTTGCACCGCCGCGAGCGCGCCGCGCCGCGCATATTCGGCGCGGCAGACGTTGCGCAGGATGGCCAGCAGCCACGGCTTGATCGGCCCGCCGCGGAACGTATGGAAATGTCGGAAAGCGCGCAGATAGCACTCCTGCGCCGCGTCCTCGGCATCGGCCGGGTTGCGCAGCAGGTAACGCGCGAGCGTGTAGACATCGCCGAGATGCGGCAGCGCCGCCTCGCGAAAACGCAAGGCGCGGCCGCGCTCGTCGTCCGCCGTGAACGCCAACTGTCTCGTCTCCTGAAGAAGCATGGCCCCTGGCGGGGAGCCACCACCGCTGGGGGCCATGCGTAGCGACGCGGTCATTTCGCGCCGTTTTCGCCGGTGGCGGCCTCGACCACAATTCTCCCGGTCATATGCGGATGCAAGGAGCAAAAGTAGTTGAAGTCGCCCGGTGTCGTGAATGTGAACGAGAACGAGTCGCCCGTGTCGAGTGGCTTCGACTTGATATTGTTGCGCGGGCTGGCCACCGTGTGCGGGATGTCGTCGTTATTGGTCCAGACGACGGTGTCGCCGGCCTTCACCTTCACTTCCTTCGGGTTGAAGGTGAAATTGTCGATGCCGACCTTGATTTCGGCGGCGCCGGCCGGGCTGAGCGCGAGGGACGCGATCAGCGCCGCCCCGGCGGCCAGGGCTGTCAGATACTTCATGGGTCTGTCCTTGGATTGCGCCGCTCAACTCTTGAGCGGCGTGTCGACGATGGCGAGCCGCTGCTCGTTTTGCTTGAAGGTGATGCTTGCGGTGCCGAGCATCGTGCGAAGCTTGTCGTCCGCCACCTTCATCGGACCGGGCGACGGCGCCGTGCCGGGCACCGGCTGCGGGAAGGCGGTGGAGCGCGCGGTGTGGAAGGTGACGTTGCCCTCGACCTTCTGCATCACTTGATGGATGTGGCCGTTGAGCACGGTGACCGAGCCGAAGCGCTTCAAATAGGAGAGCGCCTGCGCGCCGTCCTGGGTGCCCCAGCCCCATTCCGGATAGACCGTCCAGAGCGGGATATGGGCGAACACGACGACCGGTTGCGATGCCGAACGTCCCTTGAGATCCGCCTCGAGCCACTCGATCTGGTCGTGGCCGAGATTGCCGAGGCCGCCGCCTTTGAGGTCCACGACGTTGACGAGGCCGACGAAGTGCACGCCGTTGGCGTCGAAGCTGTAATAGCCCGGGCCTTTGGTGCCGCGGCCGTAGCGCTCGCGGTAGAGCTTGCCCTGCTCCTCGTCGAGGATGTCGTGCTCGCCCGGCACGTAGTGCACGTCGAGCCGCGCCTGCGAGATGATCTTCTCGGCGTCGTCGAATTCCGAGGCCTTCGACAGGTGCGAAATGTCGCCGGTATGGATCATGAAAGCGGGATTGCCGGGAGCGGATTTCACGCGCCCGATCGCCTCTTCCAGCGTGCCTTTGGCGTTCGGATTGGCGGGCTTGTCGAAGCCCATGTGACTGTCGCTGATCTGGAGGAAGGTGAAGCCCTTAACCTCCTGCGCCATGGCCTCGTCGAGGAGCCCGACGGCGGTGGGCACGCCGCCCGCAACCGTCCAGAGGACGCCGGTGCCGGCCCAGGTCATGCATTCGAGCACTTTGCGGCGGCTCGGGCCGTGATCGTCGTCGTGAGCGGACATCGCCGTCTCCCTCAAGTTCAAGGTCTGTGGGGACTTGATCGGGGGTGGGGGCGATTTATTCCCGGAAATCGGTCGTGCTAGATTGCTCCCACAAGCGGCCCAAAAACCGTTGTGGGAGAACGCCATGGCTTACAATCTCGACCAGTTCATCGCCGATTGCCGGGCCACCCTCGGCAAGGACCCCGGCCCCGCCGGCCGGGAAGGCGTGCGCAAGAACCTGGAAAAGCTGCTCGCCAACCCGGACTTCCTCGAGGCCCATTGCGGCGACGACCAGCCGCGCGGGCTGAAGGTGCTCTACGAGGACGACAAGCTCGGCTTCCAGGTGCTCGCCCACATCAACGACAAAGCGCGCGTGTCGCCGCCGCACGATCACGGCGAGTCGTGGGCGATCTACGGGCAAGCGACCAAGTACACCGAGATGACCGAGTGGGCGCACGAGGACGACGGCAGCGATCCCACGCACGCCAAGCTCAAGCCGATCAAGAAATACCGGCTCGAGCCCGGCATGGCTGGCATCTACCAGGACGGCGCCATCCACTCGATCGACTATCCCGACTATGCCCGCTTCGTGCGCGTCACCGGCACCAACCTCGACAAGATCAAGCGCATGCGCGTCGATCTCAAGACCGGCCAGGTGCACCAGATGACGCCGCAACAGGCAACGTAACTTTTTGCTTCACCTCTCCCCGTGCTTACGGGGAGAGGTCGACCCGCCGCAGCGTTAGCGAAGGCGGGTCGGGTGAGGGGCCAGCGCGAGTCGTCTCCAATGCCCCTCACCCGGCTCGCCATAGCGCGTCAAAGACGCGCGTAAACGCGCTAATGGCTCGCCACCCTCTCCCCGTAAGAACGGGGAGAGGGAAGGCAGCACCAGCCCGCCGAGAATTATAAATTCATGCCCCGTTCTCTCTCCCCCGCCGCCGTCAAGGCGATGCTCACCGATGGCGAGGAGCTCGCGCTCATCGACGTGCGCGAGGAGCTCGTCTATTCGCAAAACCACCTGTTGTGGGCGCGCTCGGTTCCTCAGAGCCGCATCGAACTGCGCTTCGCGCGTCTTGTGCCGCGCAAGTCGACGCGCATCGTGCTCGTCGACGACGGCGACGGCCTCGTCGCGCGCGCCGCGGCGATCCTGACGAACGCGGGATATACCGACGTCTCGTATATCGAAGGTGGCGTCGCCGGCTGGGAAAAGGCCGGCCTCATCACGTTCTCGGGCATGCACGTGCCGTCGAAGGCTTTCGGCGAGTTCGTCGAGCACGACAGCGGCACGCCGAGCGTCAGCGCGCAAGAGCTCGACGCAATGTTGCGGTCCGGTACGAACATGAAAGTGCTCGACAGTCGGCCGTTCGACGAATTCAACCGCGTTTCGATCCCAACCGGCATCGACGTTCCCGGCGCCGAGCTGGTGCTGCGCGTGCGCGACATCGTGCCGTCGTCCGACACGACCATCGTCGTCAATTGTGCAGGGCGCACGCGCAGCATCATCGGCGCGCAGTCGCTGATCGACGCCGGCGTTCCGAACAAGGTGGTGGCGCTGCGCAACGGCACGATGGGCTGGCATCTCGCGGGCTTCAAGACCGCGAGCGGCGAGACGCAGCGGTTTCCCGAGGTGACGGACCAGGGCGCCGCCTGGGCGCGCGATGCCGCCGATACGGTGGCGCAGAAATTCGGCGTGCGGCGCATCGACCGCGAAGGCCTGGCGCGTTTGCAGGCCGACACCTCACGCACGACTTATATTTTCGACGTGCGCGACCCGGACGAATACCGGCGCGGCCATTTCCCCGGGGCGGTGTCCGCGCCGGGCGGCCAACTGGTGCAGGCGACCGACACCTTCGCCGGCACGCTCGGTGCGCGCGTCGTGCTCTCCGATGACAGGCAAGCGCGGGCGCTGATGTCGGGCGCGTGGCTCCGTCGCATGGGATGGCAGGAGGTCTACATCCTGCCCGAGGCCGGCGGCGAGACCGGCGACCTTGCGCCCGCATTGCTGGGCACGCCGGCGATGGACGCAGCGATCGAAGTTGCGGCGATGCCTGCGGAGGCCACGGTGCTCGATCTGGCCCGCAGCCCGGACTACCGGCGCGGCCATCTTCCGAACGCGTGGTTCGCGATCCGCGGCCGGCTCGACAAGGCGCTCGCGGCGATCGGCCCCACGGGTCCGGTCGTGCTCACCTCGGAGGACGGCCTCCTCGCCGGCCTCGCCGTGCCGGAAGCCCGCAAGCACACCGAAGCGCCGGTCAAATGGCTCAAGGGCGGCACCGCCGCCTGGGCAGCCGCCGGCAGGCCGCTGTCGAGAGACGCCCGGATGGCCGACGAGGCTATCGACGTCTGGCTCAAGCCCTACGAGAAGGCGGGCGACCCCAAGGCCGGGATGCAGGAGTACCTGACCTGGGAGGTCGACCTGATCGACCGCATCAAGCAGGACGGGACCTGCGATTTTCTCGATTCCGAGGGCCGCCGCGCCGCTCACGGCTAGTGCGCCGCGGCCTCCAATCGCCTATATCGGCCCCATGAAATTCCTCGACGAGGCCAAGGTCTATATCCTGTCCGGCGCGGGCGGGAACGGCTGCGTGTCGTTCCGCCGCGAGAAGTTCATCGAGTTCGGCGGGCCGAACGGCGGCGATGGCGGCCATGGCGGCGACGTCATCGTCGAGGCCGTCACCGGCCTGAACACGTTGATCGACTATCGCTACCAGCAGCACTTCAAGGCCGAGCGCGGCGGCAACGGCATGGGCAAGGATCGCCACGGCGCCAATGGCAACGACAAGATCATGCGGGTGCCGGTCGGCACGCAGGTCTATGAGGAGGACGGCGAGACGCTGCTCGCCGACCTCGTCGAGATCGGCCAGCGCGTCACCATCGCCAAGGGCGGCAATGGCGGCTTCGGCAACGCGCATTTCAAAACCTCTACCAACCGTTCGCCGCGCAATGCCAATCCGGGGCAGCCGGGCGAAGAACTCACCATCCGGTTGAGACTCAAGCTGATCGCCGATGCCGGTCTCGTCGGCCTGCCGAACGCTGGCAAGTCGACCTTTCTCGCCGCCGTCACCGCGGCGAAGCCGAAGATCGCCGACTATCCGTTCACCACGCTGCATCCGCAGCTCGGCGTCGTGCGCGTCGACGACCGCGAATTCGTGCTCGCCGATCTGCCCGGCCTGATCGAGGGTGCGCACGAAGGCGTCGGCCTCGGCGACCGCTTCCTCGGCCACACCGAGCGCTGCCGCGTGCTCCTGCATCTCGTCGACGGCACAAGCGAAGATCCCGCCGCCGCCTACAAGGTGATCCGCGGCGAGCTCGAGGCTTACGGCAACGGCCTCGAGGACAAGCCGGAGATCGTCGCGCTGTCGAAATGCGACGCGCTGACGCCGGAGGAAATCAAGAAGAAAGCCGCGAAATTGAAGAAGGCGTGCAAGACGACGCCGATCACTCTGTCATCACAATCCCGCCAAGGCGTCACTGATACGTTGCGCGCGCTGTTCGAAGTCATCAATGCTGCGCGTGAAGGCGCCGCTGAAGATCGCACGCAGGAGACGGTCCGGCTGCCTTGAGAAAAGGTAGCCAATGGACCAGCACGCCATCGTCATCGCCGACAAAGACGGCATCATCAGACTCTGGAGCGAAGGCGCGGCGCGGCTGATCGGCCACGCGGCCGCCGACGCGGTCGGACAGAAGCTCGACCTCATCGTGCCGCCGGACTTCCGCGCGCAGCACTGGAACGGCTTCGGCAAGGTGATGGGCGGCGGCCCGTTCGGGGCGGCCGGGCAATTCTTCGATCTCCCGGTCCACTGCCGCGACGGCGCCACGAAGACGTTGCGCGGACAGCTTCACGTGCTACGAAACGAGGCAAGCGACGCCATCGGAGCGATGGCGATTTTCACTGCGCCCGTTTAGCCGGAAGGATTCGCCCGCATGAAGACCCGCGCCGCAGTCGCCTGGAAAGCCGGCGAGCCGCTCACCATCGAGACGATCGACATGGAGGGGCCGAAGGCCGGCGAGGTTCTGGTCGAGGTCATGGCGACCGGCGTCTGCCACACGGACGCGTTCACGCTGTCGGGCGCCGATCCGGAGGGCATCTTCCCGGCGATCCTCGGCCACGAGGGCGCCGGCATCGTGCGCGAAATCGGCGCCGGCGTGACGTCGCTGAAGGTCGGCGATCACGTCATTCCGCTCTACACGCCGGAATGCCGGCAGTGCAAAACGTGTCTCTCGCGCCGCTCGAACCTGTGCACGTCGATCCGCGCCACGCAGGGCAAGGGCCTGATGCCGGACGGCACGTCGCGCTTCCGCTGCGACGGCGATCCCGTGTTCCACTACATGGGCTGCTCGACCTTCGCGAACTTCACGGTGCTGCCGGAGATTGCGCTCGCGAAAGTCCGCGAGGACGCGCCGTTCGACAAGATTTGTTACATCGGCTGCGGCGTGACGACCGGCATCGGCGCGGTGATCTACACCGCGAAAGTATGGGCCGGCGCGAACGTCGCCGTGTTCGGACTCGGCGGCATCGGCCTCAACGTCATCCAAGGCGCGAAGATGGTCGGCGCCGACAAGATCATCGGCATCGATCTCAATCCCGGCAAGCGCGCGATGGCCGAGAAGTTCGGCATGACGCATTTCATCAATCCGGACGAGGTCGGCCGCGACAAGGTCGTGCAGGCAATCGTCGATCTGACCGGCGGCGGCGCCGACTTCTCGTTCGAATGCATCGGCAACGTGCACACGATGCGGCAGGCGCTCGAGTGCTGTCATCGCGGCTGGGGCGAGTCGATCATCATCGGCGTCGCCGGCTCGGGCCAGGAGATCGCGACGCGGCCGTTCCAGCTCGTTACCGGGCGCGTCTGGAAGGGTACGGCGTTCGGCGGCGCGCGCGGCCGCACCGACGTGCCCAAGATCGTCGACTGGTACATGGACGGGAAGATCAATATCGACGACCTGATCACCCACACCATGCCGCTCGACAAGATCAACGACGCCTTCGACCTCATGCACGAAGGCAAGTCGATCCGCAGCGTCGTGGTCTACTGATCGTCCTCGTCGTCGAGGCCGCCGCGGTCGAGGTCGGCGGGAACCACGCGATCGTCCTCACCGTCCGCCGTGTAGTCGCGATGGTAACGGCGCGCGACCGGGCGCTCGTCGTCGCCGGATCCGCGGCCGTCGGTCATGCGCTCGACTTCATGCACGACGTTTGAGAGTTCGACGTCGCGGCCCGGGCGGTGCACGCGCACACGGGCGGCGGGCTCGTCATCCTCGCTGCGGGCGGCCTGCCGCGACTCGTGGCCGCGCGCGGCCTCCTTGGCGCCGGGCGGGCTGACGCAGACCTGGCGCGGCCCGGAGAACGGCTGATAGGTGCAATCGGATTCGCGGAACGAGCGGTACGCGCGCGAACACGCCGAGACGTCACAGGCATTGCCGGACGCAATCGACACCGGCGTCACATTGGACCCAGGCTGCGCGGCGGGTGCGGGCTCTGCCTTGGCGGTCTGCACCGGTGCCGGTGCCGGCTTGGCTTGGGGCTCATCGAGCTTCGCCGGCGGCGACGCGGCAGGAGCGGCAGCCGCGGTGTGTTGCTGAGGCTGCGGCGCAGGGGCCGGCGGGGTCGCGGCCGCCTGCTGTGTCGGTTTGGGCTCGGTTTGCGCCGGCGCGGGCGTCGCGGCCTGCGCCGCTGCTCCGCCTGGCGCGACTGGTGTGAGCGGTGTCAAAGCGCGTTCGCTTTGCGTCCCCGCGCCTGTCGTCTCGGCGCGCGCAACCTTTGTCGGCGTCGTCGTGAGCGCGATTTGTTTGTGCTGCTCGGGCTTGGGCGTCGACATCACGCCAAGGCCCAGCAGGAAGCCCACGGCGAATAACGCCGCGGTGCCGGCGACCGACATCAGCACGATGACAAGGCGGGACTGCATGCGGCCGGCTTTCCTCTGAGGTGTCGGGTGGGAAACGCTGGAGTGGGAGGGCTGGTTCCTCAGACGTCCCGTGGGGTTCGCGATCACACTCGGGTGAGGCCGCTTCTTAGCCGCCCGTCGGGCGGTGTAGCCTTCCCGCCAAGCGCGGCCAAAGCGCGCACCGTCAATTTCGGGGGTAATGCCATGAGGTTGCTTCAGGCGGCGGCCATTGCCGTCATTCTCGCCGTCACCACCGCCGCGCGGGCGGCGGACTACCCAGCGCCGAAGGAAGGCGACTGGACCGCGCCGGATTTCAAGTTCCACACCGGCGAGGTGATGCCGGTGAAACTGCATTACACCACCATCGGCGCCCCGACCGGCGAGCCGGTGCTGGTCCTGCACGGCACCGGAGGCTCCGCCGCCAGCATGCTCACGCCGGCCTTTGCCGGCGAACTCTACGGGCCCGGCCAGGCGCTCGACGCCACCAAATACTTCATCATCATCCCGGACAGCATCGGCCACGGCAAAAGCGCCAAGCCCTCGGACGGATTGCGCACCAAATTTCCGAAATACGATTACGCCGACATGATCGAGGCGCAGCATCGCCTCCTCACCGAGCACCTCGGCGTGAAGCACCTGCGGCTGATCATCGGCAATTCGATGGGCGGCATGGAAAGCTTCCTCTGGGGCGCGATGTACCCGCAGTACATGGACGCGCTGGCGCCGATGGCGGCACAGCCGACCGCGATGGCGAGCCGCAACTGGATGCTGCGGCGGATGATGCTGGAAACGATCCGCCGCGATCCGGAATACAAGAACGGCGATTACACCGAGCAGCCGCGCTTCCTCAAGGTGGCCAGCGTGTTCTTCGGCATCGCCACCGCGGGCGGCACGCAGAATTATCAGAAGCAGGCGCCGACCAACGCGCTCGCCGACGCGATCGTGGACAAGCGGCTCGCGGCGCCGTTCAAGGCCGACGCCAACGACTTCCTGTGGGCGTGGGGTTCGTCCGCCGATTACGACGCCGCGCCGGGCTTAGGCAAGATCGAGGCGCAGGTGCTCGCCATCAACGCTGCCGACGACGAGCGCAATCCGCCCGAGACCGGCATCATGGAAAAGGCGATGAAACAGGTGAAGCACGGCCGCATCTATCTGATCCCGGCAAGCCCGAAGACCAGCGGCCATTCCACCACCGGCAACGCCAGGTTCTACAAGCAGCAGCTTCAGGAATTTCTGGCGAGCGCGCCGCACCGCGCCATGTGAGCGGACGCGCGAACTAGTAATCGCCGCCGCCGAACAGACCGCCGAGGCCCCAACCGCCGCGGCGGTCGTCGTCATAGGCGTCACGGCGGTCATAGTAGCTGTCGCGGCGATCGCTGTACCGGCGGTCGCGATAGTCGTCGCGCGGGTCGGCGCGATGCGCGCTGCGCGGATGCGCGGCGGCCGCGACCTTGCCGGCGGAGCCGGATTTGGTGCACAGCCGGCGCTCGCCGTTCGTCGGCTGGTAAGTGCAATCAGACGCACGGAACGACCGGTAAGCCGACGAACAGGCGCTGACGTTGCACGAGGCCGCAGCCACTGGCGTTGCGCCGGTCGTGTCCGCCGGGGTCGCGCTCGCCTGCGCCTGCGTTGCCGGGTCCACAGCAACAGCGGCCGCGGGAACCGGAGCCTGGACGATATCGGCCGTCTTTGCGGGTGGCTTTTCGGTCGTCTTGGCGACTGCAATGGAGCGCGCGGCCGGCTTCACCCCGACCGCTTTCGGCGCGCGCTCCGGCGAGACAGCCGCCGTCTGAGCGGGGACAGTGGCGTACGGCGGTGGATTGAGTGGCGCCTGCGTCCAGTCGAGTCCGAACAGGACGCTCGCGGCCGCGACCAGCAACACGAAGAAATACACCAGAAATGCCATGACCGCGCCCGAGACCCAGCTTCAACACAGGCAATGCCCGCGGCGGTGAACCGTTCCGCCTATGCCGGTTCCAAATCATCTATGGTCCGCAACAGCGCGCGCAAGCGTGCTGCATCGGCCGGAGCGGCACTTTTTTGATCATTGTCGAAATAAACGTACACGCTGCGGCGCTGGCGACGCCATGCGGCAATCTCGCGCGCCCATTTCCGTAACGTGGTGTCTGAATAGTGGCCTTTATAGGCGCCGGTGGGGCCGTGACCGCGGAGATAAACGTGTTTCGCCGTGGCCAGCCATGGCGACGGTGCATCGCGGTGATCGGAGATGCAGAGCGAGATACCGTTCTTGCGTAGAATTTTATAGATTGTTTCGTCGTACCAGCTCGCGTGCCGGAATTCGAAGGCGTATTGCCGCTTCTTGTTCAGGAGCCGGATAAACGACGTCAGCCGTTCCGCGTCGGCGGTAAACCGTGCCGGCAGCTGGAACAGCACCGGGCCCGCCTTCGGCCCGAGGATATCCAGCCGCTCCTCGATGAGATCGAGGCTGTTGCGCGAGCGGTCGGACAGCCGCTTCCAGTGCGTGATGAACTTCGACGCCTTCCACGCGAACAGGAACTCCTCCGGTGTCTGGTCGCGCCAGCCGCGCACGGCCTCCAGCGTCGGCGTGCGATAGAACACGCCGTTGAGCTCGGCGGTGATGAACTGCGTGGCGTAGTAGGCGAGATGGTGCCTAACCATCACCTCGCGGGGAAAGAACGGGCCTCGCCAGGAGGCATAGCTCCAGCCGGACGTGCCGATGAAGATGCGGGGCGGTGCTCTGCGCCGGGACACGGATTAACCAGGACGAGGAACGGTAGGATCGCGCGCCGGAACCAACGCGGCGCTGCACCGCTTGGTTCGCGGTACGATTTGCGGGGGCATCGAAAGCAATCGACAGCCGCCGCGCGGGGTGCGATTCTCGACATGAGGGGCTGCGTCGGGGCTGCAACGTGGGAATCAACGCCAGCCAAACAGCGGTTGCGGCGCGAAGGGCAGCCGCCGATGGCGGCAGCGCGGGCTACCGCCTGACGCTGGCGGTCATCGGCCTCTACACCGTCTCCACCCTCGCGCTCCTGACCGTCGCCGCGCGTCCCGGCCCAGTGATGCCGGGCATCAGCGCCTTCTTCGCCGCCGGCGTTTTCGTCACGGAGAGCGCCACCGCATTCCTCCTGTTCGTGCGCTTTCGCGACGACCGCACCTGGTCGCTGCTGGTGCTCGCCTGCGCCTATCTGTTCTCCGGCCTGATGGCCGCACCCTATCTGCTCGCGTTCCCCGGCGCGCTGCTGCGCGACGCCAGCGTCATCGGCTCGAGCCAGTCCATCGCCTGGATCTTCCTGGCCTGGATCTTCGGTTTCGCCGCGCTGACGTTCGCCGCGGCGGTGCTGGAGGCGCGCATGCCGCCCGCCATCGACGCTCCGCATGTGTCGCGCTTGATTTCGTCCGCGGTGGTCTGCGTGCTCGCCGCGGTAACGGCGATCGTCGTCATTGCGGCCGGCGCCGCCGATTGGCTGCCGGAGCAGGTGGGTCCGCGCGGCTGGACGCCATGGGACGACATCATCAGCGCGGCGAACATGGCGCTGCTGGTCGCGGGCCTGCTCGTCATTCTCCTCGCGATCCGCGGCCGCAGCGAGATCTTCCTCTGGGTGGCGCTGGCGCTCGCCGCCATGCTGTTCGGCAACGTGCTCTCGACCTATGGCGGCGGCCGTTT
>Ga0310810_10005011_pt1 | contig 14743 bp, 20 predicted proteins | sample NCmetagenome_FD_207641 | JGI IMG/M metagenome (GOLD analysis project Ga0310810, IMG submission 207641) | Soil microbial communities from experimental microcosm in Duke University, North Carolina, United States - NC | ecosystem: Engineered > Artificial ecosystem > Soil microcosm > Unclassified ... | reverse complement strand
CGTTCGTGCCTTGAGCCGAGCGAGATCCGGACCTGCGCCGAGTCGTTCGAAGACGGATTTCGCTGCATCGAACTCGAGCTCCGCTGCCTCCTGGTCGCCGAGCGCGCAACACGCGTGTCCGATGAGTACGCGAACACGAGCCGCCTCATACGGAGCGTCGAGGCGATTCCAAAGGTCGAATGCACGACGGAGCGGGTCGAGCGCCGCGTTCGAGTGGCGTTCCGCGATGGCGATTGCACCATCGGCCTGCGCCACCACGGCGCGCAACACGTCGGTGTCGAACGCTTCGGCGAGCTCTCGCAGTTCGTCTCGCGCGCTTCGCGCCTGATCGAGATCCCCGGTGGCAAGCATGATCTCCAGGCAGGCGGGCAAGACTCCGGCGCGTCGCACGCGATCGCTGGCCGCGGTTGTCAGGCGACGGATCGCTGTACAAGCTGCGTCGGTGCGTCCCTGAGCCAGGCGTAAGAGCGCGAGCCCGGGTTGCGGCTCGTATCCCAAACCACTCGCGGTGCGATACGCGTCTTCCGCTTTGGCGAACTCGCCGGACAGTCGATAGATTTCGGCCTGCTGATAGAGCGCGGCCCCTGGCGGTTTTCGATCGGCGCGCTCCGCGCGTTCACACGCCCGGCGGGCTTCCGCCAACGCCTCGCTCCACGCCCCCTGCAGTTGCATGAGCTCGGCACGATGCACGAGGCAGGTGCCGGTGAACGCGACCATCTCCGGCTGTTCCTGACACGCGCGGGAAAACGCAAAGGTCCATTCGCGAGCGCGCCCCAGGGCGCGGATCTGCCGGCAGGTGTCGATCACGCTGCAGTACATCAGGCCGGTCATGATCGGCAGCAACTCCCCGGCGACGACGGCAAGCATCGTCTCGTCGAGGCATTTGAGACCGCGCGCGACATCGCCTTGCTGAATGAGCGCGCGGCCTTGTGCATGACGGGCAGCCGCCGTGAGGTCGGCATCTCCGAACGACTCGCCGATCTCGAGGGCAAGTCCTGCAGTCGTGTACGCCAGATCGGTCTGCTCCTCTCGTAGATGCTGCTCGGCGACGGCAATGGCCAGGTAGCCCCGCTCCGCGCAGTCGAGATCTTCAACGAGCCGCTGCGCTCGCGCAGTCCAGGCGTTCGACTGCCCGCTTTCTCCGCGCAACAGGAACGTCAGCGCAAGCCAGAACGCACAGCGTCCTGCGCGTGCCCGGTCGCCGGCGTCGACATGGGCACGGTAGAGGCGGTGGAGGAGGTGTTGAAAGTCGACGTCGCGACCGGTGAGGTACGCCGCAGTCGCCAGGCAGTCGAGATCATCGACGTCGAGCGGACTGGCTTGATCGGCAGACAGAAGCGCGTCGTAGGCGTGACGCCATTCTCGACGCTTGTAATACTCGCGGCCCTGTTCAAGAGGGTTCATTGCAAACCATGCTCGAGCCGGGACGGCCGGTCTTCCCGTTCGTAGTCTGGCACGACTCTCGGGCCTCAGCGGCTATAATGCTGGCTCGACATCCAGAGCGGCTCGCCCACTGCGGCGAGTCCCGGCAACCTGCCCGGACCGGCAAGGTGCCAACGCGCAAGTCCTGCGCGGATGTGGTCGCAATGCGACAACAAAAGGTCCCGCCGAGTAACCCTCGGTCGTCTGGGTGTCTTCTCTCACACAGGAGACACCATGATCGACAGCAACACCCCCGAGCCACTCCGCAACATCCCGATTCGGATCGTCGTCGACGGCATCGAGATCACCGGCGAAGTTCTCTTTGCACGGTTCAACGACATGTCCGTCGTCATTCGCTCCCCGGCATCTGGACTCGGGACAGGCCTGCACGTCCCGTGGTTCCGATATGGCTACCCGCAGTTCGCCCTTGCCACTCGAGATGCACTCACCGAGCGCGGCACGCGTGAAGCGAAATGGATGCTCCGAGAACTCTATGAGTACTCGCAAGGCAGACGATCCGGCTGGAACATTTCGCAGGTGAGTGGGGATGGAACGTGGACAGAAATCTCCTGTGGTTACTGAGCTTCGGTTTGCAGAAGAACACACGGCCTCCAGCGCTAAGAGAGGGCGAAGACCCGGCGTATGACCTTGGCTGTCACGGGTTCCGCCTAGCCTGTGATCATGGAAACAGCCCTGTTCGCCGTTGTGTTCGTGTCGGTGTCGGTTGCGGTCGTGATGATGGTGTTGAGCCGCAAGGACGTTCGCTCGCTCGGCACCAATATCGAGTCGTTACCACGGAAGATGGACGCGACGCTTCGCGACGAGCTCCGGCAGCATCGAGCGGAAGCGTCGGAGTCGGTCCATCGGTTCGGTGACTCGCTCGTGCAGGCACAGACGGCCCTGGGTCAGACGCAGGCACGACAGATCGAGACGCTGCGAGCCGGACTCGAGCGGCAGGTCGATGCGCTCAGAACGACTGTTGACGATCGACTCCGTGCAATGCAGAACGAGAACGCCGCGAAGCTCGATCAGATGCGGCAGACGGTGGACGAGAAGCTGCAAAGCACGCTCGAGTCACGCCTCGGCGAATCGTTCCGGCAGGTGAGCGAGCGGCTTGAGCAGGTCTACAAAGGCCTTGGCGAGATGCAGGTCCTCGCCACCGGTGTCGGCGATCTGCGGCGTGTGCTCGCCAATGTGAAGACGCGCGGCACGTGGGGTGAGGTGCAGCTCGCGACGCTGCTCGAGCAGGTGCTCGCGCCGGATCAGTACGCCTGCAACGTCGCGACGAGCGACGTCGGAGGTGAACGCGTCGAGTTCGCGATCCGCCTCCCCGGGCGCGACCACGATCGCCCGATGTGGCTGCCGATCGACTCGAAGTTCCCACTCGAGGATTATCAGGCACTGCTCGAGGCGTCCGATCGCGTTGATCCGGTAGCCATCGAGGACGCTGGCCGGCGACTCGAGGTACGCGTCAAGGGATCGGCGCGGGACATCTCGACGAAGTACCTGAATCCGCCGAACACGACAGACTTCGCGATCATGTTCCTGCCCAACGAGGGACTCTACGCCGAAGTCCTTCGCCGTCCGGGGCTCGCCGACTGTCTCCAGCGCGAACAGCGCATCGTGATTGCAGGGCCGACGACGCTGTGGGGAATTCTGACCAGCTTCCAGATGGGCTTCCGGACACTCGCGATCGAACGGCGCTCGAGCGAAGTGTGGGCGCTCCTCGGTGCGGTCAAGACTGAATTCGCCAAGTTTGCGACGGTGCTCGACGGGATCCAGAAGAATCTTCACCGCGCAGCCACGAAGATCGACGAGGCGCGCAAAGGCACCAGGACCATTCAGCGAAAACTGTCTGACGTCCAGGAGCTTCCCTCGACCGAGGCGGCTTCGCTTCTTGAAGGGCTGGTGATCAATGTCGAGGAGGCGAATTGTTACCGGGTTGAGGCACAATCTCTCGACGGAGGAGAGCTGTGAACATTCTGTTGTGGGTGCTTCAGGTGCTGCTGGCCGCGGTGTTCCTCGCGCACGGACTGCTGTTGCTCATGCCTCCGCCTGACATCGCTGCGCAAATGCTCATGAGCCTGCCGCGCGGGTTCTGGGTCTTCCTCGGCGTCGCCGAAGTGGCCGCGGCAGTCGGTCTCACGCTGCCTGGTCTGACTCGCATCAATCCCTGGCTCGTCGCCTGGGCCGCGGGCGGCATCATGATCGTCATGATCTCCGCCACGATCTACCACGTGATGCGCAACGAGATCAGTTCGGCCGTGGTCACCTTCGTGCTGCTGATCATGGCGACCTTCGTGGCATACATGCGCCTTCGCGTGATGCCGATCGCCGCGCGTCGATCGCTCGCGTGATGAGGGGTTACGGCTCGCTGACCTGCGAGCCGACGCTGCGGCCGTCAATCTCCGAATAGATATAGGTCATTCGAAGCGTGGCGGCTCCGCCGAGCAGTCGCACCTGCGCTTTCGACTCCAGCGCGACCGGCATCACCACGCCAGCGATCCGCTCGTACTTGCGAACGATGTCCACGTTCTTCACCCAGAACGAGGGACTCTTGGCCAGACGGCCCTCGAGCCTCACGAGGTTCCCGTCGCTCGGCTGTAGAAACATCGTGCCGTCCACGAGCACGGGTTCTTTGCGGCGCGGCGACAGCAGGACGTTGGCGAGCCCATCCTCATCAACGCCGTTCGGCTGGAAGGTGTAGTTTGCACGGGCAAGGGAAGATCTTGCAGTGTCACCCTGGCGAATGACGTCACGCTCACCCCGCAGCACCGCGCGGAGGACCTTACCGCGAATCATCTCGGACCCGCCCTCGGCCGTGATCTCGAACTCGAAACCCGTGTTGGTCGAGTATCTGGTGACGGCCTCGAGCCACCCGCGTCTGTCGCCGCTCGTGGCTTCGAGATGCCGAGTCGCGCGGTACGCCGGCAGCGAATCGTTCTGCGCGAGGAATTGCTGAATCGAGTTGTCCGCAGCGTCAGGAATCGTCGCGTGCACGCGGGGAGCAATCACCCCTGCTGCCGTAAGAATGGAGCCGCCGATCAGCACGAGCTGGGCCGCGTATGTCACTGCCGCGAGCTGTTGCAGCAACAGTGCCGCATTCAGCAGCTCTTCGGAGTCCGCTTCGAATCTAGGCATAGCAAGCCGAGGGCAGGTTTGGCAAGCTGGGCTTCATTGATTACAACGGCACCCTCGTCGATGTACACCGTCCGTGTTGATAAGGCGGTCCTCGAGGACCGCCACCGCGAGGGACGATGAGTAGCTCCCGAGCGTGGGGCGCGTCGCGGGGTCATCGAGCATGATCTGACGCATGACATGAGCTGGAATGGCTTGCGCATTGCAGCCTGCGGAGGGCCTGGCGATCTTGCCAGTCCGAAGGATGGCTTTTCATGTGCAAGCTCTCTCTCTTAACGATCGGCGTGTCGGCCCTGTTCCTACCCTGCGCCGCGCTCGCCCAACAGCAACCAACACAGCAGCCCGGCGGGGTTTCGGCATCCCAGCAGAACGTTCCGGCGCCGGTCCAGCGAGCGGAAGCGAACGTCGAGCGGCAGGTCAAGAGATGGGCGATTGGCGCGCAGGGCGGTATCGGTCTCGACCCTGAGATCGTCGACGTCGGCGTGCACGCAACGATTGGGCCCATCTTCAGCCGGAATCTGACGTTCAGACCGGTTCTCGAACTCGGTGCCGGCGAGGTCACGACGATCCTCGGCATCAATTTGGACTTCCTCTACACCTTTCCTGGGTACACGCGCGATACGCCATGGATCCCGTACATCGGCGGCGGCCCGAACTTCGGGCTGAGTCATCAGGGATTCGCGACCGAGGACAGCGACAACGTGGACGCTGAAGTCAACGGCCAGGACGTCGACGAAACCGGTGGTCGCTTCGACTTCAGCGATACCGATTTCAACGGCGGCATGAACTTCATCGTCGGCATGCGCAAGCAGAACGGCGTGTTCTTCGAAATGAAGGCAACCGCATGGGGAGTCTCCAATATTCGACTCCTCGCGGGATTCAATTTCTAGGCGTCGTGTTCGAGCTGACTGACGGGAGGGAAGAAATCAGATGACGGTGACCGAAGAAGTCGAACAACTGAAGCTGCGCTTCGAGAATTTGTCTGGACTGGTCCCCGAGAACCACCCCGGGCGAATCGGCCTTCAGGGATGGTTCAACGCGCTGGTCGCGCAGGCGCAGTTGTTACTCATCGTCTTCAATCTGCAGGCGATCATCGAAGCCAAATCCGGGTCCGACGTCGGGTCGGACCAGGACCTCACCCTTCTGACGCTGGCCCAGTTGCGGGCAGCGGCTACCGCGGCAGAGGATCTGGCGCTCAGCGACGGCTTGGGTTCTGACACTTAAGGAGGTGCCAGGACTCGCCGACGAAACTCACCGCGGACGCGGGAGCGAGGCCGCAACGCTCTTGATCGTCCACGTCTCTTCGCACTGACGGCACCGCCAGAGTGTCGTCTCCGTGATCACCTTTGCCAGCGTGTCGAAGACCGTCCCTTTGCAAAACGGGCAGTGAGTCGGGCGCGCGACCGTCTGGTTGAATGGTGAATCAGGCATTGTGTCTCAACCGAGTACTAGCAGCTTGGTCAGCCAGATAGCAAATACGATGGCGACCACGAACGCAATCCCCGTGACGCGCTTTCGTCTCTCGCGGTCGCGCTTCACACCGGTTGCGATCCATTTCGCCCACTTCTGATCTGACTCTGCTTTGGCCTCGGCGGACATCGTCAGGTTCGTTGTTGTCATGAACTCGATGATGTGTGATTGGCGCGCCTAGGTCTGTTCCGTTGTGCACAGAGGTCCTTTCAACTGACTCCGTTGACGTTGACTGTGCTGTCCGGGACAGACAGGCACGTCCCAAGGGTGTCAGGCTGGTATCTGGTAACCCGGAGTCCTCTCATGAAGCGTGCACAAGGTTTCGTCGTCGCCGTGACCCTCCTCAGCGCGCAGACAGTCTTCGCACAGGATCTGTCGCGTTATCGTGACTACGTTCTGGAAAGCAGTGTTGACACGGTGGCAGCCGTCAGTGGACAGCGCGCGACCGAAGCTCAAACGCTGCACGAGCGACCGGCAAAGATTCAGGAACTGCAGTGGCGCGCACCGTACGTGAACCCGGCAACGACGAGCGCTGATCCGGTTCGCAACGTCGCCTTCGCGTTTGTCAACGACGCGTTGTATCAGGTCGTCGTTACCTATAGTCGCGACCGTACTGAGGGGCTGAGCAACAACGACATCATCGAGTCATTGTCGGCCTCGTACGGCGCACCAGTCCCCAGGTCGGCGATTGCGCGAACGGATCTCGCCGCGGACGTACTCCTCGAGAACACCGTGCTTGCACAGTGGAACAACGCCGCGTCGTCAATCACGCTTCTCCGCGATACCTATTCACCAGAATTTCAGTTGATTGTGAGTTCGAAGCCGTTGACCGCACGCGCCCGAACCGCGATTCGTGAGGCCATCAGGCTGGATGCCCTGGACGCGCCCCGACGGGAAGCGGAACAGCGTAAGCAGGATGTCGCCGACACCGACGCCGCGCGCGACAAGGTACGCTCGACGAATAAGACGGCGTTTCGCCCCTAACCTGCGACCGACGGGCGGAAACGCCGAAGCAGCCAGAACACGTTAGTCCCGGCCGTTTCCCAGGCGTCGGTCTTGTCCGCTTCAGCGATCGAGAGCAGGCTGGCCAGGGCAACTGCCTTCTTGCGCTCTCCGGCTGAAATGCTCTCGACCGAGCCGCCGCCGATACTGCGCCGTAAGTTCCAGCTGTAGCCGGTTGGGCTCAAGATGTAGTCGCCGGCCGGCGGGTTCGTCGAAAGAGTCTTGCGTCGGAACACCGTGTCAGGAGTTCTTGGACGAGCGGTGTTCGTTGATCCATTGCGTGCTCATCCGGCCGAGAGTCGCCTCGTGCCCACTCCGGGGCACCAGCGATCTGTAAGCGAATACCGCGGCACTCAGTACGACGAAGAACCCGATTGCGGACAGCATGATGTGCAGCCATTGTCTCAAATTGAGTGGATCCCCGTCTGTTCAGTAATGCACACTATTCCCGATGCGGAACGCCCACTCTGGAAGGGTGGTCCGCGTCCGTCAGTCATGGGATGATTTCGTACCAATGGCCAGAAAAGCGCCCGGCAACTCTCCCGTTGGGTTCGACATTCAGGCGTTTCTGAAGTCGGCGGGAGTCTCCGCCCGTATGGTCAGGTTTGCAAGCGGCGCCCTCGTGTTCTCGCAAGGGGCGCAGGCCAACAGCGTGTTCTACCTTCAGGAGGGTGGCGCAAAGCTTGCCGTCTTGTCATTGACCGGAAAAGAGGCCGTCGTCGCCATGCTCGGCCCCGGCGATTTCTTCGGTGAGGGGTGTCTGGCCGGGCAGCCTCTCCGTATGGGGACAGCCATAGCGGTCATGCCGACGCTGCTGCTCCGTATTCCGAAACGCGACATGCTTCGGTTGTTGCACGAGCATTCCGAGTTCTCGGACCGATTCATCGCGCACATGCTCACGCGCAATATTCGAATAGAAGAGGACCTGGTCGATCAGCTGTTCAACTCGAGCGAGAAGCGGCTCGCCCGCACGCTGCTGCTCCTGGCACGGTATGGCAAGGAAGACATGACGCAGCGCGTGCTTCCCAAGCTGTCACAGGAGACGCTGGCGGAGATGGTCGGGACGACGCGCTCGCGTGTGAACTTCTTCATGAACAAGTTCCGCAAGCTCGGTCTCATCGAGTACAACGGCGGCGGGCTCAAGGTCAACAGCTCTCTGCTCAGCATCGTCCTACACGACTGAGACGCGGCACATCCGGTACGGACGTCACCGTCGTGCGTCGTTGATGCTTTCACTCATGCTTCGCGACGGTTCATTCCACAAGAGCATGAGGGCGAGTGGCGGGAGCAGGCCAAGGCTGGCGACCAGGAGGCCCCTCGTCCATGACATATCCACTACGAGCGCGATCAAAGTTGCGATGAGCACCCATACAGCTGAGACGGTCATCTTGATTCGCTGAAGAGTCATGATGATCGCAGCATAAGGTCGGCCCGGATTGCTGTCTGTTCAATACTGCACGCAGAGGTCCGGGGCTCGCGCTCACGCTAGAATCCTCAGTTAATCGGATTCCCAATCCGTTTGTGCCTCCGGTCCGTAGAACGTGACAAGGGACTCTCACCTGCACGCCACAGCTCTCGGCGCGACGACGGCAGACGCAGATGTGCGGCTGGTCGGTCGGCTGGCATCCGGCGATCTGGATGCCGCGGGTGAGCTCTACGATCGACACGCCGGCAAGGTGCTCGCCCTGGCACGGCGAATCCTGCGCGATGACGGCGACGCCGAAGACGTCGTGCAGGAGGTGTTCTCGCAAGCCTGGCGGACGGCGACTCGCTTCGAGCCTGGACGCGGGTCGGTCGCCGGCTGGCTCCTCATGATGGCGCGCACCCGGTCGATCGATCGCCTGCGCGCGAAGCAGGCACGGCCCGATACGACGGGCGACGTCCTGCTGGAGACGATGCCCGGCAACACCGTGGCGCCATCGGATCAGGCGATCGCGAACGAGCAATACGCGCGGATCCGCGAGGGGCTGGTCGCGTTGCCCGCCGAGCAGCGGACCGCGCTGGAACTGGCCTACTTCGAAGGGCTGTCGCAATCCGAGATCGCCGAACGATTGGCGGCACCGCTCGGCACGATCAAGACTCGTATCCGAACCGCGCTCACGACGCTGCGCCGGAGCCTGCGGCCATGACCATGGATCGCCACGACACGATCGGCGCGATGCTCGACGAATACGCCCTGGGACAATTGTCGCAGGACGAACGCCGCGACGTCGAAACACACGTCCGCGAATGCGAGGCGTGCGCTGCGGACCTGCGCGAGCTGACCGTTGTGATGGAAGGGCTCGCGCACGCTCCGAATCGCGTGTCGCCGCCTCCCGCGCTCAAGCAGCGCGTCCTCGCGTCACTCGCGACGCAGCCGCAAGAGCCGCCGCGCCGGCCCGCCGACGGCAACGTCGTCACGATGCCTGCGAAGGCCGCCACGATTCGACGCGGCCTGCATCCAGCGTGGCTCGCAGCTGCGGCGGTCGTTATCCTCGGGCTGGCTGCGGCCCTCTATTCCGCCAACGCCACTCGTCGCCTGCTCGTTGACGATGTGCAGGAAGCGCAGGCGGAGGCAGGGGATCTCCGTCGGCAACTCGATCAGTACGCGGGCCAGGCGGATCTTGCAGTATCGATCCTCACAGCGAGCGACATGCAGCCGGTCGCCATGAGCGGAAAAGAAAACGCGACGGCCTCGACCGCACGCGCGTATTGGAGTCCGACTCGCGGTCTGCTGATCGTCGCCAACGATCTTCCCGTGCCGCCGCCCGGGCGCATCTATCAGGTGTGGGTGATTGGAGGAGGAAAGCCGTTCAGCGCCGGCCTCCTCGGTCAGCAAGGCGCCGGACGCGGGATGCTCATCGCTCCGCCTCCGAGCGGCGTTGCTCCAGGCTCAGTCACGGTCGCTGTCACCGACGAACCGCCCGGCGGACTGCCCGCGCCGAGTGGGTCGATCCGTTTGGCGGGATCCATCTAATCGCAGGCGGGTCTAAAGACCCGCCTTTACGCAACCATCACGCCCGAGCTAAATCCGATCGCACCGCACCTGCCGTAGAGCGTGCAGACACGGGTAATTCGCCCGTTACGGGAGGTGCGTGTGGTTCAACGTCTTCGCCTTGCCTTCTGGGCGTTCATCGTCATCCTCGTCGTCGCGGTCGTCTCGATGCCGGGGTCGGCCTCGAGTCATCGCGAGGCACCGCTTATCAGCCAGGATCCGCTGGCGGATAACACCGACGTGTACGCCTTCGTCAGTCCCGCCAGTCCAGACAAGGTCACGCTGATCAGCAACTTCATTCCGTTGCAGTTGCCGGCCAGCGGACCGAACTTCTGGAAGTTCGACGACAACGTCCTCTACGAAATCATGGTTGACAACAACGGGGACGCGGTCGAGGACATCACGTTCCAATTCCGATTCCGCACAGAGACGCGTAACCCGAATACGTTTCTCTACAACACCGGCGTCATCACCTCGCTCGACGATCCGGACTGGAACGTCCGCCAGTTCTACTCGGTAACCCGCATTGATGGTCCGCGTCGAACCGGACGCCGAACGTTGCTGGCCGACGATGTGCCGTCGCCGCCGGTGAACGTCGGCAATCGCTCGCTGCCGAATTACGACATGGTGGCCGCCGACGCGATCCGATCGCTCGACAACGGCATCACGGTCTTCGCCGGACAGCGTGACGAAGGCTTCTACGTCAACCTCGGCGTCTTCGATCTGTTGAGTGTGCCGCCGGTTGACTTCAACACGCCGGATTCGACAGCGGGTCTCAACGTCCACTCAATCGCGATCGAAGTTCCGATCCAGCAGCTGACCGCGAATCGTCGTCGTCCAGAGACGGTGAACGACGCGAACGCGGTGATCGGTGTGTGGTCGACGGCGTCGCGTCAATCGATCACCGTGCGGACGCCTGGTAAGCAGCAGGACTTCCTGCAGTACGTGCAGGTGTCGCGACTGGGACAGCCGCTCGTGAACGAAGTGGTCATCCCGATGGGCGTGAAAGACACGTTCAACTCACTCACGCCATCGCAGGACGCCGCGGCGCTCCCGTTCGTGCTCGATCCAGAGGTGCCGAAGCTGCTCAAGGCGCTCTTCGGGATCAACTCGCCGCCGGCGCCGCGCAACGACCTGGTCACGATCTTCCTGAAGGGCATCCCCGGATTGAATCAGCCGCCGAAGGTCAAGCCGTCGGAGATGCTGCGACTCAACACCGCGATTCCGCCGTCGGCGTCGCCGAATCCGCTCGGCGTCCTTGGTGGCGACATCGCGGGATTCCCGAACGGCCGCAGGGTTGGTGACGATGTGACGGACGTCGCGTTGCGAGTGATGGCAGGCGCCACGCCGCTGACGCCGGCGTTCAACACCGGCATCAACGCGCAGCTCGGTGACGGCGTGGCCGGCAACGATGTGCCGTACCTGTCGACGTTCCCGTACCTGGCTTCCCCGCAGTCGGGGAACCCCTAAGCGAAAGGCCGATCAACTCCCAACGCCCAACTTCCAACTCCCAAACAACACCGGTCCCTGGAAGCGGCATGTTGGAGGTTGGGAATTGGGAGTTGGGAGTTGACAGTGTTTTGTTCGGATGGAAGGAGGAGTTATGCGGATAGGGTTCTTCGTCGCGTGCGGTCTGGTGGCGCTCGCGCTCGGCTGGAAGATGTCCCACCGTGACGAGTCGAGCAGCGAGTGCGTCTCGAAGACCTCGACCTTCACTCGATCGACGTCACGTGGGGAGCTGGATGCCACGATTGCGTCGAACAGGCAGAAAGTCGCGGCCAATCCGGGCGACGGGGCAGCGGCCGTCCAACTGGCTGACGCGCTCATGCGCGCGGCTCGCGTCAAAGGCGATGCGTCGCTCGCGATCGAGGCCGAGCACGTTCTGAGGACGACGCTTCAGCATTCCTCGTCAGACTATCTCGCGCGTCGCATGCTCAGCGTCGTGTATCTCTCGCAGCATCGTTTCGCCGAAGCACTGACCGAGGCCAGGGCCGCGCAGAAGCTGCGACCGCTCGACGCGTGGAACTACGCGATCGCGGGCGATGCCCTGTTGGAGCTCGGGAGATATGAACAGGCGTTCGACTCGTTCGATCAGGTGATGGAGCACCGGCCTGACGCGGGTGCCTACGCGCGTGTTGCGTACGCGCGTGAGCTGCAAGGCGATCTCGACGGCGCTGTGCGCCTGATGCGGATGTCAGCCGAAGCGACGAGCCGGCAGGACGTCGAGGGCCTGGCCTGGACGTACGCGCAGATTGGAAACCTCTACGTGCTTCAGGGGCGGCTCGACGACGCCGAGCGCGAGTTCAATCACTCCGAGTTCATCTTCCCGTCGCATCCCTACGCCGTGAACGGGCGCGTTCGGCTGCTGATCGCGCGCCATCGCTACGCCGATGCGCTCGACCGGTCGAGGGGCGCGCCGACGACGCCGGAGACACTCGCGACACAGGGAGATCTGTTGACGAGACTCGGGCATCTGGACGATGCCGAGAAGCTGTACCGAGAGGCAGAGCAGGTGGAACGCGAGGGATGGAAGCAGGAACAGCCGCAGCCGGGAGCGCTCGCGCGATTCCTGGCAGAGCGGGGACGCAACATCCCCGAAGCGATCGCCCTCGCCGAGCGCGCCGCGTCCGAACGTCAGGACGTGGTGACGATGGACGCGCTCGCCTGGTCGTACTTCAAGGGTGGTCGTCTGGCAGATGCGGCGACGGCGATTCAGCGCGCGACGAGGCTCGGGACGGTCGATCCGCGCATTCGCTGTCACGCGTCGGCGATCGCGACGTCGCAACGAGAGACGGTTTCCGTCGATGCGACGAGTTGCGATCTATTGAATCCGCAGGGGTGATTGCGCCGGGATTCGGGACTCGGGATTCGGGATTCGCGTTCCGGGTTCCTAGTTCCGGAGCGAGAAAGTCATTTCGACGAAAACGACGACAGGAATGGGAGTTCCCTGAAATGTTCCCGGCGTGAACTCCCATTTCTGGAGCGCTTCGGTTGACGCCATGTCCAGACTCTGCTCGAGCGAGCGAGTGACCCGATAGCGTCGCACCTTTCCATCCAGCTCGACGACGGCTTCCATCACGACGCAGCCCTCCACCCCTTTTCCCATCGCCTCACCGGTATAAGGCGCCATGATCTGGCGCGTCGGCTTTGGAGGTGTGACGCCTTTATCACCCACTCGATGGAGATCCGGGGCGAACGGTTCCGTCGCCGTCGGCTTCCCGGTCGATGGACAGAATCGATCTCTCCAGGCTGTCTGAGCTTCTCTCGATTGCGGCAGTGAATTCGACGTCTGCTGTGCGTCGATTTCGATCGCGCAGGTCGACGACATCAGGACGAGCGCCGCCAGAGGGAGCCGGGTCGTTCGCATCGATTCACGATCGCACGATCGACTAGTTGCGCGTGAATGTCATGTCCATCACCACGACGACAGGCGTTCAGCTGTGGTCTCTGCGCGTGAACGCCAGCCAGGAAGGCAGTTGCAAATCAGCACGGCAGGCCGCAAACAACCACTGCTTCGTCTTCACGGCGTCAGCATCGCATTGCGTGACGTGAGATGTCGAGCATCAATCCGACCCTCCTGCGTACGCGTAGTCAGCACAGAAGGACATGCACACCAGCAGGAGGGGCACGATGTTTCGAAGACTTATCACCATGTGCGCGGCGTTGTCGGTTCTGGCAGCAGTCGGCATCGCAGCGAAAGAGAAGACAGTCATGGTCGGCGGCGCCGCCATGTATCCCTCGAAGAACATCATCGAGAACGCGATGAACTCGAAGGATCACACCACGCTCGTCGCGGCCGTGAAAGCGGCAGGGCTTGTTGACACGCTCAAGGGAACGGGACCGTTCACGGTGTTCGCCCCGACCGATGCGGCGTTCGAGAAACTGCCCGGCGGCACAGTGGACATGCTGCTCAGGCCCGATCACCTGGACGTGTTGAAGTCGGTGCTCACCTATCACGTGGTGCCCGGCCGGCTCGATTCGAAGACGCTGATGGCGTGAGTGCACAAGGGTAAGGGCACGACCGAGCTGAAGACGGTCAGTGGCGACACGCTGTGGGTCGCGATGAAGGACGGCAAGCTCTGGCTGAAGGACGGCAAGAGGATGGCCGCAGCGATCACGACGGCGGATGTCTATCAGTCCAATGGCGTCATCCACGTCATCGACACCGTGGTGATGGCGAAGTAGAGACTCGGGATTCGGGATCCGGGGCTCGGCCTCTGCGTTGTCGATCAGCCGGCCGACGACTCGCCGCGGGATCACACTCGCCTCGCCGTTCTTCAGTTCGAGCGGCCGTCCGGGTCCGGTCTCCATCTTCCAGCCAGCCCTGAGCAGTGCGGCTCCAAGCCCAGCGATCATGACGTGTGCCGCTCGTCCCAGACGCTCGTCAGCGTCGACGAATGACTCGCCCTTGTTCTTCAGCCGGGCTCCGAATTCGGTATACGCCTTCTTGCCCGCCGGAAGATCGCCGATCGTCATCGTCGCGAACGACGCGACATGCGCCTCCGCGATCCGATGCCACTCCTTCGCATAGATCGAATCGCCGACGTCGTCCCACGTGATCGCATTGAGCTGTCGAACGGTATCAGTACCGGCGTTGTGTTCGAGCAGCAGGAGAGCGTGTTTCTCCGGGTTCGCGAGCATCGGCAACGACCGCTCGGTCGTGTTGGCGGCCTGAACGACGGGAAGCCGCTCGAGCGCCGCCACGCGTTCGCTGAGCGGCGGGTGCGTGTCGAATTC
>Ga0310810_10005010_pt1 | contig 14746 bp, 15 predicted proteins | sample NCmetagenome_FD_207641 | JGI IMG/M metagenome (GOLD analysis project Ga0310810, IMG submission 207641) | Soil microbial communities from experimental microcosm in Duke University, North Carolina, United States - NC | ecosystem: Engineered > Artificial ecosystem > Soil microcosm > Unclassified ... | reverse complement strand
CAGCTCTTCCGAGAGTCCCGTCGCGAGCGAAAGCGCCTTCTCGATCAAGTCCTGTACGCGCCGCATGTGCGCGTCCACCTCGATGCTCCGGTCCACGTGCTCGGGCATCGGGGTAATCCGAGCCCGCATCGACGTGCCCGTACGCGTGACGACATCGGCGCGGACACGAGCGATGCCTTCAACGATGATGTTGATGCCCCCGCTCGCCTTCGCCATCTGCCGGACGACCCCGACGGTGCCGACGCGGTGAAGATCGTCGGGCGCCGGGTCATCGGCTTCCGAGTGCTGAAGGATGAGCAGCACGAGACGGTCGGTGCCGAGCGCCCGGTTGACCGTTTCGATCGAGACCGGACGATTGACCGCAAGTGGCTGCAATGTCAGCGGGAAAGCGACAGTGCGTCGAAGCGGGAGGACGGGAAGCTCGGATGGAAGCGTCGGCGGCGTCGATTCGGCCATTTCGGCGGTTGCGGCCGAGTCGGAGCTCGACGCGCGGGACGATAGCCCCCTCAGTCTAAACCATCTGCCCGGGTCGATTTTCGTGTCGGATGTCGATTTGTTCATCTGAGCATGCCCGCGATCTTTCAAATTGCAGACTGAAGATGGAAAATCGCCGAATGGACGAGCGTCTCTTCTTTACGGAGAAGCCTGAGCAGCGGCCGGCACGGCTCCAGTGCCCGCGATGCCGCCGGACCAACGACTACAGCATTCGGTGGATGCGACGGACCAGGAAGTCTCACGTCCCAAACGGCGCCGATGCCCGCGACCGCGCGATGTTCGAAAAAGTCAAAGATCATCTCGTCCGAGTCGACGATGACGTCACGTGTAAGACGTGCGGCAAGCGGTTTGAGATCCCCTCACACCGCGGGCTGATATTCCTCGAAGAACTCGAAGGGCTTCCGCAGGAGGACTACGACGAATAACCACGCGAACAACGCGATGATGGTCCGCGCGGCCGCGCGCCGCGTCACGTCAAAAGACATGCGGCAGCAGCTTCCACCTGACCTGTTTCATGTACTGCTCGTACGCTCCCGCCGTTGAGTGTCGCAGCGAGCGTTCCTCGAGAGGAATGGCGATCAGCAAGTAAACGCTGCTCGTCACCGCGAACACCAGTTGCGTCATCGTCATCACAGGCACCGCGAAGACGAACAAAAACCATCCCGAATAGATCGGATGGCGTACCCAACCGTACGGTCCGGACGTCTTGAATAGCGCCGCGTCCGTGTCCTTTTGGACCGGCCGGATCTGCCGGAGACCCGCGAGCTCCAGGACATCGATCATCAGCGCGCTGCGCAGCGTCAGCCAGACGCCAAGTAATTGCCCCGCACGCACCAGCCACACGAGAGCCGGCTCATCGATGCGCCATGCAGCGCCAGCGATAGGCTGCCACCACGCGCAAACGGCAATGAACAGGGCGCTGGCTATCCAGACATACGTCGATCGTTCGAGCACGCCGACGGTTCGCGTAATCCGCTTACGAACCGTGTCGCGGGCAAACATGCTGTGGTGGAGAGCAAAAACTGTGAAGAGCGTCACGTCGGCAACGACGGCTCGCGTATTGATTGGTCCGGCGGCCTCGCGCCCAAACACAACCACATAGCGATACGCGAAGTAGACCAGGGCTTCGACAAAGAAGAGGAGTCCGCCGAGCGCGATCGGTCGAGCAAGCCGCTCTGGGACGGCGCCGGTCGATTGCACGGCCGGTATTATAGTGAGCGCACATGCAGTCGAACGGACTGCCGCGCGTCGTCATCAGCGGAATCGGCGTCGTGTCCCCATTCGGGGCTGGACGCGAGTGCTTCTGGCGCAACATCAGTCGGGGCGTCAGCGGCACACGCGCCATCACGCAGTTCGACGCATCAACCTTTCCATGTCGCGTCGCGGCGTCAGTGCCTCCGGTCTCGATTGAATCCGCGGCGCCCATTGATGGGGACCGCGAGTCGGATGGCCGTGCGGATCCGAAGCGGTACTCGCGTGCGGCGCTGTTCGGCGTCATTGCGGGGCGCGAAGCATGGAACGATGCGGGCCTCTCCTATGGCGAGATGAACGCCGGCGTTTTGATCGGTAGCGGGGGCGGCGGCATCGATGTCGGGGAAAAGCAGTACGAGGATTTCTTCACCGCCGGTGGGCGCCATGTGACGCCGTACGCGATCGCGGTCGGCATTTGCGGAATGGTCTCGAGCGAAATCTCGATCGCACTCGGCCTTCACGGCATCAGCCACGTCCTGTCATGCGGGTGCACCAGCTCCACCGACGCGATTGGCTATGCGGCTTCGCTGGTCCGCGCCGGGGAGTACGACGTGCTGCTGACCGGCGGCACGGATGGCTGCGTGCTGCCGGGCATGATTTTCGGGTTCTCGCGCATGCGGGCCGTGTCGACGCATTACAACGACAGTCCCGAGGTGGCGTCGCGTCCTTTCGATCGCGGCCGCGACGGGTTCGTTCTCGGTGAAGGCGCGTGGATGTTCGCGATCGAACGGGAGGATCACGCGCGGGCGCGCGGCGTTCGTCCATACGCCCGCGTCGAAGGATACGGATCCACATGTGATGCGTATCACCGCGTGCAGATGGCCCCGGACGGCACTGAAATCGTCCGCTGCATCGAGATGGCGCTTGCCCGCGCACATCGCCGGCCGCAGGAGATCGGCTACGTCAACTATCACGGCACCTCGACGCAGTTGAACGACGCGATCGAATCGAGATGCGTCCGTCGAGTCTTCGGCGAACACGCCGATCGCGTCCCCGGATCCTCGACCAAGTCAATGATCGGCCATCCGCAGGGCGCCAGTGGCGCCGCCGGTGTTGCCGCGACGGCGCTGGCGATCCGCCACGGGTTGCTCCCGCCGACGATCAATCTCAGCGAGCAGGACCCGGAGTGCGATCTCGATTTCATTCCCAACATTCCCCGAAGCGAAGAGGTCGATGCGGCGCTTTGCAACTGCCTTGGCTTTGGATCGAAGAACAGCGCATTGGTGCTTGGAAGGGCCGGCTGACCGCGGGCCGGCTGACGGCGGGCCGGCCCTGTCGCGTTAGACACGAATGACGACCGATGTTCTCATCGTCGGGGCAGGACCCGCCGGAAGCATCGCGGCTTTGGTGCTCGCGCGAGCGGGCGTCCGCGTGCGTCTGGTCGATCGGGCGCGATTCCCGCGGGACAAATTGTGCGGCGACACGATTAATCCAGGATCGCTCGCCATCCTCGATCGACTTGGCGTCTCGGGACCGGTCCGCAGGCACGCCATGGCGATTACGGGGATGGACATCACGGGCCCAGCCGGCGCACACGTCTCGGCGTGCTATCCCGAAGGAATCCGCGGCGCGTCGCTGACGCGCCGTGATCTCGACATGATTCTGCTCGAAGCGGCGATTACGGCAGGTGTCACCTTTGACAGCGGCATCATCGTTCGAGCGCCACTCATTACGACCGACACGTCGCGAATTGTCGGCGTGCGTGTTGCCGCCAGCGGCGAGGACCACGATCTTCACGCACGCGTTGTCATCGCCGCCGACGGTCGTCACTCGAAACTCGCGTTCGGGATGGGGCTCGCCGAGTACGCTCGGCGCCCGAAGCGGTGGGCCTTCGGTGCGTACTTCACTGGCCTCCAAGGTTTGACGACACACGGCGAAATGCATGTCAGGCCCGATGGCTACATCGGCGTGGCCCCTCTGGCGGGCGAGATTGCGAACGTCTGCGTCGTGCGTGAACTGAAAAACGTCTTTCGCGCTCAACGGATGAACGCTGAAAGCATGATTGACCACGCGGTGCGTCAGGATCCGGTGCTGCGGGAGCGCTTTTCCGGTGCGCGGCAGGTTTCGGACGTGACCTCTCTTGGTCCGCTCGCCGTCGAATGCAGGGCGGCTGGTTATCCAGGTCTTCTTCTCGCGGGGGACGCTGCTGGTTTCGTCGACCCGATGACGGGCGACGGGCTTCGTTTCGCGCTGCGCGGCGGAGAGCTGGCGGCGGAAGCCGCGTTGCGAGAGCTTGCGACGGGCGCAGCCGCGTGCGTCAGCCTTCAGGCCGCGCGGGCCAAGGAATTCCGCTCGAAGTGGCGTCTCAATCGCGGCCTCAGGGCGCTCGCCAGCTCGCCCCGATCGGTGGCGTTTGCGGCCAGCCTTTCAAAACAATGGCAGGCGCCCGTGCGGACGCTCGTTCGCCTCGCGGGCGATGTGTCGCTCGTTCAGCGTGCCGCATCCTGACATGGCGACGACCGCAATGGCGCTGTTCGCGGTGCTTGTCATGATGCTCGCGGAGCTGATGCGATCGCGGCGCAACGAGCGCGAGCTTCGATGTCGCGGCGCGGTCGAACCCCGTGGCGACGTGTATCGTGCACTGGCCTTCGTTTACCCGCTGATGTTTGTAGCGATGGCCATCGAAGGCTCGTTTTTCGCGCGGATCAGTGATTGGCTGCTGATCGGGGGATTCCTGCTGTTTGTGGCATCGAAGGCGCTGAAACTCTGGGCCATCTCGTCGCTCAGTCAACGGTGGAGCTACCGCGTGCTCGTGTTGCCCGGGGCACCGCTGGTCGACACGGGTCCCTACGCGCACCTGCGGCATCCGAACTACCTCGCGGTCTTCGGCGAAATCGCGGGGTTTGCGATGATGGTCGGAGCATTCTGGACAGGAATCGGTTCGCTACTGCTGTTCGGTGTGCTTGTGCGCAGGCGCATCGCTATTGAAGAGAATGCGCTCGAGGCGGCTCAGGCCGGAGGGCTTCCATCTACTTCTAAGGCTTATGACCCGGGGCATCGAATGCCGGAAGCTCGAAGCCCGGAGCCTGGAGCCTGAAATATACTTACCGCAGCGCATGAAGAAACTGCTCATCGCTTGCGGCCTGTTTCTCGTAATCGCTGCACTGCTGGGTGCGCAGGCCCGCCTACCGGCGACCGATCCTTTCGCCGCCGCCCGCAAAGCGCTCAATCTCGGTCAGTACGAACAAGTGGCGAGCCTGCTCGCCAATTCGAACGACCCGCGGGCGATTGCTCTGCGCTCCCGGATTGACGTTGATCACGGCCGCTATGCGGAGGCGGAAAAGCTGCTGACCCCTGTCGCAGCATCGGCGCCGGGGAGTGACGCCGCCCTGGAGTTGGGCCGTCTGCAGCTGTATCTCGGCAAACAGACGGAAGGCACACGCACGCTCGAGCGGCTGATTTCGGCGAGCCCGCAAAACACCGCCGCCGATCTTGTCCGCCTCGGCGAAGCCGAACGTGCGCTCGGTCAGTTTCAACAGGCCAATGCCGATTTCCGCCAGGCGAATTCGCTCGCGCCCGACGATGTGGCGGCAAACCTCGGATGGGGCGAAGTGTTCGCGGAGAAATACAACCGTTCGGATGCAGCGAAGTCGTTCCAGGCCGCGCTGAAGGTCGATCCCGACAACGTGCAGGCCAAGATCGGCATGGCGTCGTTGATGGTGGATGCCAATCCGCCGGCCGCGCGCGAGCTGATTGGTGAGGCGCTCAAGCTGAATGCGAGCTATGTTCCGGCGCACGTGCTGATCGCGCAGGTGGCGCTCGACGACGGCAAGCGTGACGAGGCGAAGGAATCCTTGCGGAAGGCTCTCGCGGTCAATCCGAACAGCCTCGAAGCGCGTTCGATCGACGCGGCGATCGCGTTTCTGGAGGATCGCACCAACGATTTCAACACGAAGGTCGCCGATATCCTGAAAATCAATCCCCGCTATAGCGATGTGTATCGCCTGGCGGCGGATGTCTCCTCGCACAACTATCGCTACATCGAGGCGACCGATTTCGCCAAGCGCGCGGTCGCGCTCAACCCGGACGACCCACAGGCGGCGGCCACACTAGGCCTCCAGCTGCTACGGACGAACGACGAGGCCGGTGCGCGCGTCGTGCTGGAGCGTGCGTTCAAGGGCGATCCTTACGACGTCGTCACCTACAACCTGCTCTCGATGATGGACTCGCTCGACAAGTTCGTCACCGTCCGCGACGCCGATGTTGTGGTGCGCTTGAGTCCCGATGAAGCGCCGGTGATGCGCGACCACGTGGTCGCCTTCGCGAAGGAGTCGCTGGCAAAGCTGTCGAAGCAGTGGAACTTCACGCCGCAAGGGCCGATCCTCGTCGAGATGTTTCCGAAGCACGACGATTTCGCGGTGCGCACGATGGGCCTCCCCGGGATGATTGGCGCACTCGGTGTCTGCTTCGGCCAGATGGTCGCGTTCGACTCGCCGAAGGCGCGGCCGCCCGGTGAATTCAGCTGGCAGGAGACCCTCTGGCACGAACTGACGCACGTCATCACGATACAGATGTCGAACAACCGCATCCCGCGGTGGCTCACGGAAGGGATCTCGGTGTGGGAAGAGGCCTACGCGCGGCCCGACTGGGGTCGTGAGACGACGGTGCCGTTCGCGCAGGCGCTGGAACAGAACAAACCGCTGAAGCTCAGAAACCTCAACGAGGGATTCCAGGATCCGGAGCTGATTGTTCTCTCCTATTATCAGGCGTCACAGGTTGTCGACTACCTCGTGAAGACGTACGGCGAACCGAAGCTGCAGGCGTTCGTCAAATCGTTCGCCCGCGGCATCGACACCGAAGCCGCGCTCAAGGAGGTGTACGGTGTCGGCATCGATCAGGTGCAGACCGGGCTGGATGCCGCCTTCGATCGAGACTTCGGGCCGATGCGTAAAGCGCTCAAGAAGATCGACATTCCGCAGAACGCGACGGCGGACCAGTTGGCCGCGATGGCTCAGGCAACCCCGGACAGCTTCGCGGTGCACATGCGTCTAGCGGCCGAGCGGAAAAAGGCGGGTGACGCGGCCGGTGCGATTCGCGCGCTCGAACAGGCCGCGAAACTGCTGCCCGCCCTCCAGGGCAAGCAGAATCCACACGTTATGATTGCCGAGATTGCGCTCGAGCAGAAGAACACCGCCCGCGACGTCGACGCCGCGCGGCAGCGTGCGCAGCTGCTCGAGCCGCTTGGGGATGCCGCGCGAACGGCCGCGGCATACGCGCGCGTCGTCGACGCGGACCCGTTCGATTCACACGCCCAGACGATGGTCGGCCGTGCGGCGTTGCAGCGGAAGGATGCGCCGGCGGCGATACGCGCGTTTCGCGCGGCACTCGCCGCCAAGCCGCCCGACGCCGCCGTCGCGCACTACGACCTCGCGCAGGCCTATCTAGCGGCCGGCCAGAACGCGGAGGCGAAGACTGAAACGCTCGCGGCGCTCGAGATCGCGCCATCGTTCGAGCCCGCGCAGAGCCTGTTGCTGAAGATTGTCGGCGGCGGTTAGTTTGCCGGGGTCCAGAGGACCCGGCCTCCACTTCAAACGTCTCACTTCGACCTTCGAACTTCAGACATCATGCCACCACTCGACGCGCTGGCGCTCCGGCCGTCGAAATAAAGCCACGCCGGTAATTCCTGCGACGAACCCCGCCACATGTGCCCAGAACGCGATGCCTCCGGTACTGCGGCCGATCGTGGCGCCGAGTGATCCGACACCGCTGAGAAACTGCATCAGGAACCAGACGCCGAGGAAGAAAATCGCCGGGACTTCGATCACCTGAAAGAAGAAGAACAGCGGGATGAGCGTGACGATTCGCGACCGTGGGTAGAGCACGAAGTACGCGCCCATCACGCCGGCGATTGCGCCGCTCGCCCCGACCATCGGCACGATGGAATCGGGCGCTGTGATCGTTTGAGCAAGCGCCGCTGCCACGCCGCACAGCAGATAGAAGACGAGAAAGCGGCCGTGACCCATCCGGTCTTCGACGTTGTCGCCGAATATCCAGAGATACAACATGTTGCCCGCGATATGCAGAAAGCTGCCATGCAGGAACATCGAGGTGAACACGTTCACCCACGAGAACGCGGCTGGAACGAGACCGTAGTACAACGTAAACGCATCGATCGCGCGCCCGAGCGAGAGCTCGTACAGAAACACGACGATGTTGAGTGCGATCAGAGAGATGGTGACGACAGGCGTCGTCCGCGAAGGAATGATGTCGCGAAGTGGAATCATGCAGACTCAAAGGCTCAGAGCCACGAGCTTAAGGTACCTTAGACTTTTACCTGCTCTAAGCCCTAAGTCTTGAGCCCCGAAGCCCGACGCCGTGAGCCCTGAGCCACATGATCTGCAAACACTGCGGGACCGAAATCGCCGATAAGGCGCTGATTTGTTATCGCTGCGGCCACGCCACGACCGAGCCGCGCATCAAGCCACCGGCGGAAGGACCGCTCTTCGAGCGGCCCCGTCGCCGGTCACCGGTTCCGATTCTGATCGCCGTGCTAATCGTGCTCGCCCTGCTGATTGCCTGGTGGTTGGGGTTGATCGGTTTGCCGGTCTAGCCCCGTTCCTTCACGCCTTCCGAGATGTGTTCGAGCGTATCGCCGACGCGTTTGTCCTTCGCTTCTTTTACGGCCAGGTCGCCAAGCGACACGATGCCGACAAGCCGATTGTTCTCGACAACGGGTAAACGACGGATCTGATGTTCGCTCATCAGGTCCGCGGCCTCATGCGTCGACATGTCTGGCGTCGCGCAAACAGGGTTGCCGGTCACGATGTCACGGACTGGACGGTTGAGGTGCCCGTCCTCGGCGACCGCACGAATCACGATGTCGCGATCCGTCACGATGCCCACCGGTCGACCGTTGTCCACCACCGGAACCGCGCCCGTATCGCAGTCGCGCATGATGCGCGCCGCATTCTGAATGCTGTCGGCCGGCGATACGTACTTCGGGTTCGGTGTCATCACTTCGCGGATATTCATGAGTTGCTCCTTTGTCGTTCGGTCACATCGTGTCTCGGGGGTGCCGGTACACATCGGTCCAGTCCACTTGTTGTGGCCGCTTCGGTTAGTGGACCTGCCCGACGCACTTCGGCCTCTACATGCCTCAAGCAAACCGTCCGCCGACCCGCAGGCCCAACCGTATAATCGAGTCGATGGCCGTACGACCGCGCGCAATCCTGATCGCGACAGCACTGGTCGCCGTGGTCGTATTCGCGGTCATCCAGGATCGCGTGACCGCTGCAGGTGCGCGGCGGTACGTGGCGCTGCAGCGCGCCGCGCTTGCTGGACGTGGTTCCGCCGTGACGGTGGACGAGATCATGCGTCCAGCGATCGCGCAATCGGTCCATGAAGGGCTATTGTGGGGTGGTGTTGTGCTGGTCAGCGGAGTCGCTATCGCCGCGGCGGTTGCGGCGCGTGCCGTGGCCGGCCGGAATCCGGAACGCGTGATCCGGGATCCGCAGCTGGCTGCCACTCAGCGCGTATCGGATTCGGGATCCCCGATCGCGGATTCCGCTACCAGGCAGCGATGAACAAGGCGCTCATCTACGACTGGAATCGCAATACCCCGCCACAGCAACCGCCTGTCGTGATGCTGGATGACGAAACACTCCGCGACGGATTGCAGTCGCCGTCGGTTCGCGCCCCCTCCATCGACCAGAAACTGCGCATTCTTCGACTCCTCGACGAGATCGGCGTCGATACGGCGGACATCGGTTTGCCGGGCGCCGGCCCCCACGTCGTCCGTGATGTGGAACGCCTCGCGCGGGAGATTGTCGATGGCAAGCTGAAGATTCGACCGAACTGCGCCGCGCGCACCGTTGTCAGCGACATCCAGCCGATTGTCGAGGTGTCCCAGCGCGTCGGGCTGCGGATTGAGTGCTGTTGTTTCATCGGCTCGAGTCCAATCCGGCGGTACGCGGAGGACTGGACGGTGGATTACCTGCAGCGATGCACCGAGGAAGCCGTCGCCTTCGGCGTGAATCACGGCCTCGAGGTCATGTACGTCACCGAAGACACGACACGTTCGGATCCAGAAACGCTGCGGCGGCTGTTCACGACCGCGATTCGCGCAGGCGCGGCACGCATCTGCATCGCTGACACCGTCGGTCATGCCACGCCGGCGGGCGCACGTGCCGTCGTGACGTTCACCAAGCAGCTTATCGACGAACTCGGCGGGAGCGTCGGCATCGACTGGCACGGGCACCGCGATCGCGACATGGGCACGATCAACAGTCTCGCCGCGCTCGAGGCCGGCGCAACCCGCATTCATGGAACCATCCTGGGCATTGGCGAGCGGGTCGGCAACACGCCGATGGACATGCTGCTCGTCAATCTCGTGCTCATGGGGTGGATCAATCGCGACCTGACGAAACTCGACGAGCTGGTGCGTGCTGTTTCCGAAGCGACCGGAGAGCCGATTCCCGACAATTACCCCGTGTTCGGCCGCGATGCGTTCCGCACGGCCACTGGCGTCCACGCCGCGGCGGTCGTGAAGGCGTTCCGCAAGAACGATCCGGAATTGATGGACGCGGTGTACTCGGGCGTCCCCGCACAGATGGTCGGCCGCCGGCAGCAGATCGAAATCGGTCCCCTCTCTGGCAAGTCGAACGTCGTCTTCTGGCTCGAGCAGCACGGTTTCCCGACCGAGCAAGAAATCGTCGATCGCGTGTTCCGGCGCGCCAAATCCTCGCAGCGCGTGCTCACCGAACAGGAAATCCTCGACGAAATCCACGTCGCGCAGACGTACGCGTCCACAAGACTGGACGCGTAAGTACGGTCGCCAGCGCCGCCTGGCACCTTGGACCGTCTTTCCGCTCAGACCTAGACCACCCCTGATACCTGATACCTGTTTGGATCTAGAATCCGCCGGTCCCAGGAGGAGTGCCATGCGGCTATTTCGGCATACGTTTGTTCTGCTCTTTGCGGGCGCGATTGTCCTCTCCGCGCAGACCTCTCCGCTGACGGCGGAGCAGCGCGCGCAGTTCCACGGTCCCTACAGCCAGCCCGAAGAGCCATTCCGATTGATCGGGAACATCTACTACGTCGGCGCGAAGAACATCGCGTCCTATCTGGTGGTCACGCCGCAAGGCAGCATCCTGATCGATACAGGGACGACCGAGATGACGCCCGTGCTCACCGCGAACATCGAGAAGCTCGGTTTCAAGATGCGCGACATCAAGATCATGCTTTCGAGCCACGCGCACTTCGATCACATCGGCGGCCACGCGGCGATGAAGAAGCTGACGGGCGCCCGCGTGATGGCAATCAAGCAGGATGCGGATGCGCTCGAGGCGGGGAAGGATCTCTCGCCGCTTGGCGACGAGGGTTGGACCGCCGTCAAAGTCGATCGCATTCTGAAAGATGGCGACACCGTCACGCTGGGCGGGACGACGCTGCGCGCCGTCTGGGCGCCAGGACACACGCCGGGCTGCACGGTGTGGACGACGACCGTTCCCGACGCTGGGAAGACCTATTCAGTTGCCGTCTTCGGATGCGGTGGACCGAACGGCGGCGTGAAGCTCGTGGGCAACCAGCGCTTTCCCACGCTGGTGGACGACACGCTGGCGACGTTCCGCAAGCTGAAGATGCTCAAGCCGGACATCTACGTCACCGGACATCCCCAGATGCTCTTCGCTGGAAAGATTGAGCGGATGAAGGCGAATGAGCGGCCGCATCCGCTGCTCGACACGGGATCGATCGCGTGGGCGACGATGCTCGACGATGCGCAGGCGGCGTTCGAAAAACGGGTCACCGCCGAGCGCGGCGACACGAAGGTCACGAAGACGAATTGAAGCGGAAAGAGCGCCCAGGAGCGTTCAATCGCGGAGGACACAAAGGTCACGAAAAACTGCTCGGAAAGGAGCACGTCATGGCATCGATTAACGTCGGAAGAGTCGTGGCAGGCGGACTGGTGGCGGGAGTGGTGGCCAATGCAATTGATTTCGTGACGAATACTTATGTTTTGGCATCGGATATCGCGGCGTGGGCGCCGACGCGCAACCTCGATCCAGCGGCGATGAACAGCGGTCCTGTCGCCGCGACGTGGATCGTCGTGGACTTCATCATGGGGCTGCTGCTCGTCTTCACGTACGCCGCAATGCGCCCGCGGCTCGGTGCGGGCCCGAAGACAGCCATGTTCGCGGGACTGGCGTTGTGGTTCGCGGTGACGCTTGTCCTGTTCGGCTTCACGCAGATGGGCGTCTTCTCGATGGCGCTGTTCGTAAAGGGCTCAATCGCTGCGCTCATCAACACCCTTGCTGCGAGCGTCGCGGGCGCGGCAGTGTACAAGGAAGGCGTTCCGGCGACTGGGCCCGCGTACGCCCGGTAATTACGTTACCGAGCTAGCTGTTGTTCGATTTGCGGCCACGCGTCGAGGACGACATCGCCGACGATCTGCAGGCTACGGGCGCTGACGTGATCGAGATCGTCCTGCGCGGTGTGCCACTGCGGGTAATCGAGATCGATGATGTCGATTGAGGCCACGCCGGCCTCGACGAAGGGCAGGTGATCGTCTTCGACGGTAAAACCTTCCGGCACGAAGGTCGAGCCGTAGCCGCGGCGCGCGGCTGAATTCCAGACGATGGCGTTCAGCCAGCGCGCCGAATTCGAATCGGGTCGGATGTCGAGGTCTCGATCGCCGACCATGTCGAGGAGAACCAGCGCCTTCAGCCCGGCGAGCGTTCCCGCCTGCTTCGCCGCCTGCACGTAGTACTTGCTCCCATAGGTGTTGTCAGGATCGCGCCACTCGATGTTGACAGCTTCTTCGCCGTCGAGGAACAGCAGCTCGATTGTGAATTCGTTCTGGCGGTTCGTGAGCACTCGCGCGAGCTCGAGGACGGCGGCCGTCGACGAAGCGCCGTCGCTCGCGCCGAGGAACTTAAACTCCTGAAACCGTTTGGTGTCGTAGTGGGTGGCGAGTGCGATTCGCTCCGGTCTCCGACCCGGAATCGTGCCGATGACGTTCACCATCTTGATGACGCCGGCGGGCGTCATCGCGTCAAACGGCTGCTCGCGGTAACTGATGCCCGCGGCCTTGAGCTGCGCTTCGATGTACTGACGGCACTGGACCAGCGCCGCTGAACCCGCCGGCCGTGGGCCGAAAGCGACCTGGCGCTCGAGATCGGTCCATGCCCGGTTGCTGTCGAAGCCTGCCCGGGGTGCGCTCGCCGATGCGGAACGATTCTGCGCATCGGCGCCGCACGCGACGAGAAAGATTGCCGTCGTCGCCGCCAGCAGGACCCTTCGCACGTAATTAACCCTAGCCGCGCTTATTCAACGGGACATAATCGCGCCGCTTCGCCCCGAGGTAGAGCTGGCGAGGACGTGTGATCTTCTGGTCCGGGTCGAGCAGCATCTCTTCCCACTGCGAGATCCAGCCGGACGTCCGCGGAATCGCGAACAGCACGGGGAACATCGTCACCGGGAAGCCCATCGCCTGGTAAATCAATCCTGAATAGAAGTCGACGTTCGGGTAGAGCTTCCGCGTGATGAAATAGTCGTCTTCAAGCGCGATGCGTTCAAGCTCCAGCGCGATATCGAGGAGCGGGTTCTTGCCGGTGACGTCGAACACCTGGTCGGCCGTTCTCTTGATGATCTTGGCGCGCGGATCGTACGACTTGTAGACGCGATGGCCGAAGCCCATCAGACGGCCTTCGCCCGCCTTGACCTTCTTGATGAACGCCGGAATGTTGTTGATGGAGCCGATCTCCTGCAGCATCCGCAGGACCGCTTCGTTTGCGCCGCCATGCAGCGGACCGTACAGTGCGGCGGCCGCACCGGCCATCGCCGAATACGGATCGACGTGCGAGCTGCCGATGCCGCGCATCGCGCTCGTGCTGCAGTTCTGCTCATGGTCCGCGTGGAGGATGAACAGGATGTCGAGCGCGCGCTCGAGGACCGGACTCACCTTGTATTTGAGCTCGGTGCGCTTGAACAACATGTTCAGGAAGTTGCCGGTGAAGCTCAATTCATCGTCAGGGTAGACGTAAGGGCGGCCGATGCTGTGGCGGTAGGCGTAGGCAGCAATGGTCGGCACCTTGGCGATCAGCCGGTGTACCTGCTTGCGTCGTGAGCCCTCGTCGAAGATCTGCTTGGCGTCGGGATAGAAGGTGGAGAACGCACCGACGGTACTGAGGAAGACGCCCATCGGATGCGCGTCGTACTGGAACCCTTCCATCAGCTTCTTGATGTTCTCGTGCAGCAGCCAGTGGGCCTTGATGTCCTCGGTCCACGTCTCGAGCTGTGTCTTGGTCGGCAGCTCGCCGAAGATGATGAGGTACGCGGTTTCCAGGTAGTTCGAACTTTCCGCAAGCTGCTCGATGGGATACCCGCGATATTCGAGGATCCCCTTGTCTCCATCGATAAACGTGATCGTGCTGCGGCACGACGCCGTGTTCATGAACGCGGGGTCGTAGGTAACCAGGCCGAAGTCGTCAGGGCTGGTCTTGATTTGCTTCAGATCCATGGCGCGAATGGCGCCGTCCTTGATCGGCAGCTCGTATTGCTTGCCGGTGCGGTTGTCGGTAACGGTAAGCGTGTCGCCCATAGATTTGGCCGGCGTAGCGGAAGCCGCCGCGTTCCTGTCGGTTGTGACGCTATTCGCCATGGTGTTGGTCCTGATCCTGATCGTCGTCGGGGGACGGTACTCGTTCGCCGGGCACGCGATAGCGGCCGTCCGCCCATCGCGCCAGATCCTCGTTACGGCATCGCTCGCTGCAGAAAGGACGCCACTGTGGATCCACCGGACGCGTGCGGCACAGCGCGCAGAGCGGCGCGTCGCCCATCCGGTCAATGATAGTGCAGGCTGAAACTTCGAGCTACGGGCTCCAGTCGTGGTCACCCGTAGCGCGAACCTTTACGGTTCGCGCCATAGTGATTGGAAGCCTGGCTACCCTATACGGGAGTATTCGGCGTGTGGTGGCGGACGTCGAGCGCCGACACCATGAAGATGACGTCTTCGGCGATGTTGGTCGCGTGGTCGCCGATCCGCTCGAGATGCCGGGAGACA
>Ga0310810_10005009_pt1 | contig 14748 bp, 13 predicted proteins | sample NCmetagenome_FD_207641 | JGI IMG/M metagenome (GOLD analysis project Ga0310810, IMG submission 207641) | Soil microbial communities from experimental microcosm in Duke University, North Carolina, United States - NC | ecosystem: Engineered > Artificial ecosystem > Soil microcosm > Unclassified ... | reverse complement strand
CGCAAGCCAGATGGTGCTGTAGCCGGCTAACGTGCCGATCTCGAGGATGCGTGCGGCATTCTGCGCTCGTGCGAGCAGATGCAGCAGCTTGCCGTAGCCCGGCGTCACACTCACCGGCGGGAGCTGTGCGGCCGCCGCCGCCGCCGCGGCAGCATCCAGAACAGCATCAGTGCCGATGACGCTCGCGTTGAAGTACCCGTCTACCGACGTCCATAGATCCTCACCCATGGCTGCATGGTAGTGCAGGTCGTTCAGGTGGCGAGCGTGGACCGGGGGATCAGGTATCCAGCTTGCGACGCTTCTCGTCCTCTTCGAGATGAAACCGGTGCAGGAAGCGATGGAACGCCGGTGCGATCAGAATGCTTGCGGCGACGAGCACGACCATTCCCGCATATAACGCGTAGAGGCCGGCGAACATCTTTCCACCCGGTGTCCGAATCGGGTTGACCGGGCCCATGCCGCCCAGGAGCATCGCGGCATTCAGAAAGGCATCTAGCCAATCCAGTCCTTCGAAATAGCGGTAGCCACCCATACCGACCGCGAGCGACACCGCGACGACGACCATCGCGAAGCCGAAATGATTGAGGAGACGACGAACAAACCGATGCCGCGAGGCGAGCGGTGCATGGCGATGCTCGTACATCAAATGGAGGATGCGGGTGTTCGCTGCCGCGCGTCAACTCCTTTCAGGCGTGCGGTCCCTGACGGAGACGCTCGAGCAGCTGCCGGAAATCGTCAGGCAGCGGCGCTTCGAACTGCATCTCTCGGTCGTCGGTGGGATGGCGGAATGCCAGACGGTATGCGTGAAGCGCCTGTCGTGCAAACGCAACCGGCCGCAGCCCCTCAGGTCCGTAGACGTAGCGTCGCTCCCCGACCAGCGTGTGGCCGCGCAGACGCGCCTGAATCCTGATCTGGTTTCTCTTTCCCGTGTGCAGACGCACTTCGAGGAGGGACACGTCGGCGAACGGCTCGACGACGCGATAACGGCACACCGCCTCGGCTCCTTGCGGGTCGCGCGGATGCGTCCGCTTCTGGATGAGTGCCTTGCGATCCCAGACGAGGTGATCGCGCCACACCCCCTGCGCTGGCTCCGGAATCCCGTAGACGAGCGCCAGGTATACCCGCTCCGGTTCGCGTTGAATGAATTGCTTTTTGAGTGTCTGCTGGGTGCGTGGATCCTTCGCGAACACCACGAGACCCGAGGTGTCGCGATCGATGCGATGCACGACGAACGGCCGGCGCCGCTGCGGACGCAGGTATTGTTCAAGCCGATCGTAGACCGATGGCTCCGCATCTTTTCTCGGCAGCGGAACCGACAGCAGTCCTGCCGGCTTGTTGATCACCAGGAGGACGCGGTCTTCGTAGACGATGTCGAGCGGTGTGGCCCGCGCCCGTCGCGGCGGGCGCGAGCCCAGGTGGAGTCTGGCCGTCACCGGTGATTCATGCGTCCGGCGGCTGCATAGCCGCCCTGCTCAACGAAAGACCGGCGGCGCTTCCGGAATCGCTTCCCCGTCGTGGCGGGGCTCCGAGCCGGCGAAGTGCACGCCGCTGCCGGTGCTCATCACGGCCTGGCCGTACCCGAACACACCGCTTCGCGGCGGCACCGTCGTCACCTGGTGACCGAGCCGCTCGAGCTCGGTGCGCGTGCGTTCCGCCACCAGCGCTTCGACGTCGACGTCACAGCCGCCGAACGAGATCTTCGTAAACCGCCCCGCTTCGAGCGCCTCCTGCACGTCGAGGCCGAAGTCGACGACGTTGGACACGAATTGCGCGTGGGCCTGAGCCTGATTGAATCCGCCCATGATCCCGAATCCGATTTTCGCGTCTCCTTTCGACATGAACGCGGGCACCAGGGTGGTGAGCGGCCGCTTTCGCCCGGCCAGCAGATTCGGGTGACCGCTCTCGAGCGTGAAGAGCGCGCCGCGGTTGTGCAGCATGATGCCCGTATCCGGAGCAACGATGCCGCTGCCGAACGACGAGTAGAGACTTTGAATCAGCGACACGATGTTGCCATCGCGGTCGATCACCGACAGGTAGATGGTATCGCCGCCGTTCGACGTCGTCAGGCCTGGCAATCGTGACGGTTCGACGCTGCAGGCGGCTTTCTTCGGGTCGATCAGACGCGCGCGTTCCTGCGCATGCGGCTTGCTGAGGAGCGGGGCGACCGGCACGTTCGAGAAATGCGGATCCGCGACGTAGCGCAGCATGTCCGCGTATGCCAGTTTCTTCGCCTCGATCATGACGTGCAGCGACTGCGTGCTCTGAAAGCCGTAGTCGGCAAGCGGGTAGCGCTCCATGATGTTGAGCATCATGAGCGCGGCGATCCCCTGGGTATTGGGCGGCAGCTCGTAGACGGTCCATCCACGGTAGGTCGTCGAAATCGGATCCACCCACTCCGCTTTGTATTCGCTGAGGTCGGCGAGCGTCATCGCGCCGCCTTTCTCGCGCGAGATCGCGACGATCGCTTCGGCGGTTTTGCCCTGGTAAAACCCGGGGGCACCTTTCTGCGCGATCAGGCGCAGCGTCGCCGCGAGGCGAGGATTCTTGAACACCTCGCCCGCATGCGGCGCGCGACCGTTCGGCAGAAACGTCTCCTCCGCCAGCGGTTCGCGTGAAAGCTTGGTCGTCGCACCCGCCCAGTGCTGCGCAATCACATCGGTGACGGGAAAGCCGGCGTCGGCGTAATAAATCGCCGGAGCCAGCAGGTCGGCCATCGACAGCTTCCCGAACCGGCTCCGCATCGCATCCCACCCGGCAACAGCGCCAGGCACTGTCACCGTGTGAATGCCGCTTCCCGGCATGCTGGTGATCCCCTTTGACCGGAGGAACTCGGGCGTGAGACCTGCGGGCGCCCAACCGCCCGCGTTCAGCCCATAGAGTTTGCCGGTACGCGCTTCGTAGTAGATGGCGAAGAGATCGCCGCCGATCCCGTTGTAGTGCGGTTCGACGAGCGCCATCACCGCGTTCGCCGCGATCGCCGCGTCGACGGCATTGCCGCCGCGCTGCAGGATCTGTGCGCCTGCCTGCGACGCGAGCGGCTGGCTCGTGGCGACGATGCCGAGCGTGGTGGCCACCTTCGATCGGCCGGCGACAACCTCCGGTCGCGCCGGCTCCTGCGCAAGCGTCAGCACGGACAGCACAGCCATCGAGACCAGGGACAGCAACACGGTTCGAGTACTCATAAGGTCATCCTCGAAGCGTCGAGCGCGGGCCGGCTAACGCCGGCCTTCCATCAAGCGGACCTACGATAACGCAGTACACTCTCGACGTGCAGTGGATACGTCCGGGCCGACGAGCCGTGATTCCGACGGCCGTGGTCGTGTGCGCGCTGACGGCAACGGTGGCCTCCGCGCAATTCGGACGAGGCGGTTTCTTCGGCTTCGGCGCGGGCCGTATCGCGACCGCGCAGGACTTCGACGGCCGTTTCCATTACTGCCGCATCGTCTATCGACAGTCTCCGGATGGTCGTGACGGAAGCTGGCGCACCGATTACCCGCGGGCCGACATCAACTTTTCCATTCGGTTCTCCGAGCTGACGCGAGCGAACGTGAGCTTCAACTCGCGGCACGAGCCGAATCACCTGCTCGTCAATCTTGGGGGACCGGAGCTCTTCAGCTGCCCGATCGTGATCCTGTCAGCGCCGGGCGCCGTATCGATCAATGACGCAGAAGGATTGAATCTGCGGACGTACCTGCTCAAAGGCGGCTTTCTGTGGGTGGACGATTTCTGGGGCTCGTACGAATGGGATCACTGGGTGCGTGAAATCAGGCATGCGCTTCCCGCAAGCGACTATCCGATCTTCGATGTTCCACGGGACCATCCCCTCATGCGCACGCAATACATCGTGGACGGCGTTACGCAGATGCCGAATATCGGCTTCTGGGAGCGATCGGGCGGCCGCACGTCGGAGCAAGGTTCTGACAGCGCCGAGCCGCACCTTCGAGCGATCGCGGATCCGCGGGGCCGTATCATGGTGCTCATCACGCACAACACCGATATCGGCGATTCGTGGGAACGGGAAGGCGACGATCCGCGCTATTTCATGGCGTTCGGGCCGAAAGGTTACGCGCTCGGCATCAACGCGTTTCTCTACGCCTTGACGCATTGAACCTACGCTGCCTTGCCGCTGCCGCGCTCCTGCTGTGGACGCAGGGGCACGCCTGTGCCCAGACGGAAGAGGACACGCGAACGCAGTATCCCCGGCTGCTGCAGAACTCCTACATCTCCATCAACGTCGGCGCGATCGATCAGTCGTTCTCACAAGCGCAGCTTGAACCGGGATTCCACGCCGCCTCGATCGAAGTGCCCCGTGTGGACGTTCGCGTGATGCTGATCGGCCACGAGTTCAACCGCTTCGTATCGGCGCAGGCGAGCTACATGCGTCCGCTCAACTACGTCACCTTCGCAAACGTGCGCCCGGATGATCTCGAGCGACACCACGTGCGAGTCAATTTTGGCGCGGTCACGCTGAAGGCACGTCTGCCTGTGGCACGGCGGTGGTCGGCATACGGCGAGGGTGGCCTCGGGTTCACGAGCCGCACCGGTTTCAGTCTCGGTGACACGCCCGTGGTCACCGACGCGCACTACGCGACGCTGCTGCTGGGCGGCGGCGCCGAGTATCGACTGAGTCCCTCCTGGGACCTGACTGCCGGTGTCACGTTATCACCTGGGCGCGACGCGGTGCGGCAGCCGCGCACGGTGTTTTTTTCCGGCGGTTTCCGCTATACGGTGAGACCTCTGCCCGCAGATCGCGTCAACGCCAATCGCGATGCGACGATCATCTTCCCGCGACAACTCGTCGCAGTCGAGTACTCGTCAGGTACGGGTTACGGCGTCAATGACTTCGTGTCGCGCAAGGTACCCATCTTCTGGGGCGGCCAGGCGAAGGTCGACTTCGGCATCGCGCCCCACTACGAGCGCAACGTCTTCCACACACGGAAGGTCTTCGCGCTGGATGTCGGCGGCAGCGCGGGACTCTACAAGACCCGCGAGAATGACGACCGGTTCTTCACGCTGTCGGTCTACCCGCTGTTCCGGTTTACGTTCCTGCGCGCACGCCTCGCCGACATGTACTTCGCGTACTCACTCGCCGGGCCAACCTATATCTCGAAAGTCGTCCTCGACGGCCTCAATACCGGACACCACTTCACGTTCCAGGACTTCATGGGAATCGGCTGGTTCGCCGGCGCGAACAGGAATCTGAATCTCGGTGTGAAGATCAATCACTACTCGAACGGCAACATCTTCACGCAGAACGCTGGTGTGAAGATTCCTCTGACCGTCAGCGTCGGCTACGCCTTCTAAGGCAATACGCTGTCACGCATTCCCTTCTGCTGGTCCACGCAACGACGAATTGATCTGGCGGACGGCGCCAAGGTGATAGCCGATGTGCGCAATGCTCCCGATGATCCCGTTCAATTCGACCTCGCGCACCTCACGGGGCGTCCGTAACACATTCAGCCATCGCGTGGCCTCCGTCCGAAGGTCCGCACGCAACGTCCGCCATTCGTCGTCGGATACCGTCGTCTTCTTCCAGCTCGCGCTCCAATCCGCGTCGGTGAACGGATTATGGCCTTCACTCCAGAGGTTCATCAGCGACAGTCCGTACCTGACGTGATCGACATGCGCGGCGATGGACGATCCCGTCGCTGTCAAAGACGACGCGGCCGTGGCGGATAGCTTCTCCAGCGATCGCAACAGCCCAGGGTCGCCGGCGTTCAGCATATAGGCGCCGGAACTCGGCGCGCCTTCGACGAGTTCGCTGAAGAGCGTCACGAGTGTCCCTGCGATGTCCTTCGTATTCATCGTGTCTCCGACGCCTAGACTGACCGCCGTTCAAAGCGGCGATCGCTATGCGACGGCCTTGTCCGTAATGTCCAATCCGCGATCGATGATTCCGAATGCCTCCCGGAGTTGCTCCTCGGTGATGATGAGCGGCGGGTTCGTGAAGAAATAGTTCCACCGCACGAACGTGAAGAGCCCCTCCTGCCGGAAGAACTTGCCAAGTGCCGCCATCTCGGGAGACGTGCCGTTGAACGGCGCCATCGGCTGCCGCGTCTTGCGGTCGCGAATCAATTCGATCACGCCGAACAGGCCTATCGACCGCACCGCGCCGACGGACGGATGGCGCTTCGCCAAGTCGCCCATCAGCTCCGCCATCAACCGTCCGGTCCGCTTCGCACGGTTGATCAGATCGTCTTCTTCGTAGACGGCAATCGTGGCGAGTGCCGCGGCGCACGCGAGCGCGTGACTGCTATAGGTGAGACCACCGGGAAACATCTTGTCCTGGAAGAAATCGGCAATCTTCCGGCGCATCCCTACCGCGCCGAGCGGCACGTACGAGCTCGTGATTCCCTTGGCCATCGTCATGATGTCGGGAACGACGTTCCAATGATTGACGGCAAACCATTCGCCCGTTCGACCGAAGCCCGCCATCACTTCGTCGGCAATCATGACGATGCCGTGCTTGTCGCACAGGGCCCTCACGCCCTGCATGTAGCCGTCCGGCGGAATGAGCACGCCGTTCGTACCCGTGACGGACTCGAGAATGATCGCCGCGATCGTCTGCGATCCTTCGAGCGTGACAATCTCCTCCAGTCTGCGCAGCGCCTCGTCGGCGGAGTCCTGCTCACGATCCACGCCGTGGTACCAGTCGGCGAAGTGAATCATGCCCGGCAGCGGGGGCTGAGCCCAGCTGCGCGGCTCGCCCGTGGCGGCCATCGCAGCAGCCGTCGCACCGTGGTACGAGCGGTAGCGCGACAGAATCTTGTAACGCCCTGTATAGCTGCGGGCGATTTTGAACGCGTTCTCGATCGACTCCGCACCACCGTTGGTGAAGAAGAACACGTCGATGTCGCCCGGCGTCAACTCGGCCAGTTTGGCCCCAAGCCGCGCCCGCGGCTCGGTCGTCATGCCGCCTGGCGTGACGTAACAGAGCTTGGCCGCCTGCTCCTGAATGGCCCTCACGACGCGGGGATCGCCGTGGCCGATATTCACCGACATCAACTGGCTGTTGAAGTCGATGTATCGCTTGCCTTCGGGGGTGTAGAAATAAATGCCTTCGGCGCGCTCCACGGGAATCGGGTCGATGGCGCCCTGCACCGCCCATTCAGAAATGGTGTGCTTCCTCGAGAGCGCGACAATTTCTTCGCCGGTCATGGCAGCAGTCGTGGTCGGGGTCATGGTCATAATTTTCGTCCGATGCCGAGCAGATGTGCGCTTGCGCCGACAATCGACGGCTCGGCTTCCAATGCACGCGCCACGTTCAGCATATCGCGGCGCAGTGCCTCGTCGCTCCATCGCGTCTCGAAGTCGCCGAACAGCCACCCGACGCCTTCGACGCCAAGCACACGCACGTCCGAGAACCGCGCGTCCTCCAACTCTGCGCGCAGGTCTTCCGGGCGGTGAAAGTATGCGGTGGTGAAGTAATCGGAGCGACCGGTCGTATTGCGGTGCTGACCGTCGATCAAGTCCTGATCACGGATGCGGCTGAAGGCTGGATCGAGCACCCTGCGCGCCAGACCGTCCAGGGCCGAGGCGTAGCGCGAAATGGCGGCGACGACCACCACACCTTTGTTCGTCACAACCCGGCGCGCCTCACGCAGCGCGGCCAGGCGATCGGCGGCGGACGGAAGATGATAGAGCGGTCCCATCATCAGGACTGCGTCCATCGACGCATCCGGGTGAGTCAGCCGACGCGCGTCTCCGATGGCCATCGAGGCGATCGGTTTCGTGCGCCCGCCATGCCGCGCTCGTGCTTCGCCGATCAGTCTCGCTGACGCGTCGATCAGGTGCACTTGGTAACCCTGGTCCGCCAGCCACGCGGAGTAGGCACCTGCCGCGCCGCCCACGTCGATCACCCTCGCCGGAGCGGGCGGCAGAACGCGAAACAGGATGTCTTTCGTACGCTCGAACTCCAGCTGAAAGGCGCCCGATGACAGCCGCAACTCTTCGGGAAACTGGTCGTAGTAATCGAGCACCTCGCGTGGAGGTCCCGGCGCACCGCCATCTCCGATCGCTGTCAGCGCGATGCCCTCTTGATGAATGACCCGGCGCCGGCTCGCCCCACGAATGTGCCTCCGTCGATGATGACGCGACCGCGCGAGATGACGGTGTCGCTGACGCCGACGACCTCGCGCCCTTCGTACGGGTTGTAGTCAACGTTCATGTGGAGCGTCTTTCGCGAAAGCCGGACTTTCTTCTCCGGATCGAAGATGACAATGTCAGCGTCGGAACCGGGAGCGATCGTTCCCTTCCGCGGAAACAGGCCGAATATCTTGGCGGGCGACGTGGACGTCAGCTCGACGAACCGGTTCAGCGAGATTCGTCCCTTCCGCACGCCGCCGTCATAGACGAGCGACATGCGCGTCTCGATCCCGGGCGCCCCGTTCGGAATCTTGGAAAAGTCGTTCCTGCCGAGCGTTTTCTGTTCCTTCATGCAGAATGGGCAGTGGTCGGTCGAGATCGCCTGCAGATCGTTGAAGGCAAGGCCGCGCCAGAGCCGCTCCTGCGTATCCTTCGGCCGCAGCGGCGGGCTCATGACGTACTTCGCGCCCTCGAAGCCCGGTTCCTCATAGTTGTCATACGAAAGGAACAGGTACTGCGGACACGTTTCCGCGAACGCGGGCAGGCCGCGATCGCGTGCTTCGGTGACCATCTCCAACGCCTCGGACGCCGACAGGTGCACGATGTAGATCGGCACGTCGGCCATCTCGGCAAGCGCGATAGCTCGATGCGTCGCTTCACCCTCCGCGCGAGCGGGCCGGGTCAGCGCGTGGTACTTCGGAGCGGTTTTTCCTTCCGCGAGCGCCTTCTTCACCAGCACGTCGATGACGCCGCCATTTTCCGCGTGCATGCAGATCGTTCCGCCATTTCGTCCGGTGCGCAGCAGCGCCCGGAAGATGCTGGCATCGTCGAGCATGAACACGCCCGGATAGGCCATGAACAGCTTGAACGACGTGACCCCCTGACGCACGAGCGAATCCATCTCTTCTTCCACCTGATCGGAAAGGTCCGTGATGATCATGTGGAAGCCGTAATCGATGGCGGCTTTGCCGTCCGCCTTCTTCATCCACGTCTCCCATGCGTGATGAAGCGTCTGCCCTTTGTACTGAATCGCGAAGTCGACGATGCTCGTGGTGCCGCCATGGGCGGCGGCAATGGTCCCCGACTCGAAGTCGTCCGCCGACTTCGTGCCGCCGAATGGCATGTCCAAATGAGTGTGAACGTCGATGCCGCCGGGAATTACGTATTTCCGTTTCGCGTCGATCACCCGGTCCGCATTCATCTGGAGCGACGAGCCGATTACCGCAATCTTCTCGCCGTCGACGAAGACGTCCCCTTCGTACAAATCGGTGGCGGTGATGACAATGCCATTGCGAATAAGGAGGGTAGCCATCGGGCCTACTATATAAGCTTGATCCGCCTGAAATGATGACGGTCCGCGTGAAGGCGGACCGTACGTGGCAAACGAGGCACCCGCAATGGCGATCCAGCTCGCGACGACGTTCACGGGACTTGCGTTCGAGAACCCATTTCTTCTTTCGTCAGCGCCGCCGACGGAGTCCGACAGCAACATCATGCGCGCGTTCGACGCGGGATGGGGTGGCGTCGTCACGAAGACAATCGGTCTGCATCCGGTCGTCAACGTCGACGGGCCGAAGACCAAGTTCCTCCGCGCCAACACCGACTCTCCGCGGCTGTCGATGCAGAAGCGCGGTGGCGCCGTCCTCCACTCGTCGTGGAACTGGGAGCTCATCTCGGACAAGACACTCGACTGGTGGGTGCCGCGCATCAATCGAATCAAGCGGGCGCATCCACACAGGATCCTCGTTGCGTCCATCATGGCGGGGTCGGGCAGCGATCAGGAGCTCGCGCACTGGCAGACGCTGGCCAAGGCGTGCCAGGGGGAAGGAGCCGACGCGCTGGAGCTGAACCTCTCGTGTCCTCACATGGATCGGAAGGACATGGGGTCGAACATCGGCAAGGACCAGGAGCTGATTTCGGTCGTCACACAAGTCGTGAAGGAGGTCGCGCAGGTGCCGGTGTGGGCCAAACTCACGCCGTCGACAACCGATATCGGCATCGAAGCGCGAGGTGCGTTTCTCGGCGGGGCTGATGCCATCGTCTCGTCGAACACGTTTCCCTCTGTGCCGCTCATCGATCCGGAGACGCTGGAATTCGAGATGAACGTGGACGGCCTCGTGTCGAGCGGCGGTCTCGGCGGTCCGGCGATTCTGCCGTTGTCGCTGGCGAAGATGGCGCAGCTGACACAGGCCTTCCCCGACAAGGCGTTCTCGGGCATCGGGGGCATCGCCGATTTCTCGCACGCGTTGAATTACTTCCTGCTCGGCTGCGGCACCGTTCAGGTGTGCACGGCGGCGATGCTCGACCACGCCATCGGTCCGAACGTGATCAAGTCGCTCGTCGCCGGCATGCGTGCTGCGATGGAACGGCACGGATGGCAGACGCTCGACGACTTTCGAGGCAGCCGCCGCGACCGCATCGTTCCGCACTCGCGCATCCGCAGGCCTGACGCGAAGGACTACCACGGCGGCTACGATGCCGAGGGATATGCGGCGACCGAAGCGGCAGCCGATCGATGAGCACGTCGGTGCAGCGGTGATCGGGCGGGTGCCGCGATGACGACGTCGGCGGAGTCCGCCTTCAGGCGGACCAGACCAGATTTCGTCGAGGTCACTGAAGATCTCTCGCGCAGCCCGCTTTGGAATCCCGATCTGGCGCCCACGCCGCTGTCGCGACGGACGTGGTCCACCTATCACATCGCCGCGCTCTGGATTGGTATGAGCGTGGTCATCACCACCTACACGCTCGCATCGGGCCTGATGCAGCAGGGGATGACCTGGTGGCAGGCGATGCTCACGATCCTGCTGGGCAATGTGATCGTGCTCGTGCCGATGATTCTCAACGCACACGCGGGCACGAAGTACGGCGTCTCTTTCCCTGTGTTGTGCCGCGCCAGCTTCGGCGTCCGTGGCGCGAACATCCCCGCCATCCTGCGCGCGCTGGTTGCCTGCGGCTGGTTCGGTATCCAGACGTGGATTGGAGCGCTCGCGCTCAACGCGCTGATCGCCGCCGCCGCGCCATCATGGACCAACGTCGCCATCGGCATCTGGATCTCTTTCGCGATCTTCTGGGCAATCCAGGTCTGGATCATCGTCAACGGACTCGAGGGCATCAAGAAGCTCGAGGGATGGTCGGCGCCGTTGCTGCTCGGCGGAGGCGCCCTGCTGCTCGGATGGGCGGCCGTTCGCGGCGGCGGTCTCGGTCACATCCTCGCCGAGTCCGTTCGCCTGCAGACCGCGCACGTGCCGTTCTGGCGGCTGTTCCCGGCGGCGCTCACCGCGAATGTCGGCTACTGGGCAACGCTCAGCCTCAACATTCCCGACTTCACCCGTTATGCGCGCAGCCAGCGATCCCAAGCGATGGGGCAGGCGCTCGGCCTGCCCGCCACGATGACCGCGTTCGCGTTCATCGGCGTCGCGGTCACCAGCGCCACGATCGTGCTCTTCGGCGAAGCCATCTGGGATCCCGTGGCGTTGATCGCCCGCATTGGCAGCGCGCCGGTCATCATCTTCGGCGCGCTCGTCGTGCTGCTGGCACAGCTGACGACCAACATGGCGGCGAACGTCGTGTCTCCCGCGAACGATTTTTCGAGCCTTGCTCCCCGGCACGTCAGCTACGTCACGGGCGGCCTGATTACGGCGGTCATCGGCGTCGTAATGCTGCCGTGGAAACTGTATGCCGACGCCGCCGCGTACATCTTCACCTGGCTGATTGGCTATTCGAGCCTGATGGGCGCAATCGGCGGAATTCTGATCGCGGACTACTGGGTGGTGCGGCGACGCGAACTCTCGCCCGTCGATCTCTTCAAACTCGACGGCCGTTACACCTACTCTGGCGGCTTCAATCCGCGCGCGATCGTTGCGCTCGTCCTCGCGGTGGTTCCGGTCATTCCCGGTTTCCTGCGTGCGGCGACCACGCCCGGTGGACAGATCGCGAATCCGACCTTTGTTGATTCTCTCTACACTTACGCGTGGTTTGTTACCTTCGGCCTGAGCTTTCTGCTGTATCTTCTGTTCGTCCGCAGCGGCCGATCGGAGAAACGACCTTAAGGTCGGCCCTCACACGTCAGTTCGGCCGTTGCACGTTGCGTTCGAGGCCACGCACATGACTGAGAACCGTCAGCTGCTCTCACAGACCCGCCGCGAGTTCCTTCTGTTCGTTGCCGCCAGCACCGTCGTCGCTCCCGCGACACGCGCGTGGGCGCAACAGCTCGTCGCCTCGCATGATGCGCTGCCCGCGAGCGCGAAAGACTTCCTGCAGGTGATGGATTTCGAAGAAGCCGCTCGACGCGCGCTGCCGCCGGCGCACTGGGGCTACATGGCGACCGGCGTGGACGATGACCTCACGCTGAAAGCGAACATGGAAGCGTTCAAGCACATCGGACTGAAGCCGCGACGGCTCGTCGATGTGTCAAAAGCGGATCTGAGCGTCGACGTATTCGGGACGAAGTGGGAAACGCCGATCTTCGTCTGCCCCGTTGGCGGGCAACAGGCGTTCTTCCGCGAGGGTGAGCTCGCGACGGCACGCGCGGCGCGCGCGAAGCATCACCAGATGATTCTTTCGTCCTCGACGAGCACGGCACTCGAGGAGGTCGCGAAAGCGTACGGCGGTCCTCCGTGGTATCAGCTGTATATGCCGCGGGTGTGGAGCGACACGGAAAAGCTCGTGAAGCGAGTCGAGGATGCAGGCTGCCCGGTGATCGCCTGGACCGTCGATCTCCTCGCCGGCCGAAACATCCCGACGGCGACGCGGTTCGCGCGTCAGGACACGCGCAACTGCATCGCCTGCCACGTCAACGGGCCGGGAACGAGGGTCCACAACCCGATGTACGAAAACCTCAGCGACGCGCGCACCAATCCGCCGGAAGCGACGTGGGAGTACGTCGATCGCCTGAAGAAACTGACGCGCATGAAGGTGCTGCTCAAAGGGCTCGACAGCGCCGAGGACGCGCGGCTCGCCGTCGAGCATGGCGCCGACGGAATCGTCGTCTCCAATCACGGCGGACGCTCGACCGAAACGCTTCGCGCCACGATCGATTGTCTGCCCGAGGTCGTGCAGGCCGTTGGCGGCCGCATTCCCGTGTTCGTCGATGGCGGATTCCGTCACGGCACCGATATCTACAAGGCGCTGGCGTCCGGCGCACGCGCCGTCGGCATCGGCCGCCCGTACATCTGGGGCCTCTCCGCGTTCGGCCAGGAAGGCGTGGAGCGGGTGCTCGAGATCCTGCGAGCGGAGCTGACGTTGACGATGCGCCAGATGGGAACGCCGACGATACGCGATATCACGCCCGCACGTGTAGCACGAGCGCAGACTACGTAGCTTTCCAGGCTTCGGGTCCGGACTCCGGGCTTCGGCAGACAAGAGGCACAAGGCTGAAGACTCCTGAAGCCGGTAGCCCGGAGCCTGGAGCCATACCGTTCACCGGATCCCCGTATCGAACATCAGCCTCACGACCGTCAGCATGCCGTTGTCCGCAACCGTGACCGATTTCCGCTGCGATGAACTGCCGATGATCGGCGCGTCCGTGGCAGGAACGATCGTGTACGCGCCCGGTCGCAGATAGACGGTGAACTGACCGGCGGCGTCGGACTGGAACTGCGCGACGCGGCGGCTGCCCTGCTCGACCGTAAACGTTGCGCTGAATGGCGCGTCGCACGGCACGTCGACCCGGCAGACCGGCGTCACGGGCCCGCGCATCACCACGCCCGTGAGCCCGGTTGTGGTTGACGGCGACGACCCCGCCGACGCGCATGCAACCGTAGCGGCAACGGCAACAATCAGGACAGTGCGCAATGGTCCCTGCTCATGCAGAGAGGTTCATCATCGCACCGAGGACAAGGACTCCGCACTTCATTGGGCATTCGGCATTGAGCATTGAGCTTTTGAGGTACCATCCGCCCAGGCTCGATCAGGAGGAGCGAAGGTGAACGGATCGAGGAAATCGAAAAACACACGCCTCGAGCGGAGGGAATTTCTGCAGAAGGGCGCGCTTGCCGGTGCCGCGGCCATCGTCGGTTCCACCGCGGAGTTGAGCGCCCAGTCAACCCCACCCGCGTCACCCGCCCCACTCGCCCCCACGACCCCAATCATGACAGCCGCGGGCGAGGCGATTGGCCCGGGCGAGGTTCAGGTTCTGGGCGACAACCAACGCAGCGGCTCCGACTTCATGGTGGACGTGCTGAAGTCGCTCGGCTTCGAATATGTCGCCGCGAATCCCGGGTCGAGTTTCCGCGGTCTGCACGAATCGATCATCAACTACGGCGGCAACAAGACTCCGGAGCTCGTCACGTGCATGCACGAGGAGTCGGCGGTGGCCATGGCCCACGGCTATTACAAAGCCGAGGGCAAGCCGATGCTCGTTGCCGCCCACGGCACCGTCGGCCTGCAGCACGCATCGATGGCGCTCTACAACGCGTGGTGCGATCGCGTGCCGGTCTACCTCGTGATCGGTAATTACAACGACGCGGCGGTCCGCCGGCCGGCCGAGTGGTACCACGGCGTTCAGGACGCGGCGCTGATGGTGCGCGATTTCACGAAATGGGACGACACACCGTGGTCGCTCACCCACTTCGCCGAATCCGCCGTCCGCGCCTACAACGTGGCCGTGACGCCTCCAATGGCGCCGGTCGTTCTCGTGCTCGACGGCATCCTGCAGGAGCAGGG
>Ga0310810_10005008_pt1 | contig 14749 bp, 11 predicted proteins | sample NCmetagenome_FD_207641 | JGI IMG/M metagenome (GOLD analysis project Ga0310810, IMG submission 207641) | Soil microbial communities from experimental microcosm in Duke University, North Carolina, United States - NC | ecosystem: Engineered > Artificial ecosystem > Soil microcosm > Unclassified ... | reverse complement strand
ATACTGCGCTTGATGCTGCAGATCGTCTCCCCCAAAGAACCGTTTGACGCCATCGTGGTCGGCTCCGGCGCGACTGGTGGCTGGGCGGCCAAGAAGCTTACCGCCGCCGGCATGCGTGTGGCGCTGCTTGAAGCGGGAAAGAAGATTACACCGAAGGATTTCACCGAACACAAACCTTCGTGGCAACTGCCGTACCTCGGGATGTCGCCCAAGATCCGTGAAGAGCGGCCCATTCAGAGCCTCTGTTACGCCTGCCGGGAATCCAACTACGAGTGGTTCGTCAACGACCGCGAAAATCCGTACACGCAGGAAAAGCCGTTTCACTGGATCCGGCAGCGCGTGCTGGGCGGCCGTTCCATGAGCTGGGGCCGGCAAAGTTATCGCATGAGCGATCTGGATTTCAAAGCCGCGAGTCATGATGGGTATGGCGACGACTGGCCCATTTCCTACGCCGAGATGAGGCCGTATTACGAAGAAGTCGAGCGCTACGTTGGCATCAGCGGTAACTCCGAAGGCCTTCCACAACTGCCGGACAGTGTTTTTCTTCCAGGGATGGAGATGACCTGCGGAGAGCACATTCTGCGCAAGGCCGTGATGGACAAGATGGGACGTGTGGTGACCATCGGGCGCGTGGCCATCCTTACCCAGCAGCATAATGGGCGCGCCGCGTGCCATTACTGCGGGCCGTGCGAGCAGGGCTGCATCACGTTTTCCTACTTCAGCAGCCCATGGACCACCATCGCCGACGCGCAGAAAACCGGGCGCCTGACGCTCTACACCGATGCGGTGGCCAGCCATGTGGTGATGAAAGACGGCAAAGCGGCGGGCATCGCTTACCTCGACCGCGTCACACGCGAGCCTAGGGAAGTGCGCGCGAAAGTGATCATGCTGTGTGCTTCGACGCTCGAATCCACGCGCCTGCTGATGAATTCCAACATTTGCAATTCCAACGATGCGCTGGGCAAATACGTGATGGACCACATTTACGGCGGTGGCGCGGCGGGCCGGATGCCGGAGCTCGACGCCAGGCCGTGGGCGGGGCCGCCGGACCGGCCGAACGGCATCTACGTGCCGCGCTTCCGCAACGTGAAGGAGAAAACGACCAACGGTTTCATCCGCGGCTACGGGTATCAAGGCGGCAGCTCGCCGGGGTTCAACTGGGACGCGAAAGGCTTTGGGGTGTCGTATAAGAATGCTCTGCGGCAGGGCGAATGGAGCATGAGCATGTCGATGTGGGCCGAATGCCTGGCGCGCAAAGAGAATTTCGTCGAGATCGATCGCGAGCGCGTGGACGCCTGGGGCATTCCGGTGCTCAAGATTCACGCGGAGTACGGCGACAACGAAAAGAAGCTTTTCGACGACGGCAAGGAGCAGGCCGCCATAATGCTGGAGGCCGCGGGCGCCAAGGACGTGCATACGCACGGCGAATATTCGGTGCCGGGCTTCTGCATCCACGAAATCGGGACGGCGCGCATGGGCAACGATGCCAAGACGAGCGTCGTGAATCGTTACTGCCAGGCGCACGACGTGCCCAACATCTTCGTTACCGACGGCGCCTGTTGGGTCTCGAGCGCGTGCCAGAATCCGACGCTCACCATGATGGCCATTACGGTGCGGACTTGTGATTACATTCAACATGAATATGCGAGACAGATGGCTTGAGGGCGAACGGTCGAAGAACGAAAGAACCGTGGGGCCCGCGAAGACACGCGCGTGCGGGCGGATTGGAAGGTTCTCATTCGCGCTGATGCGCGCTGATTGGCGTCTATATCTTTCCGTGGCGGTCGTACTTCTGGCGGCCGGCGCCACGCTGGCGCGCGCCGCCGATCAGCCGCGCCAGATTTTCGCGCGCGAATACTACCACACTTTCGCGCACAACAATCCGGTTCTCGAACGCATCAAGCCCGGCGAAGTCATTTTTACGCGCACGCTCGATTCCGACGGCCAGGACGAAAAGAGCGAGCATCGTGCGCAGCCGTCCAATCCGTTAACCGGTCCTTTCTACGTGGAAGGCGCCGAGAAGGGCGATGCCATCGCGGTTCATTTCCGGAAAGTTCGCCTGAACCGCAACTGGGGCTGGTCGGTGTGGCGCTTGGCCCTGATTTCGCTCACGCCGGAGTCCATCGAAACTCTCTATTCAGACAAATACAAGCCGGACTTCGTGAGGAAGGGCAGCGAGCGATTGGTGCGGTGGGATATCGATCTGGCGCGCGGGACGCTGCGGCTGCGCGAGCCGGTGAGCAAACGCACGCCACTCGAGTTTCCTGCCCGGCCGATGCTGGGCTGCGTGGGCGTGGCGGCGCCCGGAGAATTCGCGCCCACCTCAGAGCCGGCGGGTTCGTATGGCGGGAACCTCGATTACAACGAGATTGTCGAGGGCGCGACCGTGATTCTGCCAGTCTTCCATCCTGGCGCCTTGCTGTTTGTCGGCGACGGGCATGCGCTCATGGCGGATGGCGAGCCCACCGGCACGGGCGTCGAGACCTCCATGGACGTCGAATTTTCTGTTGATCTGGTAAAAAAAGCGAAAGTAACCGGCCCGCGCGTGGAGACGGCGGATTACCTGATTAGCGTGGGGGCGCAGCCGGAATTCGAGAGCTCGCTCGACCGCGCATTGCAACTCGCTACCACCGATATGGTCGAGTGGCTCGCGAACGATTATCAAATGGAGCCGTGGGCGGCGCACATGCTGGTCGGGTTTGTGGGCAAGTATGACGTGGTGACGGTTCAGGGAACCATGGCGCTCAGGATTCCGAAGCACTATCTGCCAGCACGGCCGTGACAGAATTCAGACTGGGAGTCAGCGCGGAAAGGCTTCCGCTTATTCGATCACCTCCGGCGCTTGAGCTTGAAACAGGCGCGGCAGAACTCGCTGAAAGGGACACCCGCCAGCGTCGTGGCCCTCGACCGCCAGGCGAAATGCGGGATATTTGACATCGAAGGTACGTACCACCTCGTGCTCTGCGTCCGTCTCGGAAATCTTCTCCATTTCGATCGGCTCTAACGTGTTGGCCTCGGAGTTGATGAGTCGGAATTTCATTTCACCCGGCGGAGCTGTCACCTTAAGCAAGAGAGTTTGCAGTCCCATATGAAGCGGCCCTTTGATGGGAAATAGCCCTTCATGCCCCGGCTGGCCCCTCGGCTCGACAAATTCCGCGCGATCAAGCGAGATCGAACTCTTTGCCTGCGCCACCACGAAAAACGTGCCCGCTCCGGCGATGCGGACGCGCCAGGCTCCGGCTTGCGGCCTGGTCAGGATGAGAACTTGTCCTGAACGGAATCGATTGTCATTGACGTCCGGCTCGCCCGCGTGGACTTCGGTGTTCGTCGGCCGCAGAACGGTGATGGATTGCAGGCACTGCAAGGTGACCGTGACCATGAGGCTTTCGATGGTCGAGTCCACCGGAAAAGTAAATTCGTGGGAGCCGGTGGAGAGCGTGCCGGTCGAGCGAAAAATAGTGTCTTCGTGTTTGCCGCTGTACTGCATCAGGATCATGGAGCGGCCGGCTTCGGAACGGTCGAACAGAAACACCTGGCCGCCGGTGGCTTCTGCCGTGCGAATGTAGGTTGGATCGATGGCTCTGCCGGCCACGCATGGCCAGCCGGGCCTGGACGACGGCACCTGCTGCTGGGCGCAAAGAAACGCATCGAGTGCACAAGACACTATCAGCACTCTAGCCACCGTGCGCAGTTCGCCTGCCATGTTTCCATTTTAGATTCCTCAGGCTCCATTTCACCCCTCGCGCGGTCAATAAAGCGCGGAATCCTGCCATAATTTACGAATGCTTCCGTCGCTGCTGTTCTCCATTCTCCTCATGCAGGCCACGCCGGCCCCCGCCGAGCCTCCGAAGCCTGCGGCCGAAAGAGCCGCCGAGAAGCCGTCTGATAAAGAAGAACCCCCAGTCGTCACGCACCACGAAATCCGCGTCAGCGGAAAAGCGCTCAAATATACTGCCACCGCCGGCATGATGCCCCTCCGCGATGCCAAAGGCGACGTCGAAGCCCATATCTTTTTCATGGCGTACACGCTCGACGACGTGAGGGACACGCGCCGGCGGCCCCTAATGTTTTCCTTTAACGGCGGTCCGGGATCGGCCTCGGTGTGGCTGCACCTGGGCGCGCTGGGGCCCAGGCGGGTGGTGATGCAGCCCGACGGCCAGATGCCGGCGCCTCCGTTTCATCTGGTGGACAACGAATATACCTGGCTCGATGAGACCGACCTGGTCTTCATCGATCCTGTGGGTACCGGTTACAGCCGGGCCGCGAAACCGGAGCTGAACAAGAATTTCTGGAACCTGCGCGGCGATATCCACTCGGTAGGCGAGTTCATTCGCATGTATCTGACCCGCAATGAACGCTGGACCTCGCCGCTGTTCCTAGTGGGCGAAAGCTACGGCACCACGCGCGCCGCGGGTCTTTCGGGATACCTGATCGACCGCGGCATCGCGTTCAACGGCATTGTGCTGGTCTCGTCCATTTTGAATTTTCAAACCGCAGATTTCGCCAAAGGCAACGACCTGCCGTACATTCTTTATCTTCCGACGTACACGGCGACCGCCTGGTATCACCACAAACTGGGGCCCGATCTGCAGCGCGATCTGCAAAAAACGCTGAAAGAGGTGGCAGCCTGGGCCGAGACGGGCTATGCCGAGGCCCTGGCGAAGGGCGACCGGCTGGCATCCGCCGAGCGGCAAACGGTAATCGATCGCCTCGCCCGTTATACGGGGCTCGACAAGCGCTATATCGATTACAGCAACCTGCGCGTGCCCATTTTCTACTTCACCAAGGAACTGCTGCGCGACCAGAAGCGCACCGTGGGACGGATCGACAGCCGGTTCAAGGGAATCGACGAATCCGCCGCCACGGATCACCCGGAATACGATCCCAGTCTTTCAGCCATCCGCCCGCCGTACACGGCGACGTTCAACAACTACGCGCGAGGCGAACTGGGTTACAAGACGGACCTGGAGTATTACATTCTTGGCGAGGGCATCACCAGCCCGTGGGAGTGGGGGCCGAGCAGCAGCCGTGAAGGCTTTCCGGACACCAGTGAAGATCTGCGTAGCGCATTGGTCAAGAATTCGTACATGAAGCTCTTTGTGGCCTCAGGCTACTTCGATCTGGCGACGCCTTACTTCGCCACCGAGTACACCCTGACGCACATGGGTCTCGATCCCAAGCTGCGCGGCAACATTCACACCGCCGAATATGAGTCGGGGCACATGGTTTACATCGATCTCAAGTCGCTCGAAAAGTTGAAGGGGGACGTGGCGGGATTCCTGACTGGCGCGCTCAAGTAAGTACTATCAGTCCTACTCAAGTGAGTACTATCAGTCCTAAAAGTCGTTAAAGCCCACCACTCACTGTGCTGCTTCGCACACAGCTGGCCCATTCTGGGTTAATTCCGATGTAATTCGTGTTGTTCGATGTTTACTTTCGGATTACTCTCATCGGTACAGGACAAACCCTATGAAAAAACTAGTCGGTCTCGGCGTCTTTTTGGCCCTTACAAGTAACGTATTCGCGCAACGTCATCAACCAGGCTTCGGCTTTCGAGGACTGGGAACTCCGCCGGCGCATGGATTCCTGAACCGGTTTCCCGGCATGATTCCCCGTTTTCAATTCTCTGGAACCGCGCAACAGACCTCGTTCAATTTCGGGATCCCGCCTGTCGGCGCCATTTCGACGCTCGGGGTGAACCAATTGGGCGTGGACGTCATTACGCCTGGCATGCCCGGCCTCCGCGGGCGCCACGGATTCGGTAACTTCGGAAACTTCGGATTTTTCGGAGGATATCCGCTGCTACCCGTGATCACGGATGACTACGGATATGGCAATGGAGGCACGCCGAGGATCATCATGCTCCAGCCAATGCAGATGCCGGTTCCAGCGCCACCGCCTCCCGAAATCGCGCACGCGGCAGTGCATGAGTACCATCCCGCAGAGACCGCGAGCACCGGTCAGCAGCCGGTTTTCACGCTCGCCATGACCGACGGATCGAGACACGAAGCCATCCTGGTCTGGGTACAGAACGGGGCCATTCACTACATCGACCCCAGCGGCAAGACCGAGCACGCGCCGCTGAGCACGCTGGATCGCGCCACCACCGAACGGTTGAATCAGGAAAAAAATATCGAGCTCCACTTGCCGGAACCAGGCAGTGGGCCGAGCGCCGCATAGATTCGACCAGGAATGCCGGCAAGTCCGGCGCGCTCTAGAAGGCCCCCAGGAGGTCACTCACGCACGAGCAAAGTGCGTCCGGGGTGAAGGGCTTTTGCAGAAAGAGAACCCCTGGCGGGCATTCCTTGCCGGCATTGCCACTCATGCAGATGATTCGTGCCTCAGGCCGGGCGGCACGGATCAACTGCACGGCTTGAGGACCGTCCATGACTGGCATGGCAATGTCGGTGATAACCAGGTCGATCAGATGGGTGGAAGTACGGTAGAGCCTCACCGCCTCGAAACGGTCGCGTGCGGCGACTACATCATGACCGGCTCTCCGGAGCACAATGGTGGCGAAGGCACGAACCATTTCTTCGTCGTCGGCGACAAGAATCACCGCCATGTTTTCACCTTCTTCGATGCGGATCGCCTTACGCCAATCCGGGCGTCGGACCCAGCTGGCAGCAACAGTTGTATGGCGATCAGTGCCTGCCCAAGCGTTACTCGCCGGGAGAGGAAAGTTGGTTCCATCTAGCCCCCCGCCCGGCGGCGCGGCACTGGACCGGTCCAGATCGACAAGCTTTGCGGGTTGGAACCCTCGGCCAGTCTGAACCCAAAGACGAGTGCCGCCAGAAGGGTGCCGTTGACCAGCAGCAAGATCTCGATGAATAAGGCAGACGCGCCGGCGACCAGCCAGACCGACCCGCCCAACGCGATCGCCATTACGCCGAGATTAAACAGTTTACGTACCATGTTTTGCAACATCGAATACTCTCCCTTCACGTGAAATTCTTTCTCAGCACGTATGAGGCGCGCGCCTTGCGAAGCCATTACCGAATCCGTCCTAGGCGATCGCGGTCATGCGGCTGTGCAGCGCATGCACTTTCTCCTGCAGCCGGTCCACACTCTCCTGGCAGCCAACGCAAAATGCAGCCCAGGGCACCGCCCGCAGCCGGTTCGGCAAGATCTCTGATTCACATTTGAGGCACTGGCCGTAGTTGCCCTTATTGATGCGGCCCAGGGCGGCCTGAATCTGCCGCAGCAGCCTGTAGCCGCGATCCAGGTTTTCCATCTCCATGTCCCGTTCTACAGCCAGCAGCGTCTGATCCATGGCGTCTGCCGCCGCTTCGACGGTGATCTCCTCCCGGCGGCTCAGCGCCTGGGATAGCTCCGCCGCCCGTGTGCGCAACGCGGCGCGGTATTTGTTCAAATCGGCTACGTTCATATGCGGCAGTCTCCTTGTAATAGTGTTTCTGTGGCTCTAGACGCGCCGTCGCGCCCATCGACATATAGATAGTTTCGAGTCAACACATCGATTATTCCGATGTATAGTGAACCCATGGATTGGCTGAATTACCACCACTTGCTTTACTTCTGGACCGTGGCTAAGGAGGGCAGCATCGCGCGGGCCTGCGAGGAATTGCGCCTGGCGCAACCCACCATCAGCGGGCAGATTCGTGCACTCGAAGAAAATCTGGGTGAAAAGCTGTTCACCAAGACCGGCCGCCGCCTGACGCTCACGGAGGCGGGACAGGTGGTTTACCAGTACGCCGACGAAATCTTCGCGCTAGGCGGTGAACTGATCGATGTGCTCAAGGGCCGGCCGCGCGGGCGCGCTGTGCGTCTGGTGGTCGGCATTTCGGATGTGATGCCCAAGCTCATCGCATACCGCATTCTGCAACCGGCGTTCCGCTTGTCCGAGCCTGTCCGTCTGGTATGTCGCGAGGACCATCCGGAACGGCTGCTGCTAGGCCTTTCGGCGCATGAACTTGACATCGTTCTGAGTGATGCTCCCGCCCATACCGGCATGCGCGTGCGCGTCTTTAGTCATTTGCTGGGATCCTCCGGTGTGGCGCTGTTTGCTTCGCCTGCGGTTGCGGTGCGTTATCGCAAGGATTTTCCTGGCCGTCTGGATGGCGCGCCTTTTCTCCTGCCGACGGAAGATTCGGCGTCGCGCCGGGCAGTAGACCAGTGGCTCGACGCGCGCGGCATTCGGCCGCAGATCATAGGAGAATTCCAGGACCGTGCCCTTTTGAGCGTGTTCGGGCAAGCCGGACTGGGAATCTTCGCCGCACCCATCGCTATCGAGAAAGAATTGCGCAAGTACTATCAGGTCGTGCTGATCGGCACGCTGGATTCGGTGGTCGAGGAGTTCTACGCGATTTCCGCCGAGCGGAAGATCAAGCATCCGGCCGTAGCCGCAATCTCCGAGGCCGCAAGGCAGCGATTGTTCCCCGCAAAGGGAGCCAGGTGACGACACGCCCTCTGTCTCAAATACATCGCTTTTTCCGATGTAGACCGATCTTAACTATCCATTTCGCGATGTAACCAGCGGTCTCTGTCATGAGAGCCAGGCGGTCCCGATTAGGACGCATTTTGGGAACGCTGCCGCCGGATTGCGTTCAAATAATGATCGCTTTCCTCGATCCCGAAGAAGCCAGTTTGGTGCGACTCTACCCGGCCTCACGGCGACATTCGATCAGCAACGAATGCTTTCCCTGACGGTCATTGCGAGCGGCCCAGCGGCGATGCACAGTAAGTCGATCGAACGGGGCCTCGGACACCGTCGGGTCAACGCTCAGACCCTTATCCGAAGTAATCCGATGCAGAGCGGTGAAGGTGAGCGTCCGACCGGACTGGCCTGACCGCATCTCAATCGCGGCAATGGCGGTCGCGAGTGCAGCCGCGCCGAACGCCAAGCCCACCACAAACTTTCGACTGGATCTCGGTGCCCGGGGCGGCCCCGGAACTGGTCCGTTGGCCGCGATGGGATCCGGAAGATCGTTCGTCATGACTACTCGAGTAGGTGTGATGAATCTGTAGCCCGCTTGGCCAGTGTTTCCACAAATCGCGGGTTTTCAGCCGAGTCTCCCAACGCCTGGCGCAGCTTGGCTACGGCGGCGTTGATGCTGTGCTCGAATTCGACGTAGGTATCCCGGGGCCACAAGGTCTCACGCAGCTGCTCTCGGGTAACCAATACACCCGGATGTTCCAGTAACTGCACGAGGATTCGAAGCGGCTGGAGTGACGCGGCAGTTTCCGAGTCTTACGGCGGCTTTGGAAGAGGTAAAGAGCGCGCGCGTGTTCGCCGGCATTCATTTCCGGACCGCCTGCGATGATGGCCAGTTGCTCGGCATCGGAGTCGCCGATTACATTCTCGCCCATTCGCTATTGCCGGTGAAAGGGGACCACGAGGACGAAAGCGAGGAGTGAGACTTAGAGCGGGCCCGGAGCTTCCTTCCCGGCCGTAAGAATTTGCGCGTACGGCAGGGCAGGTGTAAGGGCCTGCCTTGCAAACTATTTTCCGAAAATGATGGTGGCTTCGCCGGCGTACTTGTGATAGTTGCGGAAATCGATGGTGTTGCGCGAGCAGATATTCGTTCCGCGCTCGCACATCAAGGTCTCGGAATGTACTGGCAGCAGGAATTGGCCCTCGCCGATACGGGTGAATTCGTAATCGGTGGCGGATTCCACTTTGTCGTAGGGAAACTCTTGCGGCATGCGGTTGGCCTGCATCTCGATCCGCAGAACGCGGCCGGTTTCTTTGTCAATCCAAATGGCCCCCTTATACGGTGGCAATATGGATTGCGAAGGCGCGTGGATATGCCAGTGCGAGTGGTCGTGGTCCACTTCGAAATCGAACATGAATGCCTCGCGGCCGCCGCTCTTCGACATGCGGCGGTATCGGAAATCGGCGGCGGTCCCGGGCGACAGCAAGTCCACCAGCACGGTGCCGAATTCGCCCGTGGACCATGCGCCCGGCAGCTCTTCGATGGTTTTCTTCGTGGGCTTTCCGTTGATCGCCAGCTTGCCGTAGCGTTCGCGGCCTTTCTCGTAGACCAGTTCCGCTGAAACGATGTCGAGAGGCCGCCAGTCGACAACGTGCGTGGTGCTGGCAAATCGCGCCATCTGTTCCTGGCACACGTAATCCGGCAGGGTATCGGTGAAGGCATTCGCCGCGGCGCGGGCCTTCTCAATTCTGGGATCTGGCGGTGGGGCGGTGTCGGCCGCCGGTTCGGGCCGTGGCTCGGCGTCTACAGGTCTGGGCGCAATCACCGGAGATGCAGAGGAATTGGCTTCGCGCGTTGCCGCGGGCGGGCTGGACACGTCTCCCGTTGCGCGGCCTGGCGGGGCACTCGACGCCACCTGCACTGGAGGCGCGGACTTCTTCGGAGCGGACTTGCCACGCTTCAGCACCGGCGGCCCGGTGTCGCTGTCGTCGATGGGTTGGTATTTGGGGGTCGCCGCAATCCGGCCTAGGTCGATACTATCCTTGGGCGGTTCGGATGGCGAAGGCGTTGCCGCGGGCTTGTCCGGCATTGTCGTGCCACCCTGCGGGGGGGGCTGAGCGGCGGGTTTAGTTGCGGCGTTCTTGGCAGGCTCCGGCTCCGCTGGGCGGGCAGAACCGGAGTCGGCCTCGGGCGCCGAGTCTCGGCGACGCTGGACCGGCCGATCATCCTCGTTGTTGGACGTCGATGCCCGTGCTTCCTGTATGGAAACGTCCACCGGTTCCGATGCCCGCGCCCGCTCCTGCTCGGTCCCTTCCTTTTCCAGGTGTAAGTTTACCGCTGTCAGGTATCCCTGGTCGTCCTGGATGTACTCGGCAAGCAGATGGTCACCGGGCTTCAGAACGTCGGACTTGATCTCTTCGCCATTCTTGAGGAACTTCGTGCTCGCCGAGCGCTTCAGGGTGATGATGCGCGTATCCTGGGCCTCAATGACGACAAACTTGTCGTCGATCCGGCGGAACATGCCCGTCACGCTCTGGAGCTGTTCCTGGTCCTTCTGTTCCTTGGTCTTCGTCTTCTTCTTGCCGCGCCCTGGAAACCGCGGCATAGGAAGTCCGCCCCCGCCGCCTGGATATTGTCCCGGTGGGTAACCACCGCCGGGCGGATAGCCTCCCGGCGGATACTGTGCCGCGATAGGCAAATCCATCAGGAACAGCGTTATTGCACCGAGAGTGAGAGCTGGATGCCGCACGCAGGTATTTCGAACTGACTGTTTCAGACGGATGAACCGTGACAACGGTTACTTGATTATCCCATGGCCGTTCGGGTACCTGCGCCACACTCCGCCGGCTGGCCGATAATGGGGACATGTCGCGGATCACCGAACTCGAAGTCAATGGGATCAGCCGCCGCGTGAATGCCAATCCGGAGCGGAGCCTGCTTAGCGTGCTCCGGGACGACCTGGATCTGACGGGCGCGAAATATGGCTGCGGCGAAGGGCAGTGCGGTGCGTGCACGCTGTTGCTGGATGGCGAAGCCGTGCGGTCGTGCATTACGCCGGTTTCGCAAGCTGCCGGGAAGCGCATCACCACCATCGAGGGGCTGGAGCGCGACGGCCGGCTGCATCCACTGCAGGAAGCGTTTCTCGAGTCCGGCGCCATGCAGTGCGGCTATTGCACGCCGGGCATGATCATGAGCGGCGTTTCCCTGCTGGGCAGGAAGGCGAACCCGAGCGACGCCGAAATCGTCCACGGCATGCAGGGCAACATCTGCCGCTGCGGTACTTACCCGCGGATTGTGGCGGCGGTGCGCATGGCGGCGCAACACGCGAAAAGCACGCGGAGGCCGTCATGACCGGCAAGTTCACGCGGCGCGATTTCTTGGCCGCGCTGGGTGGCGCGGGCGGCATATTGGTGCTGTGCGAGACCGAACCCGCCGATGCGCAGGAATCCGGCCGGCGCGCGCATAGCGGTGACGCGAAGCCAGCCGCCATCTCCGCCTGGCTGCATATCGGCGAGGACGGAACGGTGAGCGTCTTCACCGGCAAAACGGAAGTCGGGCAGAACATTCGGACTTCGCTCGCCCAGGCCGTTGCCGAGGAGCTGCACGCGCCGATGGCGAGCATCCGGCTGGTAATGGCCGATACCGATCTGACGCCTTACGACATGGGCACGTTCGGCAGCCGCACCACGCCCACCATGGCTCCGGAGCTGCGCAAAGCAGCCCGGGCGGCCCGCGAGGCCCTCGCCGGAATTGCGGCGGAGAAATGGAGTGTCGCGCGACCGGCCGTGCAGGTGGCGGAGGGCAAGGTATTCTGCGACGGGCATTCGGCTGGGTTTGGAGAATTAACGCGCGGCCAGCAGCTTGTGGAAAGCATCGGTCCCGGGGTGCCGCTGACGCCGGCCACGGAATGGCAGGTGGCCGGACACTCCATTCCGAAAGTGGACGCGCGCGAAGTGGTCACGGGCAAACACCGTTACACGACGGACATGAAGCGGGCCGGCATGCTGCATGGAAAAGTGCTGCGTCCGGCGGCGTTCGGCGCGAAACTTGCCTCCTTTGACGATTCCATGGCTCGCCAAATATCCGGCGTGGCGGTGGTGCGCGAAGGCGACTTCGCGGCGGTGGCGGCGAACGATGCCGAGTCAGCCGGTCGCGCTCTTGCAGCGCTCAAAGCCGAATGGCAATCCGAGCCTCAGCCGTTGGATCGCGAGCTGTTCGCGTATCTCAAGGCCAACGCCGAACCGGGCGAAGACCGGCAGCGCCGCGGCTCGATCGAGCGCGGCATGGCCGAGGCAGACCGGAAGTTATCGCAGACCTACACCGTCGCGTACATCGCGCACGTGCCGCTCGAGCCGCGCGCCGCGGTGGCCGAATGGAATGGAGACAAAATAACCGTCTGGACCGGCACACAGCGTCCATTCGGCGTGCGCGAGGAACTGGCCACGGCGCTCGGGATTCCTGAAGAGCGGGTGCGCGTGATCGTGCCCGACACCGGTTCCGGTTACGGCGGAAAGCATAGCGGCGAAGCCGCCATCGAGGCGGCGCGGCTGGCCAAGGCCGCGGGCAAGCCGGTCCAGGTGGTCTGGACGCGCGAAGAAGAATTCACCTGGGCGTACGCGCGGCCGGGAGGCGTGATCGAAATATCGAGTGGCGCGCGCTCGGACGGCGCCATTACCGCCTGGGAGCTGCACAACTACAACTCCGGCTCGTCCGCCATTGCGGGCACTTACGAAATTCCGAACCAGCGCATCATGTTTCATCCATCGAAATCGCCGCTGCGCCAGGGATCGTACCGGGGCCTGGCCGCCACCGCGAATCACTTTGCGCGCGAGAGCCACATGGACGAACTGGCGCACTCTCTCGGGATCGATCCGCTCGAGTTCCGCCTACGCAATCTCAAAAACGACCGGCAGCGAGCCGTGCTGCTTGCTGCGGCGGAGAAATTCGGCTGGGCAAAACAGAAAGCCGGCGAGGGGCACGGCAGCGGCCTGGCCCTCGGTTTCGAGAAAGGCAGCTATCTGGCGGCGTGCGCGGAGGTGTCGATCGAAGGCGGACGCATCAAGATTGTTCGCGTGACGGAGGCCTTCGAGTGCGGCGCGGTAGTGAATCCAGATCACCTGCGCAATCAGGTGGAGGGCTCGATCATCATGGCCATCGGCGGGGCGTTGTTCGAGAGGTTGCGTTTCGACAACGGCAGGCTTCTCAATCCGAAACTGTCGCAGTATCGCGTGCCGCGCTTCGGGGACGTGCCCGTGATTGAAACGGTGCTGGTCGATCGCAAGGACTTGCCCTCGGCGGGGGCGGGAGAGACTCCCATTGTGGGCCTGGCTCCGGCGGTCGCCAACGCAGTTTTTCGGGCTACCGGGAAGCGTTTGCGGTCCATGCCCATGTCATTCTGAAGCCGTTAACCGCTGATAGACTCTGGGAACCTGCTGCGGGCGCACAGCGACCTGTTACTTCCGCAATTGTCCTACTAGCGTGAACACGGCCTCGTCCGGCAGTTCCAGCTCCACGGTTCCGTTGACGGACGCGAAGGCGCCGGTCTTCACGCAATCCACCGCACGTGTGGTCATGTACAGATCCCACGAGGCGACGGCGCCCGATACAGCCGGCAGTGCGACTTCTACCCGGTTCGGGCCGCCTTCCTTGACGCCGACGACTACGAGCGCCCCGTCGGCGCCATCGTGGAACGCCGACACCGTCAGGCCGTGGGCATCGGTCGTGGCGGTGATGCGCTGCGATCCTGGCTTCACAAAATGATAGAGCTGGCGCGTTGCGTAGTAGCGCTTCTTGGGCGCGTAGATGTGGTCCGCGCTGTGGAACAAGCCATAAAAACAAAGGCGCCGGGCGCATTCTTCGTAATCATCGAAGGCGTCGAAGAAGAAAAGGGCGTTCGCGCCCTGGTTGAGCGCCGTGAGCGCGCGGCGGTTGGAAGCTAGCGAGTAATTCTTCCATTCGTTGTCGGCGGTCTTGTCGAGGTCGTTCAGGTCGCCATATTCAGTGAGCCAGACAGGCACATGGGCGTAACGGCTGTTCTTCACGCGCTCGACGTTGGGGCCGACGGAATTTTCACCGTAAGTATGCAGCGTGAATGCGCCCACCTGCTTCATCAGCTCGGCGTCGCGCAGGATGGGGCCGACGTAATCGTTGGTGATGACGGCCTGGTCGGCGGGCGTGAGCTTGATATCGCCGAGCCCTTCTTTTTTCAGACGGCGGGCCACAGCGGCCAGCACCTTGGGAGCCTCTTCGGGATCGACGCGCGGGCCTTCGGGCGGATAACAATCGGTCTCATTGAACGGGCTGAAATATTCGAAGTCGATGCCCGCCTTGGTTCGCGCGTACATCACCATGGAGAC
>Ga0310810_10005007_pt1 | contig 14750 bp, 16 predicted proteins | sample NCmetagenome_FD_207641 | JGI IMG/M metagenome (GOLD analysis project Ga0310810, IMG submission 207641) | Soil microbial communities from experimental microcosm in Duke University, North Carolina, United States - NC | ecosystem: Engineered > Artificial ecosystem > Soil microcosm > Unclassified ... | reverse complement strand
TCGAGCGAGGCGAACGGCCCGGCCACGTCCGAGGCCTCTCCCCGACCCTCGCGCGCGGCGACGATCGACTCGATCGCGCCCTCGCCTACGTTCTTGATGGCGGCCAGGCCGAAGCGGATTGCTTCCGGCGTGCCGGCGGCATCGGCCTCGACCGTGAACAGCGCCTGGGAGGCCTGCACATCGGGCGGACGAACCTCGATCCCCAGCCGCCGGCACTCGGCCACGACGGCGGCCACCTTCTCGGCGCGCTCGCGAAAGCCGTTGAGGACCGCGGTCATGAACTCGACCGGGTAGTTGGCCTTGAGGTACGCCGTTTGGTACGCGATCAGCCCGTAGCACGTGGCATGCGCCTTGTTGAACCCGTATCGGGCGAACGGCTCGAAGGCGGCGAATACCTGGTCGACGACCGATCCGGGAATCCCCTTCTTCTTCGCGCCGGCCTTGAACTTGGCCTCGTGCTCGCGAAGGACCGATTCCTTCTTCTTGCGGATCGCGTAGCAGAGGTTGTCCGCCTCCGGGCCGGTGTAGTCGGCCATGGCGATGGCGGCCGTCATGATGTCTTCCTGGTAGACGAAGATCCCGTACGTGTCGTGGAGCGCCGGCTCGAGCGACGGGTGCAGGTAGGTGACCGCCTCCTGCCCGTGCTTGCGGCGGATGTAGGCGGGGATGTTGGCCATCGGGCCGGGGCGGAAGAGCGCGACCATCGCCGCGAGGTCGCGGACCTCGGTCGGCTTCAGCTCCTTGACGTAGCGACGCATCCCCGAGCCCTCGAGCTGGAAGATGCCGGTCGTCTCCCCCGTCGAGAGGAGCTCGAATGTCTTCGTGTCGTCGAGCGGCAGCTTGTCCACGTCGATCTTCACGCCCCGGTGGACCCGGATCAGGTCGACGGCATCGGCCAGGATCGTGAGGTTGATGAGGCCCAGGAAGTCGAACTTCAGGAGGCCCAGCGCCTCGCAGGCGTGCATCTCGAACTGGGTCATGGTGGTGCGGCCGTCCGTCGCGCGCTGGAGCGGCATGATCTCGGTCAGCGGCTCTCGGCTGATCACGATTCCGGCGGCGTGCGTGGAGGCATGGCGCGCCACGCCCTCCAGCTGCTTGGCGACGCCGATGAGCTTCTCGACCCGCTCGTCGCCTGCGATCAGCTCGCGCAGCTGCGGCGAGGTGTCGACGGCGCGCTCGAGGCTGATGTTCAGCTCGTTGGGGACCGACTTGGCGACCCGGTCCGCCTCCGCGTAGGTCAGCCCCATCGTCCGCCCCACGTCCCGGATGGCAGCCTTCGCGCCCAGCGTCCCAAAGGTGATGATCTGCGCGACTCGGTCGTCGCCGTACTTGCGGGTGACGTACTCGATCACCTCGTCCCGGCGCGAATCGGCGAAATCGATGTCGATATCCGGCATCGTCACCCGGTCGGGGTTCAGGAAGCGCTCGAACGGAAGCCGATAGGCGATCGGGTCGACCGGGGTGATGCCCAGCGAATAGGTCACGATCGACCCTGGCGCCGAACCCCGGCAGGTGGTCATGATCCCCTGCTCCCGCGCGAACCGGGTGAAGTCGGCCACGATCAGGAAGTAGCCGGCGTATCCCATCCGCTCGATGACGCCGAGCTCGTATTCGAGGCGCTGGCGGACCGTGTCGCCGGGGTCCGAGCCGTATCGGGCCAGAAGGCCGCGCTCGCATTCCTTGCGCATCCAGGTCGTGGCGGTCTCGCCGTCCGGCACCGGGAAATGCGGGAGGCGCAGCTGGTCGAACTCCAGCTTCAGGTCCACCATCTCGGCCACGAGCAGCGTGTTGTCCATGGCGTCCGGCAGCTCGCCGCGGAAGAGGCTCCGCATCTCTGCGGCGGACTTCAGGAAGAACTCATTCGTCTCGAACCGCAGCCGCCCGGGCGTGTCGAGGTTGCTCCCCGTCCCGATGCACAGCAGCAGGTCATGGGCCTCGTGCTGCTCCGGCACGGTGTAGTGGGTGTCGTTGGTGGCGAGCATCGGGATCCCCATCCCGCGCGCCAGCTCGACGAGCTGCGGGTGGAGGCGTGCCTGCTCGGGCACGCCGTGGTCCTGGACCTCGATGAAGAAGTTGTCCTTGCCGAGGATGGACCGATACTCGTCGGCCGCCTGGCGGGCGGCTCGCTCGTCGCCATCGGCCAGGCGCTTGAGGACCTCGCCACCGAGGCAGGCACTCGTGCCGATGAGCCCCTCGCTGTGTTGGGCGAGGAGCTCCTTGTCGATGCGGGGCTTGTAGTAGTAGCCGTCCAGGTGCGCCTTGGTGACCAGCGTCATCAGGTTGCGGTAGCCGACGATGTCCTTGGCCAGCAGGATCATGTGGTACGGGTTGGCGTCGACCTTCGCTTCCTTGTCGGTGTGGCTGCGCGGCGCCACGTAGGTCTCGACCCCGATGATGGGCTTGATCCCCGCCCGGCCGCAGGCCTGGTAGAACTCGATCGCCCCGTACATCGCCCCGTGATCGGTGATGGCGAGCGCCTTCATCCCCGCATCCGCGGCCCGCTGGGTCAGCGGCCCGATCCGGCTCAGGCCGTCGAGGAGGCTGAATTCCGAGTGGACATGGAGGTGCGTGAAGTCCGGCGAAGAGGTGGGATGAGCGCCCGTGGTCACCCTGCCCATGCTAGCGGTGTGGGCAGTCGGGGTCCCGCCGTTCCCGGCGGATCAGTCCCCGCCGGCGAGCAGGCTGTAGAAGCTGAGGGCCGCAACCGAGAGCTGGATCATGAGCGCGAGCCCATAGGCGGTCAGCGAAGCGAAAAGGAGGGCGTTCAATCCGAAGAGGGCCGTTGCCGCGGGCCCCGCGACGAACATGATCTGGGCCGGCCGCGATCGGAACACGGAGGTTCGAAGCATCTGCCGGGCTCTGATCAGGACGACGATGAGCAGGTAGCCGAAGACGATCGCACTCGCCAGCACGAGGCTGGCCCGCTCGCTGCCCAGGGCCGGGAAGAGCACCACCGGCAGGAGACTCTCGAAGGTCACGTTGAAGCTCGTCGACACGATCGCGCGGAGCCGGAGCCGGTGGCCGGCTGTCCATCCGGAAGCGTCCGGCGACACGCCCGGTGCGATCGCCGCGAAGCCAGCGACCACGACTGCCACCGTCGCCATCCCGACCAGCAGACCTTCACCTTGCACTGGTCGTCTCCTTTCCCGCGTACTTGCGTTCGATCTCCATCCGGTGGGCGTCGTAGTGGCCGATCAGGACACGCTCGATCGTCTCCGCAAGGCGCTGCCCGTTCGCGCGAGGAGGTCGCGTCGGCAGATCGAGCTGCTCGTCGCTCAGCGACCGGATGAGGCGCGCGCCCTCGTCGGTTCGGTCTCGAATCATGGCGACCACCTCGGCACTGGAATGCTCGGGGGTCAGCGCCAGCCGCTCAAGGACCGGCCGACGGGTGGAGACCTTGTCGCCGATCGTCAGGCGAACGATCCACTGGTGGTAGCCGCCCGCCTCGGCAACGTGCTCGGCTTCCCTGCCTATGGACCACACGCGAGGCTCCGGGACGCGGCGCCAGGGCTCACCATCGACCGATTCGACCGCCGCAATCAGCCGGGCAGCCGCCTCGTTCAGGCGCGATGCCAGCCCGTCAGCACCGTCGGACGCCATCACTCGATCGCCGCGAACTCGTGCAGGAAGCGGCCAGTGACCTTGGCGGCGCGGCGCATCAGGTCGAGGCTGTAGCTCTCGTTCGGCGCGTGGGCGCGGACCTCGCTGTCGCCGGCACCCAGGGTCACCATCGGGAGCCGATGCGGGTCGCAGACCTGGTGCATCGGGGCGGTGCCGCCCGAGCTGAACCAGCGCAGCGGCGCCTCTTCGAAGATCCCTGCGTGGGCACGCTCCGCGGCGTCGACGATCGGGTCGGTGATCGGCGTCCAATAGGGCTGCTCACCCCGATGGACCGTCATCGTCACGTCGCTGTAGCCGCGGCGGTCCAGGTGCGAGCGCACCATCGCCTCGACGCGCGCGGGATCCTGGTTCGGGATGAGGCGCATGTCGACCTTGGCCGATGCCTCGGCCGGCGTGATCGTCTTGACCCCAGGATCGGTCCAGCCCGAGATGATCCCCGAGATGTTGCACGTCGGCTGGAAGGTGTCGGCGACCTGCGCCGGAAACCCGGTGAGACCGCCGACGAACTGCTCGACGCCGTAGATCCGCTTGATCTCGTCCTCCTCGAACGGAAGGGTTCGGAGATGGGCGAGCTGCGCCTCCGTCGGGGCGAGGACATCGTCCATGTAGTCATCGACCAGGATCTTGCCCTCAGGGCTGCGGAGCGTGTCGAGGGCCTGGATGAGCCGCCAGGCGGCGTTCGGGAAGATCTGCGCGCCGCCTGAGTGGGCGTCGAATGCCAGGGTGCGCACCGCGAACTCGACGTAGAACATGCCGCGGACGCCGCAGACGAGCATGGGCCGGCCCTTCTCGTCGACGCCGCCACCCTCGATCAGGGCGCCATCGGCCTCGAAGAATTCAGGGCGGCGCGAGAGGAGCGGGGCAAGGTGGGCACTGTCGCTCTCCTCCTCGCCCTCGATGATGAATCGGACCCGACACGGGAGCTCGCCGTTCGCATCCCGCAGCGCCTCGATCGCCTGGATCCGATGCAGCAATTCGCCCTTGTCGTCGCAGACGCCGCGGGCGTAGAGGCGCCCGTCGCGCACCTGGGGGTCGTAGGGCGGCGTGTCCCACAGGTCGAGCGGCGCGGCCGGCTGAACGTCGTAGTGCTGGACGGCGATCAGGGTGCGTGGCCCGGACCCCATCTCACCGATCACCAGCGGTGGGACGCCCTCCTCGCGCAGGACGGTGACCTCGGCGCCGGCGGCGCGCAGCCGTTGCTCCACCCACTCAGCGCCCCGGTCAAGCTCGGCGAACTGGTCCGTCTCGCACGGAATCGTGCAGAAGTCACGGAGCTCATCCACCCATCCGTCGAATCGCTCGTCGCAGAGCGCGTCGAATGCAGCGAGGTCGGTGTCGGGCATGGAGAGGCATCGTAGCCGGGCCGCGGAGCGTCCGGCGGCTCGCGATGCACGCCCGGCTTGACAGTCCTACTATACAACCGTATGGTTGTATGAATGCAGACCGGAATCGACGTCGACCGCATCTTCAGCGCGCTGGCGGATACCACCAGGCGTGACATCGTTCGCCGCGCGATTGACGGCGAGGAGGGCGTCGCCGAGCTGGCCGGCCACTACCCCATGTCCTTCGCGGCGGTCCAGAAGCACGTCGCGATCCTCGAGCGGGCAGGGCTCGTCAGCAAGCAGCGGATCGGCCGTCGCAAGGTCGTCCGCACCAGCGTCGATCGCATCCGCGTCGCGCAGGACCTGCTCGATCGCTACCAGGTGCTTTGGCGCGGCCGGTTCGACCGGATGGAAGCGCTCATCAACGAAGCCAAGGAGACCCCCGAATGACCGTCACCGCCCTCCGGAAGAGCCCTGAAGCACGGACCATGACCATCGACGGCGAGTTCGATGCATCGCCGGAGCGCGTGTGGCAGCTCTGGGCAGATCCGCGCCAGCTGGAGCGCTGGTGGGGGCCGCCGGCGTACCCCGCCACCTTCACCCGCCACGACCTCACCCCTGGCAGCCGCGTCGAGTACCACATGACCGGGCCGACCGGCGACCAGCCGCGGGGCTACTGGGACGTCCTCGAAGCCGATCCTCCCCGTTCCCTGGTCTTCCGCGATGGCTTCGCCAACGACGACGGCACTCCCAACGACGACGTACCCCGTAACGAGGGTCGCGTGACCATCCAGGAGATCGGTCCGGGTCGGACCCGCATGTCGATTCAGTTCCAGTTCGCGACGGCCGAGGCCATGGATCAGATGATCGCCATGCGGATGGACGAGGGCCTCACCGAGGCCGTCGGACAGATCGATGCGATCCTCGCGGAAGGCGTGGCGGCATGACCGACATGACCACGCACACCCTCGAGGTACCCGGCGCGATCCTCACGTACGACGTGCGGCCGAACGAGTCCAGCACCAAGCCGGTCCTGCTGATGATCGGCTCACCGATGGGAGCCGCCGGATTCGCCACCCTGGCCGGATTCTTCACCGACCGAACCGTGGTGACCTATGACCCGCGCATGTCCGACCGTAGCCACCGGACCGATGGCGCAACGCAGACGACGGTCGAGGAGCAGGCGGACGACCTCCATCGGCTGATCGAGGCGCTGGGCGCCGGTCCGGTCGACCTGTTTGCCAGCAGTGGTGGCGCGGTCAACGCGTTGGCGCTCGTGGCGAAGCACCCGGAGCAGGTGCGACAGCTCGTCGCCCACGAGCCGCCGAGTGCGGCGGTCCTCCCCGACGCCGAGGCGGCCTTGGCGGCCGCCCGCGAGGTCCACGACGTCTATATCAAGGACGGCAGGGGTGCCGGCATGGCCAAATTCCTGGCGCTGACCATGCACAAGGGTGAGATCCCGGCCGATCGGTCCGGTTGGCCCCCGGCGGATCCGGCGATGTTCGGGATCCCCGCCGAGGACGACGGGTCCCGGGATGACCCGCTCATGGGCCAGACGATCATCTCGGTCACCGGCTACACGCCGGACTTCGACGCCCTCCGTGGGGCTTCAACTCGGATCGTGATCGCGGCCGGGGTCGAGTCCGCCATGGAGATGGCGCACCGAGGTGCCTTTGCGGTTGCGCAGCGGCTTGGCAAGGAGCCGGTGATGTTCCCGAGCCACCACGGTGGCTTCCTGAGCGACGAATTTGGCTGGCCCGGAGAGCCCGAGATGTTCGCGGCCAATCTCCGCGAGGTCCTGGCGGACGGACACCAAGGAGCGTCCTGATGACCACCAGCTCGACGCCGCGGACGAAGGGGACAGGCAACTACGCCGACGTCAATGGCATCAACCTCTATTACGAGACTCACGGCTCCGGGCGACCGATGATCCTGCTGCACGGCGGTCTTGGGTCCGGCGAGACGTACGGGCCAATCCTCCCGTTGGTGACCGAACGCCACCGGGTGATCCTGCCCGACCTCCAGGGACACGGCCGCACGGCCGACATTGACCGACCCCTGGACGTGCGGCTCATGGCCGACGACATCGCGGCGCTGATCGGCCACCTCGAGCTCGAGAAGCCGGACATCGTCGGGTATTCGCTCGGCGGCGGAGTCGCCTTCTTCACGGCGTCCCGCCATCCCGACAAGGTCGGCAGGCTGGTCATGGCATCTGCGCATATCCGAACCGACGCGCTCCCGCCCGAGATGCTCGCGCAGCAGGGCCAGATGGGCGCCGCGTTGGAGGAGGTGCTCAAGCCAACGCCGATGTATGAGCTCTACCAGCGCGTTGCGCCGCGCCCGGAGGACTTTGGGCGGCTCCTGGACAAGATCGGCGCGTCGATGTCGATTGACTTCGACTTCAGCGAGGAGGTCCGAGCCCTGCAGGTGCCGACCATGATCGTCGCGGCCGATGCGGACATGGCACCGCCGAGCCACTACGTGGAGGTCTTCAAGCTGCTCGACGGTGGCCTGCGCGATGGTGGCTGGATGGGCGAGGGCCGGCCGAAGGGTGGCCACGCCCTGGCGATCCTACCGGGGCTGACCCACTACAACCTTTTCGTTTCGCCCCTCTTTGCCGCGGTCATCAATGACTTCCTGGGGGGCCTGCCCGGTCAGAGCTGAGTGGCGACGGCTGGGCCGGTGAGCGCCCATTTCCTGACAACCGCTGGCAACAACCTCCGGGATAATCCTGGTCATGACGGGAGGCGCCCTCACGATCGTCCCGGCCAACCAGGCCGCTTGCCAGGATCTCCAGACGGTCTTCGGTTCGCGCGGCGACGCAGCACGCTGCCAGTGCCAGCGATTCAAGCTCGCGCCCCGAGAGGCGTTCCGCTCGTTCCCGGTCGAGGAACGCGCTCGTCGTCTCCGCGCGCAGACAAGCTGCGGCCAGCCGGGTAGCACGTCGACGAGCGGCCTGGTCGCCTACCTCGATGGCGAGCCGGTTGGCTGGTGCGCCGTCGAGCCGCGGCCGGCCTACCAGGGGCTCACTCGCGTCTTCCGGGTGCCCTGGCAGGGCCGATCCGAGGACAAGTCCGACGAGACGGTGTGGGCGGTGACGTGCGTCTTCGCCCGGGCGGGGTTCCGGCGACGCGGCATCGGCCACGCCCTGGCGCAGGCCGCGGTCCAGTTCGCGCGTGAGCGCGGCGCTCGCGCCCTCGAGGCCTACCCGATGATCACCGAGCCAGGCGATGACGTCGTCTGGGGCGAGCTCCACGTGGGGACCCGCAGCATGTTCGCCGCCGCGGGGCTCGACGAGGTCATCCGGCCCACACCTCGGCGCCTGGTGATGCGGATCGACTTCTAGGCGCTAGGGCCGATGCTCCGGGCTCACGCGCATCGGCCTACTCGGACGGACGGTATGGCGTCTGGAGCTGGAAGTAGTTGTCGTCGGGATCGGCGAAAGTGGCGATCAGGTACGTGCCACCGTCGGGGCTGCCCGGGTTGTACGGCTCGCGGACGATGATCGCGCCGGCTTCCTTGAACCGGGCGAAGTCGGCGGCGACATCCTCGCTCTCGATGTTCCAGAGCAGCCTGCCCGGATGCTGGTTCTTGCCGTGGACCTCGTCGTGGGGTCCGACCGAGACGAAGCCCTCGCCGATCTGCCAGCCGGCGTACCCGCCCTCTTCCATCAGCGGCTTGCCGAACAGCTTCGAGTAGTACTCCACGAGCGCCTGCGGATTCTCCGACCCGATCAGGATGTTGTTGAAGTTCATGCGTGCCCTCGCTATCTGGTCTGATGTGCCGATGATACGGACCCGCTACCAGACCTCGTCGCCCGGCCGCCAGTCGACGGCAATCGGCAGCGAAAGGTCGAGCCCCGGCGGCGTCCGCGGCGTGCGGCGCACCATGATGTCGCCGTCCTCGTTCGGCGATCGGGTGAGGCTGCCGTCCCGCTCGCGGATCGAGGTGGGACCCATCCAGATGACCCAGCCCAGCCTCGCGTAGAAGCCGTGGCGCCCGGTGCCGAGCGCACCGAGCTCATAGCCCGCGTCGAGCATGCTGTCGATGACCTCCATCACCCTCGTTCCGATTCCGCTCCGCTGGAGATCCGGCCACACCGCCACCGCCTCGACGTAGCCGGCACGGAGCGTGAGATCCCCGGGGTATAGACGCCGGTCCACGATTGCCGCGTGCGCCACGATCCCCCGCTCCGGGTGCTCAGCGAGGACGTGGACGCCGGGACCGATGTTCTCCCAGTAGTCGTCCCACGGCTCGTCAAAGGCCGCCACGCACAGCTCGGTGAGGGACGCCCACTCGACGGGGGTGAGCTCGGCCGATGGCACGACCCGGATGCCTGGTTCCACCGCGCGAGGATACCCGCCCGTCACCTCGCTCCAGTCGAGCTCCTTTGTGCACCCGTGCATTCGTGCGGCACAAGCGGGCCTGACACGGAACGGCCCCCGGTCTCGGGCAGCAGCCCCGTGTACCATCCCATCCCGTGACCGACCGATCCGAGCTGGTGCGCCCGCTCCTCCGGACGCGGCAGATCCGCGAGTTCACCGACGAGCCGATCAGCGAGGAGGACCTCAACCTCCTGGCCGATGTCGCCCGCTGGTCGGGCAGCGGCTCGAATACCCAGCCATGGCGCTTCATCCTCATTCGTGAAGAGGCGAACCTCCGGGCGATCGCGGAAGCCGGGATGCCCCAGACGCGTTCGCTGCGGAGCGCGGCCGCCGGGATCGCCATCGCCCTGCGCGAGGAGCAGGGAGCGGCAATCTCCCATGCGTACGACGAGGGACGAGCTGCCGAGCGGATCCTCGTGGGTGCCCAGATGCTCGGGCTGGGAGCCGGGATCGCCTGGATCCCGCCAGCGAACCGCGGCACGGTGAGCGAGCTGCTCCACATCCCCGCTGAGTGGCGAGTGCGGACGGTCGTCGCCATCGGCCACCCGTCGGAATCGGCGCGGAAGCCGAAGTCGGCGCCCGGACAGGCGCGACTCCCGCGTGACGAGGTGGTCTTCCGCGAACGCTGGCCGGCGGGCTAGCATTCACGCATGCAGCAAGGCAGCGATTCCATCTTTCAGGCCGGGGGGCAATCAGGCCCGCAGATCGACATCGAGCTCGTCTCGTCGAACGCGCGCATCGGGGGCTCCATCAACCTCGGAGCCTACTCGCGCCTCTCGGACCTTCTCAACTTCCATGACGAGATCCTTACGGTTGCGGCCGGTGCCGTGATGGGCCCCACCGGCGAACGCTCCGGCAGCGCGGGCCTGCCGCTCGACGTGCGCCTGACCGAGCTGACGATCGTCCTCGACCGCTCGAATTACGTCCCGCCAGCCGACACCGACCAGATGGTCGAGAAGCGGGAGCACAAGATGCTGGCCGTCACCGATGCTTACGTGATCACCGCCACCTTCTTCATCTACGCCGGGGCCGAGGCGATCCCCTACCTCCGAGCCGCCGAGCCACGCTGGATCCCGATCACCGACGTCAACGTGCGCTCGCTGGTCGACCGCGAGGTCGAGTTCGAGGCCAAGTTCGCGGTCCTCCATCGGAAGCCCTTGCTCGCTACATCGGTGTTCTAGGGATGCTTCACGACTACACGAACACCACCGTCGAATCCGTCGGCTCGGCACTCACCGATGCCCTGGCCGAGGCAGAGCGGCTCATCGCGCAGACAGTGGCGAGCGTCGACGCTCCTTCCTTCGATGCCACCATGCGCCCCCTCGACCTCGCCGGCTCGGCCGCCCTGGTCGGCTACGCGCAGGGCGCCTTCATGGCCTACGTGCACACCGACGCCGAGGTCCGCGACGCAGGTCAGGCGGCCGAGGAGGCGGTCCAGAAGTGGAACGTTGGCCTCCCCTTCCGGGAGGACCTCTACCGAGCGGTCCGCGCCTTCGCCGATACCCCCGAAGCCGCCGCGCTCGAGGGCGAGCAGAAGCGGCTCCTCGAGTTCTGGCTGCGCGACTTCCGTCGGGCTGGCCACGAGCTCGCCCCAGAGGCGAAGGCGGAGCTGGAGAGCCTGCGACAGCGACTGGTCGAACTGGAGGTAGCCTTCGCCCGCAACATCAACGACGATCAGGAAGGGATCGAGGTCACCCGGGAGCAGCTCGCCGGCCTCCCTGACGACTACATCGAGCGACTCAGCCCGGGAGCCGAGCCGGGCACCTACAAGGTCAGCATCAAGGGCCCGGAGATCGTCCCCTTCCTTGCCCAGGCGAAGGATCGCTCGCTGCGGGAGAAGCTCTTCCGCAGGAACTGGACCTCATCCGTCCCGACCAACCGCCCGGTGCTCGAGGAGGCCCTGCGGCTCCGGCATCGGATTGCGCAGTTGTTCGGCCTCCCTACCTGGGCGCACTACGCCCTCGAGGTGAAGATGGCCGGGTCCCCCGAGCGGGTGGAGGCCTTCTACGACCAGATCGTGCCGCCCCTGCGCGCCGCCGCCGAGCGCGAAGTGGCGACGCTCCAGGAGCGGGCCAGGGCCGACGGCATCGAGGGTCAGATCCAGCCGTGGGACTGGACCTACTACGACAATCAGCAGTCGCGCGAGGAGCACGGCGTGGACCAGAACCTGGTCAGCGCCTACCTGCCGCTGGAGCCGGTGATCGACGGGATGTTCGAGCTCACCGCGGAGGTGTTCGGCCTCGAATATCGGAAGGTCCCGGACGCAAAGGCATGGCACCCGGACGTGACCCTGTACGAGATCCACGACAAAGCCAGTGGCGAGCTGATCGCCTACTTCTACGCCGACCTCTTCCCGCGTGAGGGGAAGTTCTACCACGCCGCGGCATTCCCACTCGAGCTCGGCCATCGGCGCGCGGACGGCACATACGCGAAGCCAGTCAGCGCCATCGTCGCGAACCTGACGCCGCCCGGCGGCGACCGACCCAGCCTGCTGCGCCACGGACCGCATGGGGAGGTCGAGACCCTCTTCCACGAGTTCGGGCACATCCTGCACGAGAGCCTGACGCGCGCCGAATCGGCCCGATTCAGTGGCGCGGAGACCGAGCGCGACTTCGTCGAGGCCCCGTCTCAGATCATGGAGCACTGGGTCTGGCAGCCCTCCATCCTGGCCCGGTTTGCGCGGCATCACGAGACCGGCGAGCCGATCCCCCAGGACCTCATCGACCGGATGATCGGCAGCCGATACCTGAACGTCGGCCTGCGCGGCGCATACCAGGTCAGCTACGGGGCGGAGGACATGACCCTCCACGGGGAGCCGCCAGTGGACCTCGACAGCGCCATGCGGGAGGCATACAAGGTCACGTCGCTCCCCTACCCGGAGGGCACCTGCTCCGTCGCGTCCTTCGGCCACCTGATGGGCGGCTACGACGCCGGCTATTACGGCTACCTGTGGGCGGAGGTGATCGGCGACGACCTGTGGGGTCGCTTCATGGATGAGGGGATCACGTCACCTGGAGTGGGGATGGACTATCGCCGCGCGATCCTGGAGCCGAACGGCTCGCGATCCGGTGACGAGATGGTCGCCGACTTCCTGGGCCGACCCGCGGCTGTCGAGAACTACCTCCGCATGCGCGACCTGCTCCCCCTGGAGTCCAAGGCCTAGCTCGTCAGGAACTCCGTGACGATCCGGACGAACTCGTCGGGCGCCTCCATCGGTGGCAGATGCGCCACGCCGGGCATGCGAACGAGCCGCGCGTGCGGCATTGACGCGGCGAGGTGCACGCCGATGTCCATCATGTCGGGCTGATCGAGCTCGCCCACCACGACCAGCGTCGGGGCTGACACCTCCGCGAGGCGATCCGCTGCACGCGGCTCGAGCGATTCGGAATCCGTCGCGCCCTCTGCCTTCTGGAGTTCGAGCGACGGGCGGTACATGTCGAACACCGCCCGGCGCAGCTCAGCCGGCGCCTCGCCACCTCGCAGCGGCCCATCGACCCACGTCCGCACGTTGGCCCAAGTCACCTCGTCGAGGTCACCGCGCCGCCAGGCGGCCTCCTCGGCATCCCAATCGGCGCGCAGCTGGTCAGACCATGCCCAGCCGGCGAGGCCCGATGCCACCAGGACCAGCCGCTCGACCTTGTAGGGCTCGGCCAGGGTCAGGTCGAGCGACGCGGAGCCGCCCAACGAGACGCCGATGACATGGGCCGGCACCGCGTCGAGCGCTCGGAGCAGGCGGGCGAGGTCGTGCCAGTTGGTGAACGCCTCCATGCCCACCGGAGACTCACCGAAGCCGCGCAGGTCCGGACGGATTACGCGGAAGCGCTTGGCGAGCTCCTCCCAGACCGGATCCCACATGTGGCGGTCCACGATCCCGGCGTGGACGAGCAGGAGTGGATGGCCGGTGCCCGCCTCGTCGTAGGCGATATCGGCTCCGTGCAGGTTCAGCGTCGGCATCGGCTCAGGATAGCCCGGAGTCACCACAAAGTCGCCCCCTGACCCGGACCCATGTACGGCCCGCAAGCGCGTGCGTGGCTGAGACACTTGCCAGGTATTCATCGGGCGCAATCGCGCCCACCAGTTGTTCTGCACGAGGACCTGTCCATGACAACCAGATTCCGCTCGCGGTGGCTCGCCCTGTTCGGTGCTGCCGCACTCATCTCGCTCTCCATGTCTGCCGCCCTCGGTGCCAAGCCCAGCGGCGACAACCGCGGCCAGCAGGTCTCCACCTTCGTCCACAGCCTGCAGGGCGAGACCGAGGAAGAGCCCGTCCAGGAAGAGCCGGTCCAGGAAGAGCCGGTCCAGGAAGAGCCGGTCCAGGAGGAGGACAGCTCCCCCTCCGACCACGGCACGTGCGTCGCCGCGGTAGCCCAGGACAAGGAAGCCGTCGGTCCGCCCAACGACAACCACGGCGGGGCCGTGAGCGAGGCCGCTCGCGTCACCTGCTGGGAGGACGCCACCACCGACGCGACCAACTCCGAGGACGCGGCTGACTCCGAGGACGCGGCTGACTCCGAGGATGCGGCTGACGAGGCCGAATCCGAAGACGCCGATGCGTCAGACAGTGGCAGCGAGCATGGCAATGGCCATGGTCACGGCGACGGAGGCGACAGCTCGGAGGACTGACCTCCGCCAGTCGCATGCACCAAGGGCCCGGGCGATTCGTCCGGGCCCTTCCATGTCAGCTCGCGGCCTGCTTCACGAGCGCGGTGATCTTGGCCTCGTCAGCCGGCGTCAGTTTCGTGATCGCCCAGGAGGTCGCCCACATGGCGCCGTCGTCAAGATTCGCGTTCTCCTCGAAGCCGAACGTCGCGTATCGCGTCTCGAACTTCGACGCCGCCTTGAAGAAGCACACGATCTTGCCGTCCCTGGTGTAGGCGGGCATGCCGTACCAGGTCTTCGGGGCAAGCTGCGGCGCCGCGGCGGTGACGAGCTTGTGGAGCCGCTCGGCCATGACGCGATCCGCCGCCGGCATCTCTGCGATCTTTGCCAGGAGGTCCCGCTCCCCCTCCGCCCTGGTGGCGTTGGCCTTCGACTCGGCCTTCAGCTCCTTGGCGCGCTCCCGCATCGCGGACTTCTCGTCGTCCGTAAACCCCTTGCTTTTCGGCTCCGCCACCGCGCTGCGCTTCGCGGTCTTCTTCGTATCGGCCATTGGTGGGTTCCTCTCTGAGATCTGCTGTCATCCCGATGCTACGGAGCCGCCGCCGCAACGGCTACTCCGAAACTGCTAACTGGTGATCGGGCGTGGCGATCGGTTCAGTAGTAGTCCGAGCATGACAGGAAGTAGCCGCAGCCGGTGCAGATGAGCTTGCACTTGCGCTCTTCCATGGCCGAGCCGCAGTTCGCGCAGGTCCGCATCAGCTCACCCGGATCGAACGCCTCCCGCTGGACCGATGTCGTGGCCTGCCCCTGAACAGGGCGAGTC
>Ga0310810_10005006_pt1 | contig 14752 bp, 10 predicted proteins | sample NCmetagenome_FD_207641 | JGI IMG/M metagenome (GOLD analysis project Ga0310810, IMG submission 207641) | Soil microbial communities from experimental microcosm in Duke University, North Carolina, United States - NC | ecosystem: Engineered > Artificial ecosystem > Soil microcosm > Unclassified ... | reverse complement strand
GTCGCGGCGCAGCCGCGCCGCGGCCACGACCCCCCGGCATCAGCATCCGCTGCATCAGTTGCAAGCCCTGGAACCGCGTCGCGATGCCCGCCAGATCTCCGGTGGCGGAGTGGCATTTGATGCAGCCGCCGGCGCCGTTGAAGAATTGCTGTCCTGCCTGCGCATTGCCGGTCGTCAAGTCCGACGGGTCCACGGTGCGGCGACTGCCCTCGAGCGAGTCGGCCTTGGTCTTCGTGTCGTGAATGAACGCGACGATCGCGTTGAGATCATTGTCGGGAAGGTTCTGCGGCGGCATACCCTTGTCGACGCGGCCGGTATGGACCAGCGGGATGATCTTGTCGCCGCGCACGTCTTCGGCAACGAGCAGCGAGCGCGTGAGATCGGGCCCGGTCTCGCCGCCCATGGCATCGCGTCCGTGACAGAAGCCGCAAAACGAGACGAACAGCACCTGTCCCTGCTGCACGAGCTCCGGAGGGTACGCCTGCGGCGTGACGGTGGCGGGCGGCTTCTGTCCGGCCGTGGTCGTCCCGCGGCCGCGCCCCGCGGGGGGTTGCTGCGGCGGTGCGGGTTGCTGCGCCGGCGCTGGCGGCGCCGCGGGTGGCTGCTGCGCAGACGACAGCACGATTGCCGAAGCACTGAGAAAGATCGCGATCGAGATGGTCAGCTTCATAGGAAAGCGCTCGTCGAGCTGACGAGTATACTTCGCTCGATGAGTTCCTGGGTCGGGAACGACGGCGGCACCTGCGAGCCCAGGACCCGCTTCTGATGCGGATCGCGCTGGCGCAGTTGAACCCCACGAGCGGCGACGTCAACGGCAACGCCGCGAAGATCGTGTCGGCGATCGGCGAAGCGATCGCGGCAGGCGCCGACCTGATCGTCACGCCGGAGATGGCGCTGCCGGGCTATTGCATCGGTGACCTCGTCGAGGACACCGGCTTCCTGGCGGCCAACGAGCGCGCGATGCTGGACATCGCGCAGGCCGCGCGCGGGATCACCGCAGTCATCGGCTTCATCGACTTCAGCCTGTCCGAACGGAACGACTTCGGGGCGATTCGCCGCTACAACGCCGCCGCCGTCGTCCGCGACGGCCAGGTCCTGCTGCGCGCGCACAAGACGCTTCTTCCGAGCTATCGCTATTTCGACGACAAGCGGTACTTCGTGCCGGGCGAGGTACGCGAGCCGGTGGTCATTCAGACCAGCCGCGGGCCGCGCCAGCTCGGCGTGTCGATCTGCGAAGACTTGTGGGACGACTATTACCATGTGAAGCCGCTGGCGGAGCTCGCCGCGAAAGGGGCCGACGTCCTCCTCAACATCAACGCCTCGCCGTTCTATCCGGGCAAGCGCCAGGCGCGTCACGATGTGATCGTCCGCCACCTCGCCGAGTTGCGGAAGCCGTTCGTCTACATCAACACCACCGGCGCCGCCGACAACGGCAAGAACATCATTCCGTTCGACGGCGAGAGCCTGGTCTACGACCAGGACGGCCGGCTGATTGCCGTCGGACCACAGTTCGGCGAAGCGCTCATCCTCGCCGACCTCGCGCCCGAGATACGCGCGGCCGAAGTGCCGCTGCCGGCGATGGACCGCGACCGCGAGCTCTACGATGCGCTGGTGATGGCGCTGCGCGACTACATGAGGAAGACCGGGTTCGAGCGCGCCGTCGTCGCGGTGTCGGGCGGCATCGATTCGGCTCTCGCGCTCGCCATCGCGGTCGATGCGCTCGGGGCTGAACGGGTCGCCGCCTACAACATGCCGTCGCGCTACAACACGGACACGACGCGCGCCATTGCCGAGCGCCTGGCGCACGCGCTCGGCGTGACCTACGGCGTGATCCCGATCCAGGAGATCGATGATCACGTGCGCGCGGTTTTCGAGCAGCACGCGCACCCGATCGCGCGCGACTTCACACGCGAGAACCTGCATGCGCGCGTCCGCGGACTGCTGATGATGGCCGAGTCGAACGACACCGGCGCGCTGCTGATTTCATGCGGCAACGAGACGGAGATCGCGCTCGGCTACGCGACCCTGTACGGGGACATGTGCGGCGGGGTGTCGCTGATCGGAGATCTGGGCAAGCTGGACGTGTATCGCCTCGCGCGCTACGTCAACGCGCGGCACGGCGCCGAGAAGATCCCCGAGGAGACGTTCCACATCAGGCCGTCGGCAGAACTGGCCGCGGGCCAGTTCGATCCGTTCGACTACTGGGTGGTCACGCCGCTCGTCGGCGAGCTGGTGGAGCGCCGCACGAGCCCCGCGGAGCTGGTGCGTCTGTTCGAACAACGGGCGCTGGATCCGGATCGTTTCGTGCCAGACGCTGACGGGCGAACGGTCTACGACAAGCACACGACGGCGACGTTCAGCGACGTCGTCTACGATTGTTTCCGACGTCTTCGCCGCTCCGTCTACAAGCGGCTGCAGGGTCCGCCCATCGTCGCCGTGACCGAACGGGCGTTCGGCTTCGATTTGCGCGAGACGATCATCAACGGCTGGGAAGGGTAAGAGCTGAATCCCTCATCCCTAATCCCTAATCGGAAATCCCTGATCCGCGGAGCCGAGAATCGGCGGGATCCGAGAATCGGCGGATCCGAGAATCCGGAATGGATTCCCGGACTCCCGGATTCCCGGATGAGCGATTCCGGATGAGGGATTAGGGATTCGTGTTTTTCGAATCCCTGAAGAGCAGCTGCGCGAATTCGTAGAGGTGTGGACGCCAGAGCCGCCATTCGTGCCGCCCTTCGGTCGTCTTGAACGAGTGCTTGATATCGTTCTTGGTCAGCGTCTCGTCCAGCGCCTTCGTTCCCGCCAGCGCGAAGTCGCCATCGCCCGCCGCAAGCCAGATGAGTTTCATCTGCTTTGCGGCAGCCGCACCATTGCCGAAGAACTTGGGATACGCCTGCTCGATGTTCTGCCCGCCTCCTCCGCTCATGATCACGATGTAGCGGAACAGATCGGGGCGGCTGAACGCGGTGTTGATCGTCGCCGCGGCGCCGGCGGACAGGCCGCCGATTCCACGGTCCTCCGGACGGGTCGAGACGCGGAACGTCTTTTCAACCGCCGGCAGCAGATCGCCAACGAAGTCCTGGGCGAATGGCTGCATCGCAGCGGGTGCGGGTGGAGTTGCGGCCGGCGCGCCGCCCGGCGCGCCCGGTCCGCCGCCGCGCGCCTGCGGCACGACGTTGCCCGCCGCCGTGATGCCCGGCGACATGCCCGCGGAACCCAGCCCGAGGCTGCCGCCGCCGCGTGCGAGCGGCATCACCACGATCATCGGAACTGCTTTTTTCTCGGCGAACAGATTGTCCATGATGATGTTCGCCCGCCCGGTCATGACCCAGCCTGGATCGAGATCCCCGCCGCCGTGCAACAGGTAGAACACCGGGTATTTCGTGTTGGTGCGGTTGTAGTCCGGCGGCGTGTACACGTACGCCTGACGTGTCGCGCCCGTCGCCTTCGACTCGTAGGTCATGATCTGTACGAGCCCGTGCGGCACGGGTTTCGAGTCGTAGTACTGCGCCCCGTCCCCGGCGACTTCGACCTGTGAGGCGAGCCCGGTCCCCGACACGAGCTTCACCCAGGGATTGCGCGGGTCGGTCGTGTTCACACCGTCGATATTGAACGCGTAGGTGTAGACGTCGGGAGGCACCGGACCGAGCGTCGCGGTCCAGATCCCGTCCTCGCCTTTCGTCATCGGTTTCGGCGTCCCCCCATTGAGAATCTCGCCTGTGACGGTGATCTCAGTCGCTTTGGGCGCGAGCACGCGCACCGTCACCGTTCGATCCGGATTGACCTGCGGCGAAACTACCTGCGGCCCCTGCGGCCCGCCGCGCCCTCCCCGCCCGGCTTGGGCTGGAGTGGTCGGCGGAGCTTGGGCGGGCGGCGCCGCCGGAGGCGTGCCCTGAGCGAGCAATGTCATCCCTGAAACCAGCAACGAGGCCATAAAACCTGCGCTGAGCGTGTCGAAGGACCCTGAAATACGTCGCATGGAGGAGCCGTCCTTTCCCTGGCTGCCGACTGTGAACCTGCCTCTGTTATATCCTGCAACTACGACGCACGGGGTGCGCCGTTTCAGCCATGCCGAACGTCATCGTCCGCGAACTCCGCAAACAATACGGCGACGTCGTAGCAGCGCGGGGCGTCAGCTTCGAGATCGAACGCGGCGAGATTTTCGGGCTGCTCGGACCAAACGGGTCGGGCAAGACGACGACGCTCGAATGCATCATCGGGCTGCGCGAGCCGGACCACGGCGAGATCGAAGTCGCCGGAATTGACGCGCGCCGCGATCCACGGTCGGTGAAGCGGCACATCGGCGCAGTGCTCCAGACGACGTCGCTCCAGGACAAGATTACGCCGCGCGAGGCGCTGGCGCTGTTCGCCTCGTTTTACGACGACGCCTCGCGCCCCGGCGACCTGCTGCAGCGATTCGCGCTCCTCGACAAGGCGGATGTCACGTTCGATTCGCTGTCTGGCGGGCAACGCCAGCGGCTCGCCCTCGCGCTGGCGTTCGTCAGCCGTCCCGAGCTCGTCTTTCTCGACGAGCCGACGACCGGACTCGATCCGCAGTCACGCCGCGAACTGCACGCCGACATCGTCCGGATGAGAGCTGACGGCCACACCGTGCTGTTGACCACGCACTACATCGACGAGGCGGAGCAGCTGTGCGATCGGATCGCGATCATCGATCGCGGGCAGATCATCGCGTCGGGGGCGCCGCGCGATCTGATCGCCGGCTCCACGATGTACCAGTCCGTCTCGCTCGTGACGGAGCGAGTGCTCGATGCGGCAGCGCTCGACGGAATTCCCGGCATCGAGGATCTGGCGTTCGACGGCACGCGCACAACTTTTCGGACGCCGTCGGTGAGCCGCACGTTGGCCGCCGTGCTGCAACGGCTCGACGCGCGTGGCATCGCGGTGACCGACCTCTCCGTCCGCAAAGCGACGCTCGAGGACGTCTTCATCCGTCTCACCGGCAGCAGCGTGGACTGACCTGACATTCATGCGTGCCTCTCTCCAGCACCTTGGCGTCAGCCTGAAGCTGCACTACCGGAACAAGATGGCCCTCATCTACGGGTATCTGTTCCCGTTGATCTTCCTGCTGGCGTTCTGGGTGCTGTACCGCTACGAGAGCGTTCCGCTCGTACGGCACATGGGAGAGCTTCTGACGGTCAGCGTTCTCGGAGGCGCGTGCTTCGGGCTGCCGACGACGATGGTGAGCGAGCGCGAGCGCGGAGTCTGGAGACGGTATCGTCTGGCGCCGGTTTCGACCGCGGCCCTCGTCAGCAGCACGGTCGCAGCGCGATACGTGATTCTCATTACCGCGGGCCTGCTGCAGCTTGCTGTCGCGCTCGCTGCTGGCATGCCGCTGCCGCGCCACCCCGCGGAGTTATTCGCCGCCTTTGCGTTCGTGTCCTTCGCGTTCATCGGGGTCGGACTGGTCATGGCCATGATGGCCGACAACGTTCCCGCGGTGCAGGCGCTCGGACAGTGCATCTTTCTTCCGATGTTGATCATCGGCGGCGTCGCCGTACCGCTCGCCAGCCTTCCCGATTGGGCGCAACACGTGTCGATGTTCTTTCCCGGACGCTATGCGGTCGACACGCTGCAGGCGTGTGTGAACGGCGCGGGAATCGCCGGCGTGCGCTTCAATCTCCTGGCGCTCTTCATCATCGGAGCAGGCGGCTGTATTGCCGCAGCAAAAATGTTCCGCTGGGATTCGCAGCAGCGCTTCTCGCGCCGAAGCAGCAAGGGATGGGTGACGGTTGCACTTGCCGCGTGGGTACTGGTCGGCGTGATGGCCGAGTATCGAGGGCGAGTCGCGACACAGCGCGCGACACCGGCGCCGCCGGGACCAGTCGCTGCCACGCCGCCGCCCGCGCGAACCACTCCGCCGCCGACGGTTGCAACGACCGCTCCGACGCTGTCGCCGGAGGAGACCCGCGCGCTGTCGACCTCCCCCTCGCCGCCGCCGCGCGAGGCGCCACCCCGCGTCAACGCACCTCCCGAGACGAAGCCGTCCGCGAACGCCGCGCCGCAGTTGCCGCATCCCGTCAAATCGTCATGGCAGGAGGTGACGACTGACGACATCGACCGCGATCTGATCTTCGATCGACTGCCCGCGGACGGCGGCATCGTGACCCCGATCGCGCCCGCCGACGAAGACCCGGACCCCGAGGTCGCGGATCATGTCGACTACATCCGCCAGATGCTGCCGTCGTGGCAGCCGGGAAAAGCCGCGGACCCGGTGCAGCGCGTGCGCAACCTTTTATATGTCGCCGCGGTGCCCGACGTGCAGCAGGCCCAGATCGAGCGCTTCGCGCCGCACGTCGTCTACGAGCGGCTGCAGGAGGACATTCCGAAGGACCAGCTGATCAAGATCCTGTATTGGATCGCGCTGCACCCGACCGATGGCGACGACTCCGCGGTCGACCAGGTCTGGGCGCTCAGGTTCACGAGCGGCGCGATAGACATGCAGCAGGTCCGCGACCGGGCCGCGATTTACGCGGTCAAGCTGCTGGGACGGCTCCTTGGCAAGATTCCAGAGGGATGATCCTTGAAGCCCTGAAGCCCTGAAGACCCGACCATGACGCCGATGGACCTATGAGCCGATTCGCGGACGTGTCAGGATCCGCGTTATGAGCGATCTGGACAAGCTTCGGTATCCGGTTGGCCCGATGCCGCGCCACGGCGCGCCGCTCGACGCGAAAACTCGGGCAGATTTCCTCACGATTCTCGAGGAGACCCCCGCAACCATTCGAGGGCTGGTCGAGCCACTCGGCGACGCGGAGCTCGAGACACCGTATCGCCCCGGCGGCTGGACCGTTCGTCAAGTCGTCCACCACGTCCCCGACAGCCACCTGAACGCGTACCTGCGGATGAAACTCGCCGTGACCGAAGATGCGCCGAACGTGAAGACTTACGAAGAAAGCCGCTGGGCGGAGCTGCCGGAAGCGAAGGCAGGGCCGATCGCGATGTCGCTCGATCTCCTCGAGGCGCTGCATGCTCGCTGGCTGGCGTTCCTGCGTGGACTGCCGGAACGCGATTTCAGCAAGGCGTTCACCCATCCCGAGTGGCGGCTCGTCACGCTGGACGATTCGCTCGGCATGTACGCGTGGCACTGCCGTCATCACACCGCGCACATCAAACTCGGGATCGAGGCTACACGCGCGCGAAGTCGATGAACCCCTGATCCGGATCGGTGCTCACGAGCCGCACGCGGACTCGATCGCCGACGTCGAGCCCCTCCCAGCCGCGTTCGAGACGCCCTTCGACCGGCGGCCGGCACAGCCGGACCCAGGTACCCTTCCTGGACGCGCCCGTGACAATCGCATCGAAGTCCTGACCAATCCGGCTGGATATCCACAACGCCGCCGCGGCCTTGCGCACCAGGCGCTCGACCTTGTTCGCGGCATCCTCCTGCCTGGTGCAGTGCGCCGCAAGCGCCGCGAGTTCCTCGAATCCGTACGGCGCCCGGCGGCCGGCGACGGCCGCCTTCAGGAGGCGCTGCGTCACGAGATCCGGATAGCGCCGGTTCGGCGCCGTCGAATGCGTGTAGTTCGACACCGCCAGCGCGAAATGTCCATCGCCGTTGCTATCCGCACGTTCGGCGACGTATTCCCCGCGTCCGAGCAGTTTGATGACGCTGAGCGACAGATCGGAGAACTGATCGGGCGCCGCCGCGCGCTGCGCCTTGAGGAACGCCTCGAGCGCGTGTGCGTCCGGTGCCGCCGGCAGCGTCGTTCCGTACCGTCGCGCGATGTCCACGATCCTCTCCCAGCGCTCCGGCGAGCGGACGACACGGCGGATCGACGGGCAGCCGTGCGACGCCAGGAACCTGGCGGTCGCGCCGTTGGCGGTCACCATGAAGCTCTCGATCACTTCCCGCGCGCGGTTGGGTTCCACCGTGCGCAGCTCGCTGACGACTCCGCCGCTGACGATAGGCTTGAGCTCCGTGCGATCGAAGTCGAGCGCGCCGTCACGCTCCCGTCGTGCGCGGAGCCGCGATGCGATCGCATCCTGCAGCTTCACCTGCTTCGCGATCTCCGGCTCGCGTTCCGCCGGCTGCGGCGCCGGCCCCTGACCATCGAGCCAGGCGGCCACGGCGTCGTATGTCAGCTTCGCGCGGTTTCTCACCCGCGCACAGTACACGTCCGACTCGCGCAGCTCTCCGTCGTCGCCGATCGCCATGTCGATGACAATTGCGGATCGATCCGCGTCTTGGTTGAGCGACGTGCGATCGGTCGAAAGCTCCGGCGGCAGCATCGGAAACACGTGCGCCGGCGTATAAACGGAGGTCGTGTTCGTTTCCGCGTGGGCGTCGAGCGCGGAGCCCCGCGGTACCAGCGCGTCGACGTCCGCGATCGCGATCAGCAGGCGCGGCACCGCGCCGTCGATGGACACCTCGAGCTGATCGAGATCGCGCGATTCGTCGTTGTCGATGGAGGACCAGGGCAGGTCGCGCAGGTCACGAAGCGTGCTCGCCGGCTGCTCGCCGAGATGCGCCAGTTCGGCGCGCGCTGCCGCCGGCCAGTCCGGCTCGAGCCCGTACTTGATCATGGCCTGCCGCGCGATGCCCCGCAGTCTCGATCCGTGATCCATGCCAAAACTATGGCACAACGGTGAACAAACACTCGCCGCGTGCTTTTTGTGGTGCATCGGTTGTCACAATGACGTATCAAGACAGTGATGTCGCCACACGCCAGAGAGACCAGACCGTTCGCCTCGGAAGTGAAATTCATCGTCGACCACCCGACCGGCGCCGCCATCCGCCACTGGGTCCGTATGCAGCTGGATGCCGACCCGCACGGCGGCGGCCCGTTCAAGGACGAATACCGGACGACCAGCCTGTATTTCGACACCGACCAGGGGGACGTCTTCCATCGGCGCCGATCGTTCGGACGGTCTAAGTATCGCGTCCGACGTTATGAGGCGCTGCCCTATGTCTTCCTCGAGCGCAAATTGCGGAAGCCGGGCATTCTCGTGAAACGCCGCACGACGATTGCGATCGACGATCTCTCGCGGCTGGGCAACGACGGGCCGGACCCGTATTGGCCCGGCGACTGGTTCCATCGTCGCGTCCTGCTCCGCCGGATCAATCCGGTGTGCCAGCTGTCGTATTCGCGGATCGCACGCTTTGCCCGGACCGCCGAAGGGCCGGTCCGCCTCACGCTCGACAACGATCTCTGCGTCGCTCCGGCCGACGACCTGCGGTTCTCGGATAACGCGGGGCGGCCCGTTCTCGCGGATCGGATGATCCTGGAGTTGAAGTATCGTCGGCACGTGCCGGCGATTTTCAAGCAGCTGGTCGAGACATTTGCGCTCGAACCCCAGCGAACGTCCAAATACCGGCTCGGCATTGCCGCGCTCGGCGAGTCGCCGTTCCTGGTCCATGCGTGAAGCGCTCGCGTCGCTTCTTGATTTCAACGGACCCGCGCTGCTGCTGATCGCGGTCCGGCTCGTCCTGGCCGTCGTGCTCGGGCTCGGGATCGCGGCGGTGTATCGGCGCGCGCGGCCGATGAACGAGGAGGCGGAGTCGTTCACGGTGACGCTCGTCCTGCTGACGATTCTGATCGCGATGGTCACCCAGGTGATCGGCGACAACGTGGCGCGCGCGTTCAGCCTCGTCGGCGCGCTGTCGATCGTGCGCTTCCGCACCGTCGTCCGCGACACCCAGGACACGGCCTACGTGATCTTCGCGGTCGCGACGGGCATGGCGCTCGGCGCGAACCATCCGTCGGTCGCGCTCTGTGGACTGGTCATTGTCGGCGGCGCCGCGCTGATGCTGCGCCGGCGCGGCGTGCCGATGCTGCCGCCGAATGAGCCACTCCCGTATGAGTTGCGCGTGCGCCTGGCGATCGGCAAGGACGCGGAGGAGCTGCTCGGCCCGGTCCTCGACCAGTACGCGCCGCAGCGGCGCCTCGCATCCGTATCGACCGCGCGGCAGGGATTGTCGCTCGACACGACGTACGCAATCGCATTGCACGATCCGGCGCAGTCGACGTCGCTGGTGAATGCGCTGAACCGCCTCGACGGGGTTCAGAATGTCGAACTCAATCGCAGGCCGGACCAGTTGGGTGAAGGCTGATGAAAAACGAACGAATCGGCTCGCTTTGGCGGTTGGGAGTTGGCGGTTGGGAGTCGATCACTGTTTTTCAGCGACCTGCTAGAGGTGCGACAGGTGCAGGAATGAGATTCAAGACGAGGGCAATGCTCGCAGGGATCGCGATCGCGGCGGTGCCGCTCGCGGCGCTGGCGCAGCGCGGGGGATTCGGGCCGCCGATGCAGCAGGAGCGCAAGCTCCTGAAGCAGTTTGATAAGAACGGAGACAAGCGGCTCGACGTGGCGGAGCGGAAGGCGGCGCGCGACTGGCTGGCGGCGCAGCCGGCGACCGGCTTCGGCCGGCGCGGCGGTCCGTTCGGCGGCGGCAACGCCGAGCCGCCGGCGCCCGGGAAGAAGCTCACGCCCGCCGACGTCAAGCCACTTGCCGCTGCACCGCTCTACGATCCCGGGGCGCTCCGCACGGCGTTCCTCCAGTTCGAGGCCGCTGACTGGGAAAAGGAGCTCGAAGCGTTCAACAACACCGACGTCGACGTGCCCGCGACGGTGACGATTGACGGCAAGGTCTACAAGGACGTCGGCGTTCACTTCCGCGGGATGTCCTCGTACTTCATGGTGCCGCAGGGGCGAAAGCGGTCGCTCAACCTGGCGTTCGACTTCGCCGATGACAAGCAGCAGTTCGCCGGCTACAAAACGCTGAATCTGCTCAACGCGAACGGCGATCCGAGCTTCCTGCGGCCCGTGCTTTATACCGAGATCGCCTCTCACTACGTGCCGACGCCGAAGATGAACTACATGCGCGTGGTCATCAACGACGAGAACTGGGGCGTCTACATCAACACGCAGCAGTTCAACAAGGACTTCACGCGCGACTACTTCAACTCGACAAAGGGCGCGCGCTGGAAGGTGCCCGGCAGCCCCGGCGGACGCGCAGGATTCAATTATCTTGGCGACGATCCCGCGGCGTATAAGGATATCTACCAGATCACCAGCAAGGACGATGCGAAGGACTGGGCGGATCTGATCAGAGTCTTCAGAGTGTTGCACGAAACCCCGCCGGAGAAGCTCGAGGCCGCCCTGGCGCCGATCTTCGACATCGACGGCGCCCTGAAGTTCCTCGCGGTGGAGGTGGCGCTCGTCAACAGCGATGGATTCTGGACCCGCGCCAGCGACTACAGCCTGTACAAGGACGAAAAGGGCATCCTCCACGTGCTGCCGCACGACGTCAACGAAGGATTGGGTTCAGAAGAAGGACCTCCGGGGGGCGGCCGCCGCGGCGGACGTCCAGGCGGTCCACCACCTGATTTCGGGCCGGGCGGCTTTCCCGGGCCTCCGGGCGGGGGTCCTGGCGGCGGCCGCGGCTTCGGCGGGAGGGGCTTCGGGCCGATGGGCGCGGGGCCCGATCTCGATCCGCTGGTTGGCCTGGACGACGACAGCAAGCCGCTGCGATCAAAGCTGCTCGCGGTGCCGGCGCTGCGCGCCAAGTACCTGACCTACGTGCGCGACGTCGCGACCACGTGGCTCGACTGGAACCGATTGGGTCCCATCGCGCGCAAGTATCACGATCTGATCGCGGCGGACGTCAAGGACGATACGCGGAAGCTCTACACGACGGAAGCCTTCGACGCGGGGCTGGACAGCGTCAAGAAGTTCGCTGAGGAGCGACGCGCGTACTTGCTGAAGAGCGCAAAATAACCGGGCTCACGGCTCACGGCTCAGGCCGGCTTAAGCCCTAAGTCCTCTAAGCCCTGAGACCGGAGCCTTGAGCCCTGAGCCCTTTAGAACGAAAAATTCACAGAGACATCGACCTTGCGCATGTTCTGCACGTTCTGCGGCTGCAGGAAGAAGGGGGATGTCATCGTCCCGGTATAGCCGACGAAATTGGCGTGATTCGTCAGGTTGATGATATTCGCCGAGATCCCAATCCGATAACGAGGCGGCGCGGCGCCGCCGGTCATCACGGTCACTTCACCGTTGCGCATGGTGATGCCGGTGATACCCCCAGGACCCGCAACGGTCTTCTTTCCGATCGCGATCGAGTAGTTGAAGTTCGCGTTGACCGTCCACTGCCCCGGCGTCCACTGCGTGTTGCGCCCGACGCCCGCCGGGCGATCGTTGAATACCAAATCCCCGTTGTCGTCGTGGCCCGTTGTGATCGTGTACGGGATGCCGGTGGATGCGTTGAGGTTCAGGTTGGCGTTCAGGTTCTTCAGCGCGCTCGAGTTGATGCCGATGTTGGCACGATGCTTCCGGATCTCTCCGGGGACGTGACCCCACTCCCCTTGCGGCGACCCGCTGGCGGGGAGGCTGTAGGGTCCGTCGGTGTTGTTCTCCAGGCGCCCGGTCGAGTAGTTCAGGTTGATCGACGTGCGCTTCCAGTTCCACCGCGGCCCGGTCGTCGGATTGAACGGGTTGGACTGCGGCGGCGAGAACGAGAACGACGCGAAGGCATTGAGGTTGTCCTGGCGCGAGGCGGCGTCGGAGACAACGCGGACGATGTTGACGAAAAGGGGATCCGGCCGCACGCCGTTGACGGGGACGTTGAGATTCTCGCCGCGCATCAGCTGAGATCCGGTCGTGTGCGCGTAGGTGAAGCCCCCTCTGACACGCGGGGAGAACGTCTGATCGATCCCCGCGCTGACGCGAGCATTTCGGGCCATCGGCAGGTCTCGACTGAGCAGATACCGGTTCGTCGTGCTGACAGTGCCGACGGCCCCCGGGTCAGGAAATGACGGGTTGGCGATGTTCAGCTCGCGCTGCCGGAATCCGTTGACCCGCAGAGACTGCTCGTAGATCCCGGCATTCAGCCAGTCGTAGAAAACGCCGACGCTGCCGCGTAATGACGTCTTCCCGCCTTTGAAGGGCGACCACGACACGCCGAGTCTGGGACCGAAGTTGTTGTAATCGCGCAGGTGGGTTTGCACCTCGTAGCGGACGCCCGGACTGAGCGTGAGGTTCTTGCGCAAGCGGATGTCGTCCTGGAGATACATCCCCACCTGCACATTGTTGTAGTCGATGGCCGAGTCGCCGAGGCGTCTGGTGTAATTGAGCGGCGTTCCCGCTTCACGCGACGCGGGGCTATCGAACAAGTAGGTGCCGAGGTAATTCGACTCGTCGTCAGAAAAATACGATCCGCCGTCGAGCGTGATGCCCGTTCGAACCGACTGGATGCCGCGTACGTAATCCAGATCTGACTGCAGAGAAAACGTCGTGCCGCGGCGGCCGCCGCGAATTTGCGCACCGCCAGTCGTCCGCGCATCCACAACGCGGTAGGTGACGGATTCGACGACGGAATTGGAGTCGGATACGTTGCGCCCGATCATCAGCCGCGTGTTCGTAAAGAACCGGCGGCCGAGTGGGCCGGCCTCCTGAATCCGCACGCCCGTGAAGGAATCGTCTCGCGAGTACGCGCGCTCGATGGCGTCGTTGCCGCCGACGCCTTGATTACTGGCTGTATTCGTGTTGTGGAACACGCCCACGCGCAACGTCTGGTCTCGGGTCAGCGCGTAATCGAGGAGCCCGTTGAATCCCACGCTGTCGCTCGGCTGCCGGATCGGCAGCGGCTCGGAGTACCGGCCGTAGCCCGGAATGTACGAGAACGCATACGGTGTGATGAACGACGTGCCGCCATTGATGCCGATGGAGAACGAGGCCTTGTTCTTCATCAGCGATCCGCCGACGTTCCCAAAATAGTTCTGGAACCGTTCCGGACCTTTCGTTGTCGCGAAGGGGTTGCGCGCGCTCAACGCGCCGTCACGCAGCCGGATGTTGCCGCCGCCGCGCAGCGCGCCGATGCCCGGCTGGGTGATGATGTCGATGAACAACCCGCCGGCGAAGTGGTTCTCCGCCGCGAACGCGTCGCGCGTGATGTGAATCGACTTGATCTGCGACTTGGGCGGCAGCTGACCGCCTTCGAAGCTGTCGACGCGAATCACCGCGTTCGGTCCGGCCATGTCGGCCAGCTGCTGCGCCATCTCCGCCGGATCGTCCGACAACGCCTCAATCTGTTCGCGCGTCAACGCCGTTCCAAACGTCGCACGACGGTCCGAGGCGACCGCCTGGGCGTCGCGCCCGACGGTCACCTCGGTCTGCATTTTCTGAATCGGCAGCACGACGACGTGCTTGTTGTCGCCGCTGCGCAGCCGGATGTCTTTCAGCAGCCCCAGCTCGAATCCCGGAAACGTCGCCGTAACCGAGTAGCGTCCGGGCGCGAGATTCTCGACGGTCGCGATCCCCTTGTCGGTCGATTTCACCGCCGGGATTGGGCTCGCGGACGCGCCCGGGTCGAGCGCCACCACCGTGACGCTCGTATCAGGAACGATCGCGCCGCTTGGATCGACGACCGTGACGATGAGCCGGGCGCGGGCTGCCTGTGCGGCGAGCGGTTGAACACCAACGAACAGCTGGGCGAAGCACAGGACAGCGAGCGCGCAACGTCTCATTTACGGACCTCGAATTTCTTTGGATCGATCTTCGTGTTCACCTTGAATCGATCGAACGTGGTTTCCTCAGTCGTATCGGAACCCGTCGCGCGGCGGAGCCTGAAGGGCCACTGCATTCCGTCGACGTCGCGATAGTCGGCAAAGTAAATCCGGTTCTCGACGGAAGCTCCTGCTGCCGGCGCGCCACCCGGACCGGCACCGCGCGCGGGACCAGCGGCGGCACCCGCCGCTCCGGCCGGTCCGCCACCCGCCGGTGCAGCCGC
>Ga0310810_10005005_pt1 | contig 14753 bp, 13 predicted proteins | sample NCmetagenome_FD_207641 | JGI IMG/M metagenome (GOLD analysis project Ga0310810, IMG submission 207641) | Soil microbial communities from experimental microcosm in Duke University, North Carolina, United States - NC | ecosystem: Engineered > Artificial ecosystem > Soil microcosm > Unclassified ... | reverse complement strand
GCCGGCGACGTGCAGGCCGTGCTCGCCGAGGAGAAGGTGCTCTACCAGAACCAGGAAGTCGCTTTCGTGGTCGCGGACGACCGCTACACCGCCGCGGACGGCGCCGACCTGGTCGAGGTCGAATACGAGGGGCTGCCCTGCAACGTCGACTCCTTCAAGGCGATGGCGCCTGACGCCCCGGTGCTGCGCGACGATCTCGCGGGCAAGACCGAAGGAGCGCACGGCGCGCGCAAGCACCACAACCACGTCTTCACCTGGCAGATGGGTGACAAGGATGGGACCGACGCCGCGTTCCGCAAGGCCGACGTCACGATCAAGGAGGTGATCTCGTATCAGCGGGTCCACCCCTGCCCGCTCGAGACCTGCCAGTGCGTCGCCTCATTCGACAAAATCAAGGGCGAGCTGACGGTGTGGGGCACGTTCCAGGCGCCGCACGTCATCCGAACGGTGGCCTCCCTGATCTCGAAGATTCCCGAGCACAAGATCCACGTGATCGCCCCGGACATCGGTGGCGGTTTCGGCAACAAGGTCGGCGCCTATTCCGGCTACATCTGCGCAATCGTCGCCTCGATCGTAACCGGCCGGCCGGTCAAGTGGGTCGAGGACCGCATCGAGAACCTCTCGACGACTGCGTTCGCGCGCGACTACCACATGACCGCCGAGATCGCCGCCACGAAGGACGGCAAGGTGACGGCGCTGCGCGTCTACACCATCGCGGACCACGGCGCCTTCGACGCCTGCGCCGATCCGACCAAGTGGCCGGCGGGCTTCTTCAATATCGTCACGGGGTCGTACGATTTCCCGGTCGCGCATGTGCACGTGGACGGGGTCTACACCAACAAGGCGCCCGGCGGCGTCGCTTACCGGTGCTCGTTTCGCGTGACCGAGGCCGCCTACTGCATCGAGCGGGCCATGGACATCATGGCGCGCAAGCTCGGCATGGATCCGGCGGAACTGCGGATGAAAAACCTGATCCGGCGCGAGCAGTTTCCCTACACCTCGGCGCTCGGCTGGGAATACGATTCCGGCGACTATCACACCGCCCTCCGCAAGGCGATGGACTCCGTCGGCTACCAGAAACTGCGCGCCGAGCAGAAGGCCAAGCAGGACGCCTTCAGGCGCGGCGAGACGCGCGAGCTAATGGGTATCGGCGTCGCCTTCTTCACCGAGATCGTCGGTGCCGGACCGTCGCGCAATTGCGATATTCTCGGGATCGCGATGTTCGACTCCGCCGAAATCCGCATCCACCCCACCGGCACGGCGATCGCGCGGCTCGGCACCAAGTCGCAAGGCCAGGGCCACGAGACGACCTACGCGCAGATCGTCGCGACGGAATTGGGCCTGCCGGCAGACAACATCACGATCGAGGAAGGCAACACCGACACCGCGCCGTATGGGCTCGGCACCTACGGCTCGCGCTCGACGCCGGTGTCCGGCGCCGCCACCGCCATGGCGGCCCGCAAGATCAAAGCCAAGGCGCAGATGATTGCCGCGCATCTCCTGGAGGTGCACGACGACGACCTGGAATGGGACGTGGATCGCTTCCGGGTGAAGGGCAATCCGGAGCGGTTCAAGACCATGATCGAACTCGCCTGGGCCGCCTATAACAGCGTGCCGCCCGGCATGGAGCCAGGGCTCGAAGCCGTGAACTACTACGATCCGCCGAACATGACTTTTCCATTCGGCGCCTATATCTGCGTCGTTGACGTGGACGTCGACACCGGCGAGACCAAGGTGCGCCGCTTCTACGCGCTCGACGATTGCGGCACGCGCATCAACCCGATGATCATCGAAGGGCAGATTCATGGCGGCCTGACCGAAGCCTTCGGCATCGCGATGGGCCAGGAGATCCACTACGACGAGGACGGCAACGTCACGACCGCATCGCTGATGGACTATTTCCTGCCGACCGCGGTCGAGACCCCGCATTGGGAAACCGACTGGACCACCACGCCGTCGCCGCATCACCCCATCGGGGCGAAAGGCGTCGGCGAGAGCCCGAACGTCGGCGGCGTCCCGTGCTTTGCCAATGCCGTGAACGACGCGTTCGCGTTCCTCGGCGCGACCCACATCCCGATGCCGCATGACCACTGGCGCACCTGGATGGCGGCGGACAAGCTCGGACTGCATGGATAGAGCCTGTGCTTTCCCCGGCTTCGGCAGCAGCCGTCAGCCCGTAAGGCTGCCGGCAAGCGATCGGCGGTCCGTCATCACCATGGCGCGGACCGCCTCGGCTTGCCATATCCGGGATCATGTCCCCGGGTCCGCGCACTTGGCGGGTCGCATAATAAAGGACGGTGTTCTGCGCCATGATGCTGCCGCGCGAAGCCATCGCTGATCGCCTCGCCGCTGTCGGCTACATTGCCGACCGCGACATCGCGACCGCGCTGTGGCTGATGGAGTTCCTGAAGCGTCCGCTGCTGCTCGAAGGCGAGGCCGGCGTCGGCAAGACCGAGGTGGCCAAGGCGCTCGCCGCCGTGCACGGCGCCGAGCTCATCCGCCTGCAATGCTACGAGGGTCTCGACCAGCAGGCGGCGCTCTACGAGTGGAACTATCAGCGCCAGCTCCTCGCCATCAAGACGCGCGAAGGAATCGGCGAGAATGCCGATGCGATCGAGGAGCACATCTTCTCCGAGCGCTACCTGCTGGAGCGCCCGCTGCTTGCCGCGATCCGGCGCGAAAAGCCGCCGGTGCTGCTGATTGACGAGGTCGACCGCGCGGACGAGGAATTCGAGGCGTTCCTGCTGGAGCTGCTCTCCGACTTCCAGGTGAGCATCCCGGAGCTCGGCACCATCCGCGCGCTGTCGATTCCGCGCGTACTGCTGACCTCGAACGGCACGCGCGAGCTGTCTGACGCGCTGCGCCGGCGCTGCCTCTATCACTACGTCGATTTTCCCGATGTCGAGCGCGAAGCGCGCATCATTCTGGCGCGACTGCCCGGCATCGACAGCGCCCTCGCCGCGCAGGTCGCCGCCATGGTGGCGGCGGTGCGCAAGGAGGATTTACGCAAGGTCCCCGGCGTCGCCGAGACGCTCGATTGGGCGGCAACGCTCGCCGGCCTCGCGGTGCACGACCTGCGTCAGGAGCCGGAGGCCGTGCACGAGACGATGATGTGCCTGCTCAAGACCCACGAAGACCGGTCGCGCATCACGCGCGAGGTGACCGAGCGGCTGCTCGGGAAGGTGGCGTGAGATGAGCTCCCCGCACGCCGGTGCCGAAGACCTCGGCGCATCGGCCCGCCAGCGCCTTGCCGGTTTCGCCCACGTGCTGCGCGCCAACGGCTTCAAGGTCGGCATCGCTGAGACCCGCGACGCGCTCGCTATCCTGGGATCGCCTGCCGCCGCGCGGCCATCGTCACTCGAGGCGGCATTGCGCGCGCTGTTCTGCGCGACCCATTCGGACTGGGAAAAATTCCATGAGATCTTTCAGGCGTTCTGGCGCGGGCGCGGCACGCGCCGCGCCCAAAGCCTGACCGGGAGCGCCGATGGCAAGCCGCCATCGCGGCGCCTGGCCGACGCAGGCGCCGCGCCAGGCGCCGCGGGCCAACCCGATCACGTGCAGCGTCTTGGCGGCGAGGAAGGCGTGGCCGAAGGGCGCGGCCGGCGCGAAGGCGCCTCCGGCGCCGACAACCTCCTCGCCGCCGACCTGCGCCACGTGACCGATCCCGCCGATGTCGCACGCGCGAACGCGCTCGCGGCGCGGCTCGCGCGCACGATGCGGGCGCGGCTGGTGCGGCGCGAGCAGGTGCGCCGGCATGGACGTCGACTCGACCTGCGCCGCACCATCCACCGCAATGTCAGCCACGGCGGCACGCCGATCGACCTCGCCTGGCGGCGGCGTAAGATCAAGCCGCTGCGGCTCGTCGTGCTGCTCGATGCCTCGGGCTCGATGAACCTCTACACCGCTTTCTTCGTGCGTTTCCTGCACGGGGTGGTCGATGCCTTCCGCGAAGCCGAAGCCTTCGTGTTTCATACCCGGCTGGCGCATGTGTCGGCCTCGTTGCGCGACCGCGACGTGGCGCGCGCCGTCGATCGCCTCGGCCTGATGGCGCAGGGGATCGGCGGCGGCACGCGCATCGGCGACAGCCTCGCCACCTTCAACCGCTGGCACGCCCGGCGCCTGATCAATTCGCGAACCGCCGTGATGATCGTGTCGGACGGCTACGACACCGGCGAGCCAGAACGGCTCGGCGCCGAGATGCGACGCCTGCGGCGGCGCTGCCGCCGCATCATCTGGCTCAACCCGCTAATCGGCTGGCGCGACTACAGCCCGCAGGCGCGCGGCATGCAGGCGGCGCTGCCCTACGTCGACCTGTTCGCGCCGGCGCACAACCTCGAGAGCCTTGCCGCGCTCGAGCCGTATCTCGCGAGGATCTGATCATGAGCGATCATGTGACCGATATTCTCGACACGATCTCCACCAGGAAGGCCCAAGGCGAGCCATTCGCCCTGGCGACGGTCGTGCGCACCGTCGCGGCGACGGCGGCGAAGGCCGGCGCCAAGGCGGTGATCCTGCCCGACGGCACCATGTCCGAAGGCTGGATCGGTGGTGGCTGCGCACGCGCCGCCGTGCTCAAGGCGGCACGGGAGGCGCTCGCCGACGGCAAGCCGCGGCTCCTGTCGGTACAGCCCCCCGATGCGTTGCAGGATCAGGGCATCCCGGCGGACGAAGAGCGCGGCGGCGTGCGCTTCGCCAAGAACATGTGCCCGAGCGAGGGCTCCATGGACATCTTCGTCGAGCCGGTCCTGCCGCGCCCGCAGATCGTGATCTGCGGCGGAAGTCCGGTGGCGGTCGCGATCGCCGATCTCGGCCGGCGCATCGGCTTCGACGTCACGGTGTGCGCGCCCGCAGCCGAGCAGACCGCCTTCGGCGAGGTCGAGCGCCGGATCGAAGGGTATGCCCTGCCGGTGACGGAGGCCGGTGGGCGTTTTGTCGTGGTCTCGACCCAGGGCCGTGGCGACGAGGCCGCGCTCCAGGCGGCGCTCGCCGTTGACGCCGACTACGTTGCGTTCGTCGGCAGCCGCAAGAAGGCCGATGCTCTCAAGGCCGTCCTCGCGCAGCGCGGCGTCGCGCCCGAGCGCCTGGCAAAGCTCAAGGCACCCGCCGGTCTCGATCTCGGCGCAATCGCGCCGGAGGAGATCGCGGTCTCGATCATCGCCGAAATCGTGGCCGCGCGTCGCGGGAGGCAACTGCGAGAAATTCGAGAGACCTAGGCTCTGGATGCCTGGCTGCAGTTGGCGATGCCGGCAGCGCCGAGCTTGGCCACCGCCGCCTCGGCGCTCATCACCGGCCTGCGACGCGAGGCGGCGCCGGCAGGGAGAGGTCCGACGGCGTCGATTGCCAAAGCTTTCCGCTTCTTCCTCTTCGGTAGCCGTATTCGAACAATTGCTGCATGTAGGTGGGATCGAAGCCGATGGAGGTGGACTTCGGATAGTCGGGATCGATCGAGGCCAGGTTGAACTCCCAGTTGCGGCGTTTGGCGAACTGGTAGGACGCAAGCAGCGCATTGCGCGTATTGGCGCGAACCGAGGTCTCGAACGAGCGTGCCGCGATCAACACCGTGGAGGGCGTCACGACTTCGAAGTCCGGCGCCAGCTTGCCGTTCATCACAATATAGACCTTCGGCCGCGCGTCGGGCGCAAACAACGGCGTACCGGATAGCAGCGCTGCCTCGGGCACGATGAGCACGTTCGTCGTTACGCCGCCGTCGACATGCATTTCCGCAAAACGTTTTCCGTCCGCCTCGACATCGATGAGAACGGGCGAGAACACGCCCGGAACGCTCGCCGATGCGGTCAGAACGTTGCGGAAAAGTTCGAGCGCTCCCGGCTCGCCGCTTGCGGCGATCTTGCCCATATCCCAGATCGCGGTGCGTTGCGCGTCGATATTTGTGGTCACGACATAGAGCCGCCGTCCCCTGCGATATTCTCGCGCAATCGCCTCGAGCAACGCCGCATCGACATGCCTTGCGATCAAGTCGCGCAAAGGCGCCGTCTTGAACAGGCTGGTGCCGAACAGTCCTGCCAACCCGTCGGATTGAAGCAAATTCGCCATCTCGCCGCTGGCAAAGACGCTTCTCAGCGTCTCGTCGTAGGCCGCTCCCACGAACGCAAAGGGGGCGATCAGCGCGCCGGCGCTGGCTCCGGTCACCACCGCGAATTGCGGCCGCGTGCCGCGCGCGGACCATCCCGCCAGAAGACCGGCACCGAACGCGCCGTCGGCGCCGCCGCCCGATAGCGCCAGTGCGGTCGGTTGCTTCAGCGCGACATTGGAGACGACGGACGATCGTCCCGTGCCGATGGCCGGGTCATCGGCCCACACGCGGGCGTCCGGAATCCCGGGAATGACGGCCGCTGCCTGTTCCTGCGGTGTGTAGGGGATGCGCGTCACGGTTGCGCAGCCCACAAGGACCGCGGCGCAGGCGGCAACCGCGAACGGACGGAGCACGCGTCTCATTATCCCTGCGACATTGGCCCCGATACTCACGTGGCCGACGCCGATCCCCCGTTTTCAGCCCTTAATTCCGGCGGCTTGGTTTTGGCTTAAGCCAGTGCCCCGTCATGGGACGATGGTGAGTAGGGGGTAAAAGGGGCGGCGGAGTGGTGAAGATCGGACGAAGGCCGGCGACCGCCGGGCGAAAATTCGCCGACAACGTGCAACGTCCAATAATGCGTTCACGAGGCCGTGTTTGCGCCCACCGCCGCGGCTACCGCGCGCACCAGCACGACCGGATCGGTGAATGCGGCGATGCCGGCGCCACCAAGCTTCGCCACCGCGGCCTCGGCGCTCATCTTGCGCGCGGCGGCATGGCCGGCGGCAATGCCGACGAACAGCGGCTTCGGCAACGGCTCGGCCGCAACCCATGCCAGCAGCGCGTCCATCCGGTCGGCGAGCGAGCGCGAGGCCAGCACGGTCTGGAACACGATCGCCCGCACCTTCGGCCGCTGCGCGATCGCCCGCGCGATGCGCAGCCGTTCGGCCATGGTCTCGTCGGGCGCGCCGCGGAGGTTATCCATAAAGCACGCGGCGGTGAGCCCGTGGTCGGCGAGCAGGTCCATCATCATCATGCCGAGACCGGCGCCGGCGGTCACCAGGGCGACATCGCCATCGATCTCCACGAGTTGAAAGCCGAGCTCACGCGCGCTGCGCTCGAGCGGAGTCAGCGCGCGCTCCGCCAGGGCGCGGCTCAGCGGAAACTCTTCGGGATCATGACGGAATGCTGCGCTGTCGTCGCGGATCATCTTGGCATCGCAGGCAACGAGGCGCCCGTCTGCGGTGAGCACCAGCGGGTTGATCTCGAGCAGCTCCAGATCCTCGCGCCGCGCGATCTCCGGCAGGCGGGCGGCATAACGCGCGAGCCGTGCGGCGACGCCGGGCGCAAACAGCTTGGCCAGTTCAGGATAGAGCGCATCCGCGGTCACGCCGGCGGCGGCACCGAGCGCAATCCGCGCCAGCGCCCCGGTGGCCTCGACGTCCTCGCCGCCCTCCGCCGCGACCAGCAGTTCGAGCCCCTGACGCGTTCCGTCGATGCGCACCGCCAGGTAGATCTCGCGCGCGATCTCCACCGCCTCCTCAAGCAGGAGCGGCGCTGTGGGATCGCCGAGCGCATCCGCGATGCGCTGGCGTGCGGGAGCGAGCTCCGCCAGATCAGCGAGCCGGCGCACCAGCCCGCGCTTGCCACGACCACCTTCCAGCACCTGCGCCTTGAGGACATGCCCTGGCCATTGCGCGGCTTCCGCGGGCGCAGGGTCGCCTGCATCGAGCAGCACGCCGCGTGGGACGGCAATCCCGTGGCGGCGCAACAAGGCTTTCCCGTCGATCTCGGCCAAGCGCATAATATAAGTTCCCTGCCCGCGCCGCCCCGCGCCTTTTCTCTTTGGACGTTAGCATGCCGCACTCCGACTTCGAGCGCTTGCCCTTTCTCGGCCCCGAGCCGTGGCAGGTGGCGGTGATCAATCCGACCGGCCGCTATGCCCGCAACCAGGTAGCGGGGCTGATCGCCGCCGGCACGCCGCTCGTCGGCGGCGTCGCGCTCGGGCGCGGCGGCGACGCCATGGACGGACTGGCGCTTTACGACCGCGTCGCTGATCTTCCCGAACGGCCGAACGTGGCGGTGCTCTATACCCCCGCCGAAGGCGTGCGTGACGCGGTCGCGGCCTGCGCCGCCGCGCGCATCCGCACGATCGTGGCAGTCGCCGAATACGTGCCGGTACACGACGCGCTCGACGCCGCCATGGCCGCGCGCGCCGCCGGCTCCTGGCTGATCGGCCCCAACACGCTCGGAATGTTCGTGCCCGGCCGCGGGCTGCTCGGCTCGATCGCGCCGAGCTTCTGCAAGCCCGGTCGCCTCGCGGTGATCACCCGCAGCGGCACTCTCACCCTCGCCATGGCGCGGCAACTGACGCTGGCCGGCATCGGCCAAAGCCTGGTCGCCCACATCGGCGGCGATACGGTGGTCGGGCGCAACCCGCACGAATATCTCGGCGCGCTCGCGCATGATCCGAGCACAGACGCGGTGCTTTATTGCGGGGAGATCGGCGGCGACAAGGAATATGCCTTTGCCGAAACGATGCGCGAATTTCCCAAGCCGGTGGTTGCGATGGTAGTCGGGCGTCATGCGCCCGCCGAGAAGCGCATGGGCCATGCCGGCGCGCTCGTCGGCAGCGCGCGTGAAGGCGCGGCCGCGAAGCTTGCGGCGCTCGCCGCTGCAGGATGCCGGGTCGTCACGGGGCCGGAGCAGGCGGTCGCGATGCTGGCCGCACTTGGATTGAGAACCTGAATTGCATCGCGTTGAACCGCGACAGATGGCTGGGGCATTGAAAGATGAGGAGCCGATAGCATGACGCTGGCCTGGACATATCTGATCGCCGCCGGTTTGGTCGAGATTGGTTGGCCCATCGGACTCAAGTGGGCACAAGGAGCGCAAGACGCGCGCGGGACCATTTCGGGGATCGTGCTGGCCGTCGTGTGCATGGCCCTGAGCGGCGCGCTGCTATATTTGGCCCAGAAGCAAATCTCGCTTGGCACATCCTACGCGGTGTGGACCGGCATCGGCGCCGCAGGCACCTTCGTGATCGGCGTGTGGTTTTTCGGCGACCCAAACAGCGTCGGTCGTTGGTTCGGCGCCGCCCTCATCATCGCCGGCGTCGCGACGCTGAAGCTCGCGTACTGACTGAATGACGACCGACGATCTCAACTTTTTGACACGCGCTGTCGCCACCACGGCCGTACGAGCCATCGTTGCTAAAATGCCATGATAGGCGCCGGTTTCCTTGGCATCTTCACCATCCGGGGACTCTACGTCCTGTTCCAGCCATGGCGCGAATGGGCAAGGAAGATTGCGAGCGCGAAAAGGGCGCTACTGGACGAGCATGCAATCGTGAAAGCCAGAGCCGAGGGGGCGAACCGGTCGCCCTGACTCGGACGTCGCTACCTGCTGCCGATCACGGCGACACCCTGAATCTCGATCTTGGCGTCGGGATTGGCCAGTCCGGCGATGGTGATCAGGGCGCTGCCGGGGAAATTGTCGCCGAATATCTCCCGGCGGATCTGGGTAAGGCGGTCGCCGTAGCGCACGTCGGTGATGAACACCGTCATCTGCACCATGTCGCCAAGCTTGCCACCGGCTTTTTCGAGGGTAGCATTGAGCAGCTTGAAGATCTGCCGCGTCTGACCCTCGAAGTCGCCGGCAAGCGACTTGCCGGCATCGTCGACCGTCGCGGTCTGGCCGGCAAGCCACACGGTCTTGCCGCCCTCGGTGATGACCGCCTGCGAATAGCCGCGCTGCTGCGGGCGCTCCGCCTTGATGAAATCCTTGGCGTGCAGCGGAACCGCCGCGCCGCACAGCAGGAGCGCCGCTACAATGCCGATTGAGGCACGTGAGAATGCCGCCGAAATCATCTTCGTCTCCCAGTTGATTGGATCTCCCGGCGCAGCGGCGCCGCACCGCAGCTATTTACCGATGCGGTCCGGCCCCTGCGCCAGCATGTTGATGCGATAGAGACCTTCCCGCGCGGTGATGTAAAGCACGCGCTTGTCCGGTCCGGCGAATGCCGCATTGGCGGGCTGACGCGGCACTTTGATCGTGCCGAGATACTTGCCGGCGGCATCGAACACCTGAACGCCGGCAACGGTGGTGACGTACAGGCGATCCTCGCGATCAAGCGCCATACCGTCGGCGCCGCTTTCCTTGCCCTCGGGGATGTCGCGCAACTGCGTGAACGTGCGTTTGTTTTTGACGCTGCCGTCGGGCTGCACGTCGTAGGCGTAGACCGTCGGCCCGAGCGTATCGTCGACGATGAGGGTCTTGCCATCGCGCGTCAGCGTCACGCCGTTCGGCCGCGCGATCTGATCGTCGATGACGATCGGTTCCCTCGCGCCCGCCGGCAGATAATAAACGTAAGCGGTGCGGCCGGGCACGACCGGGCGCGGGCCGGGGTCGGTGATGTAGAGGCCGCCCTTGGCGTCCACGAACACGTCATTGGGTGACAGAAACGGCTTGCCCGTAATGCCCTCGGTGACCGTCGTTACAGCGCCGTCGCGGCCGCGCACGCTGATCCGTTTGCCCTCGCCTTCCGCCGCCAGCAGATCGCCCTCGCGCGTCAGTGCGAGCCCGTTGGCGCCATTGGTCTGCTCACGCACCACACTGATCTTGCCGCCGGGATCGAGACGGTAGATTCGGTTGGGACGGATATCGGAGAAGTAAAGCCCGCCGTCGGAGGTGCCGACCGGCCCTTCGGTGAACACGAAGCCCTCCTGCACCAGCTCGGGCGCGGCGCCCGCCGCCACGACACCCGCGATCCCGGACGGTGATTGCGCATACGCGGCTCCGGCAAGCAGCATGACCACGCCAGCCGCGCCCAATGCCATGATCGTTTGCGGCGTACCCGATGTTCGATGGCTGGTGAGCGTCATTTCCGCCGGCATGTCTTCCTCCCGATGTTGTTGTTATGACCGTCGCTATTCGATCTTGAGCCCGATATCCGGAATGATCTGTTTCCAGCGCGGCACCTCAACTTCCATCCGTGCGCGCAGCGCGTCGGCCGGCAGCAGCATCATCGTCATGCCGAGCGCGGCGGCTTTCTCCTTGAGCGCCGCATTCGCGCGCGCCTGCGGCAATTCCGATTGCAACCGCGCAAGCACGCCGGCCGGCAGGCCCCGGGGCCCGAACAGGCCGTACCAGTTGGTCGCGACATAGCCTGGCACCAGCGTGCCGATGGCCGGAGCGTCCGGCAGTTCGGGTATCGGTTGCGGCGAGCCAACCCCGAGCACGCGGATGCGACGGTCGCGGGCATGGCTCACGGTCTCGACCGTGCTCGCGAATAACATGTCGATATCACCGGCATAGAGCGCCGTTAGAGCCGGCGCGACGCCGCGGAACGGCACGTGCAGAAGATCGATCCCCGCCAGCTTCTTCAGGAGTTCACCGGCGAGATGATTGCCGGTGCCGACGCCGCCCGACCCGAACGTGTACTTGCCGGGGTCGGCCTTGGCGCGGGCGATGAGATCGGCGAGATCGCGGATGGGGCTGGCGGCGCGCACCGCGAGACTGATCGGCACCTCCGTCACTAGGCTGATCGAGGTGAGATCGCGCAGCGGATCGAACGCCAGCTTGGGGTAGATCGTGGGCACCATCGTCACCGACGAGGTCGTCAGCAGTAGCGTGCTTCCGTCGGGCGGCGCCTGCACGACGGCCTGCAGGCCGATCGAGCCGCCGGCGCCGGGCCGGTTCTCCAGGATGAACACGCCTTTGGTCTGCGCCGCCAGCCGCTCGATCAGGAGCCGCGCGGGGACGTCGACCGGCCCGCCGGGGGCGTAGGGCACAACCACGCGCACCGTGCCCGACGGCCAGTCCTGCGCGGGAGCTGGCACGGCGACGCCGGCGAAACCAGCGATCGCAATGAGGTGGGCGGCGAATCGCGGCACGCGCATTGCGTAACTCCCTCGCCCAGATCCGTTCAAATGATCCCCGTTCCGCGTCAAAATGGAAATAGCAAAATGCCGCGAATTGGAAAACAATTGAAGCCGCACGCAATCGCCACCACACCAATTCGCCCTTGGAGATCCGACAATGACGCGCGCCCGCTGTCTGCCCATGGGGGCGCTGCTCGTCGCCGTGCTCTGCGCCATCTCCATCGTGACCGGCAGCGCGCACGCGGCGTTTCCAGAGCGGCCCATCCGCCTCATCGTCTCGTTTCCGCCCGGAGGCGCGAGCGACGGCGTCGCGCGGATCCTGGCCGAGGGCCTCAGCAGCCGGCTCGGCGTGCCTGTCGTGGTCGAGAACCAGGGCGGCGCGGCCGGCACAATCGCCGGCGCCATGGTGGCGCGCGCAGCGCCGGATGGATACACTATGCTTGTCTCCGCCACCGCCGTGTTCGCGATGGTGCCGAACCTGCGCAAGCTCGATTTCGATCCGCTACACGACTTGCTTCCGGTCGCGCGTATCGGGGAATCGCTGCGCGCGCTTGCCGTCTCGCCCAAAGTGCCGGTGAAGACGCTGGCCGAGTTCATCGCCTACGCCAAGCAGAACCCCGGCAAGCTCAACTACGGATCCTCGGGCCAGGGATCGACCGTTCACATCCTGACCGAATCGTTTCGCCACGCCGCCGGCATCGACATCGTGCATATTCCCTATCGCGGCGCCGGCCCCTCCCTTGGCGGGCTGCTCGCGGGCGACATCGAGATCCTGATCGACACCGTCGTGGTGCCGCACGTCCAGGCCGGACGTCTGATCGGGCTTGCCGCCGCAGGCGACACGCGCCTGCCCGAGCTTCCGGATTTGCCGACGCTGGCGGAGTTGGGTCTCTCCAGCGTACGCACATCGGGCTGGACTGCGCTGTTCGCTCCCGCACAATTGCCGCCGGACATCCTCGATATCTACACCCGCAATATCGAGGGCCTGTTCAGGGACGAGGCGTTTGTGAAGCGGATCGTGGCGACGGGCTCGCGGCCGGCATTTCTCGCACCGGCGCCGTTCGCCGAACTCGTGCGCCAGGACCACGCCTATTTCGGCAACGTGATCCGCGAGCTGCGGATCAAAGCGCAGGATTGATACGGGGTCGCCGTCAATGCGGGCTTGATCCGGCCATCCATCCTTCGATGAAAGGCCCCTTCGCTTCCAAGCGGATGGGCCGGCGCCTCAAGCCCGCGGGTGACGGCCGAATCAGAAGCGAGACGCCGCCTCAACTCCCGGCATGGATGGCTGACTCAGGCCGTTCGATCTGCTCACCGTCCCTTGAACACGGGCTTGCGCTTCTCCACGAAGGCGCGCTGCGCCTCGCGCGCATCCTCGGTATAGGAGAGTTCGACCGTCACGCTCTGCTCGAAGCGATAGGCATCGCGCACCGGCAGCTCCTCGATGGTGTTCAAGGCGCGCTTGATGTGGCGGATGGCGAGCGGACTTTTCGCCGCGATCTCGCGTGCGATGTCGAACGCGGCGTCCATGAGCCCTTCGCGCGGCGGGCAGGCCTCGATCACGCCCAGCCGGTAGAGCTCGGCTGCCGGCACGCGGCGGCCGGTCAAGTACATGGAGCGCGTGCGCGAGCGTCCGACATGCTCCATCAGGAAGCGTGCCCCGCCGGCGAGCCCGACATTGATCTCCGGCATGGAGAAGTAGGCGTTGTCGGACGCGATCATGATGTCGCAGGCGAGCATCAGTACGAAGCCCGCGCCGATCGCCGGCCCGTTCACGGCGGCGATGACCGGCTTGGCGCAGTCCGTCACCGCATAGAAGAATTCGCGCACGAGGCGGTTGTGACGGGCGTAGTCGCCCGGCTCGTGCACCAGGTCGACCCGCTCCTTGAGGTCCGCACCGGCGGAAAAGGTGTTGCCGGCCGCAGTGAGGATGGCGACGCGGATGTCGTCGCGGTCGCTGATCGCATCGAAGACGGTGATCAGCTCCTCGCGCGTCCGCCGGTTCTGCGCATTCACGGGCGGACGGTCGAAAGTGACGGTGGCGATGCCGTCGGCGACATCGAGCCGGAATTGCGTAAGATCCATGGCCTGTCCCGCAGAAAGCCTATCGCACCGGCACCCGGTGCATGGTGAAAATATTGTCGACCGAGGTGTAATCCATGTAGCCGAGGCGGGCGATCGGCCGGATGCGCGCCATGTCGATATTGCCGTCGACGATCACGGAATCATCGATGTGGACGTTGACCACCTCGCCGATGACGAGCGAATTGACCGTCTTCTTCCCGTTCGAGCAGACGAGGTCGATGGTCTTGTTGTAGATGCATTCGAGCGCGATCGGAGAGCGCTCGACCCGCGGCGGTTTCACCACCCGGGAGGCAACCATCTTGAGGCCGGCTATATCGGCCTCACTGATGTCCTCGGGATGATCGCTGCCGGTGATGTTCATCTCGCTGCGCAGGTCGTAGGTCGCCAGATTGAACACGAACTCGCCCGATAGCTCCGCGTTGCGTTGGGAGTGCTTGCGGGTGCTGCTGGAGAACATGACGAAGGGCGGCCGCGTCGAAATGATGTTGAAGAAGCTGTAGGGCGCCAGATTCACCACGCCGGCCGGGCCGATGGTGGTAATCCAGCCGATCGGCCGCGGCACCACGAGACAGGTGCCGGGATCGTGCGCGAGACCATGCGGCTCGCTGCGCGGATCATAGTCCATGCGATGTCATCCCCTGTTGAACCGACCCACCTTATCCTTCCCGCTCGCGGGCGAGGACTGCGGGAATTATTCACCCTGGATGTTCGCGCTCTTGATGAGATCCGTGAGGCGCTTGGCATCCTCATGCACA
>Ga0310810_10005004_pt1 | contig 14753 bp, 31 predicted proteins | sample NCmetagenome_FD_207641 | JGI IMG/M metagenome (GOLD analysis project Ga0310810, IMG submission 207641) | Soil microbial communities from experimental microcosm in Duke University, North Carolina, United States - NC | ecosystem: Engineered > Artificial ecosystem > Soil microcosm > Unclassified ... | reverse complement strand
CGGCTTGGCAAGAAGCATTAGACTCATTGGATACAGCTATGACGAAGCTGACGACGCTCAAAAGGCGTACGCTCAAGAAAAGATAACCCGCGGCGTCAAGCATATTGCCGATTTATGGGAGGTTCTGATTGAGTCTAAGTAGGCTGATTTGCTTTTGTTTGGGGTACGTAATCGCTAAATACTTCGGAGGATAACACAATGCATTGGTTTTACAAGGGTTTGATGGCCGTTGGCATGATTGGCGGCGCGCTTGTTACTGGCGGCATCGTTCCTGCCGCGTATGGAGTCGTGGCTGCTGCTGTAACTGGCGCGGCTGCTCTGTTCCATGAGGCGCCCAAGGCTAAGTAGTAGCATAGGTGCTATTCCTGAGCCGATAGACAACGACAGAGATACAGAGCCTAACTTATTCGGCAAAAGCGCCGAATCTTTCGAGGCACCGGCGGGTGATTCCACGGTGCCTCGATGCTTTTTGTGCGGTCGTAGCAGCTGGGACAGGGATGACGCATTCGAGGCTGGCATAGCCTATGCCCTGACGCAGGTACATGGGCTGCTGCAGACGCGGCTAGAGCCAGGGATAGCGCAGGCCCTAGCTGACTGGATGCGGAGTCAGATTATGTAGAGCGCCCGCTGCAGTCCGGGCAGGGCCGCGTTTGCGGCGGCATCCCTCGAAAGTCACCGTCGCCAGTATCGATGGCGCCGCTCCCGCCGCACGTCGGGCACGTCGTAGGAGCCGGCTCCGGCAAGTCCTCCAGGTGTCGGGCGACGCGGCCGGCGAGGGGGCGGGCGGACTCCGCGCCAACCGGCCACTTGCTTGTCATCTCAGCCACCCGCCGCCGCGTGTCCTGCGATGCTTGCGTGACCGGTCCTTCGCCCAGCCGTTCCAGCGCCTCCCTCATACGGGAGACGTCGGCGCGGGCCGCGTCCAGCGTGTTTCGCGTGCCGCGCAGTTCTGAATCGAGCCTGGCAACCCTCGCGTTCGCCGCCTCCAGCTCGGCACGGGTACGCCACAACTCTTTTTCGGCCTGCTGGAGTGCGCCTTCAAGCGCCTGGGCGTCGGCGCCATCAAGCGGCATCTTCGCGCGGGCTGCGCTGCGGACGGAAGGCGGTCGTTCGTCGCTCATGGTGTTCGGTCTCCCCACGACTTCACCAGCGCAGCAATCTGCTTGATTTGCTCCATGGTGAACCTCCATGAGCCGTCTGTGATTTTCTCCCATGCCCTCTCCCTCGCTTCCGCCGCGGCCGTTTCGGCGTGGTACGCCTCGCACTCGTCGGCGCCGCTCTTGGTGACGTACGCTCGGTCGCACTCGCCGCAAACATATCGCTGCACGCGCTTGCTCATGGTCGGTCTCCTCTACGGGTGCGGCGGGCGACGGGAACCAGCCCGCCTGACCATTGGTAACTCCCTCCCCACGCCAGGTCGTACGCATGGCGCCCCTTGTGCCCTCGTTCGCGCTCGCACTGGATGCCCAGCTTGTCGCGAACGTTGCAGAACACGAAGCGCCCGCTCACCGGTCTCCCCCAGGGTTACGAGCGAGCAGGGCGTTCGCGCGGCACTCCCAGCACTTGCCGCACTTCTCGTTGTTCATCCAGTTCACGCACGGGTAGCCGATGTTGGACGCCCCCTCCCGCAGCAGGTCCACCGCTTCCCGTAGCTCTGCGGCGTGCTGCTCGCGAACGTTGCCCAGGAAGGTCGTCAGCGCGTCGACGGCAGTTGCTTTCGCTTTTCCGTCGAGGAGATGCCAGATTCGCACGGCCACCTCGGAGTCGCTCATGGTCGGTTCCTCCTGTCTGCTTCGAGGCGGGCCTGGATGGCGTCGAGCGTGTCCGCAATTAGTTGCTGAATCTTGACTACGGGCTGCTCTGCTGACAGCGACAGCAGGCTCCAAAGAAGCTGCCTTGCGTGCTCGTCGTCCCTCAGCCTCGCCGTCCTCTCAGGGGAGCGGCGCCAGGATTCGAGAGCGGCGTTCACGAGGCACAGGTCACATTTGCCACACGGCTGCGGCCGCGGCGTCTCGTCCTCGTCCTCATGCACAATCCAGTAGTCCACGACGGCGCAGCGACCTTTGAACCGCTCCAGCGCCTCCACCAGCACACCAGGGTCCCCACCAGGGGAGGGGCTGGGGAGGCTGCGGATGCGGCAGATTCTTTCGGCCGCCTTCTTGACCGCCGGTTCGATGTGTCGCGAGTAGGTGTCTTCGTCGTACTGCAAGACGTCGTCGATGGCATCGCGCACGTACGCCTCGATGTCGTGGCGGTCCAGGACGTCGGCCTCGTCGCTCATCTCGGTCCTTTCGTCTGTGTCGGGCCCGGGGTGGGCGGGGGGTGTTGCTGGGATGTCGGCGTCGAGGCGGGCGAGCAGTTCGAGCATGCCGCCCGTCCTGTCGTAAATCTCTTGGCCATGCCGCGTTTGCAGGTCGCAGAAGCGGCGATGGTTCAATGCGCGTTCCTCCTCCCCCTCCAGCCGGTCAGCGACGACACGGAGGGCGGTGGCGGCGCGAATGGAATTGTCCGCCTGGCCGCGACCCCATTCATCGGCCCATGCGTCGAGTTCCCGCGCTGCCATTCGTAGCGCCTCCCGCGCAGTCACGTCCCGCTCCCTGCGCGCCGACCCCTGTAGTTCAGGGCGTACCTCGCCTGGCAGTACCAGCAGCCGCGGACAGGATTGGGCACGTCGCCCTGATAGTCGGTTCCATCGCCGCGACAGGGACACCGACGGGGCTCGTTGCCGTTCTTGTCGATGCAGTCGCACCGGAAGTCGTCCATTACGTCACGGGCAAGCTGACGCAGTAGCCGGGCTTTCCGGCGGCTCACGTCCCGCTCCCTGCGTCACTCCATTCCATACCATCAGTCAGTGTATCAAACTGCGCCGCAATGCCAAGCATGAACGGCGTAACCGATATCCAGCCGTAGCTATTATCCTCGAGCAGCTTCGCCCTAAGCGCCTCAGCTATAAAGGCGTTAGCAGTGCGCAGGTCCACGCCATGCTGCCGCAGCACCCAGCCAAGGCGGCTGCGGCGGGTCGCGCCGTAGTAACAGGCTCTGACGGATGCTTCGAGACAGGCCTTTGTCTGTTCCTTAGTCATGTCTAGCCTCCTGTAGATACGTAGCATACTGCTCGAGATAGTCCACAACTGATTTTGCTAATTCTAGCGTTAGCCCGCGCCGCATAAACTGACTATTGCAGCGAAAGCAAGCCAATCCGCGCACATAGCGCCGCCGCTGGTCAGGCGGCAATTTCTTCCATCCCTTAACGTGTTCATGGTCTATATGCAGCCTGCCAGACGGCGGCAGCTTTCCGCAAACACCGCACACAAAGTACTGCAGCGAGGCAAGATTATGCCAATGGACTTCGGTCATGCCATACTTAGTCAAGGTCTTAGCAGACGGCTTCTTAAGCAATTCTCACCACCCCTGCCAGCTGGCTGATTTTCCTGTCGCTGCGGTTATAGACACCGTCACCGTCACGGCTACCGCCGCCGTTAGTATTGGCCTCGATAGTAACCAAGTCGCCGTAATCGTCCATCCCCACAATCAGGAAGGCATGGCCGAGGCCTTTGCCATGGTCTACGATACCGACACACGGCAGCGTTTCCGGCGTCACCTCAGACGGCGCCAGCGCGTGCCCAGTCTTCTTGGCATACTCGAGGAATCGCATACAGCTAGGGCTAAACAGAATCTCGTGTGTAACTCCCAGTTCCGCGCAGGCCTCCTTAATCCATGTGCAGACAGCTGCAATGCAGTAGGGCTGTCCCTTCTTGATTCCTACAGTGGCTTGGTACTGTTCAATCCGCTTGCCAGCATTCTTGCCTTTCTCGCGGATGCCGATGTCACGGGCTGCGCGTTCGACTGTCTTCCTGGCCAGTTCAGAAGCTTCCACTACCAGTTTCCCATAACCGTAAACGGCACCAGTAAGTGCTTGCCGTCTGCCATCTTGGTAACCCTAAGAAGCAAACTCCTGCCGTCTGTAAAATGTAGTTCGAGTTCCTTGGGCGTGAACTTAGTCGACTTAATCTTGAGCCCCTTAAGCTCGTCACTAAACAGATAGTCTTCGTTAGCGGCTTTCATGTGGTCTCCTTGTTAACCTCATCCAGTACCATCCAAGGCGTAGAACAGAACTTGACCAGACCTGCGCGGTCGTCAGGCATTAGCCCGTGACTGACCATGTTGTCGAACAAGTCAATCAGCGGATTGTAAAAGCCGTCTTTGTTAAATATTACAATCGGCTTCGGCGGCATGTAGCCAAGCTTCGTCAGCGTCAAGACCTCGAACAGCTCGTCCATACTTCCGTAGCTGCCAGGGAGGCAAATAAAGGCGTCTGACTTGTCCCAGAAATGCGACTTTCTCTCTGCCATCGTATCCGCTACCAGCATCTCAATGGACTTGTCATAGTGGTTAAGCTCATACACCTTCCGCGGCAGGACACCAGTAATCTTGCCGCCGGCTTCTACGGTAGCCTTGCAGACAGCTCCCATAACACCTTTGCTCGAACCGCCGTAGATAAGGTCCCAGCCAGTCTTGACCAGCTCTGTCGCAATCCAGGCACAGTCGTTAAACAGGTAGTCTTTGCCCCTGGCGCCGGCAAAGATGCAGACGGTCTTAGACATTCTTTTGCTCCACTGCAATCTTTACGGCGCTAACTGCGGCGTTAAACATCGTATCCGCCGCCTCGTCATCCGTCTTATTTGCCAGGTCAGACAGCGGCACCAGAACTACCCCGTACCATTCACTGCGAGCGGTAATCTTTACGTATTCTCTGGTATTATCGACATTGACGCTGACAGAGACGCCGTCAGCGATGTCATTGAATGCTTCTTGCAGCTTCCTAGCAACCTTCATTCTCATGAATACCTCCGTTTCAAGAAGTCCAAGCTGACAAACATCGGGTCAAATGTGCCGTTCTTGACCTCATTAAGTACCCAGATGCCACGCTTGGTATTCTGGCCCTGTGGAGTCAGATACGGCTCGTCATGCAAGTAGCAGATGCCGGCAAACAGAGCCACGAACTGCGTCGTGTTATGAACAGCCAGGTCAATACGCTGGACATGGCCCATTACCGCGCTGGCTTGGCGCTGTCTAAGTAACGCAGCAGCTGAGGAAACCGGGCGGCCCATGGCGCCGCTGACAAAATAGTGGCTGTACTGTATCCCATCGATTTGAGCCACAGCAAGGAATGGATGGACTTGCCAGCCTTGCGGCCCATAATGAAGGTCACTGATTTTGAGGGTCCCGATAAACTTCGCATTAGCACTAGCCTCCCTGCTGATTCTATCCTCATGGTTACCGAGGGTCAAGTGTAACTCAGGCTTCCAGCGCCGCAGCCGTCTCTGCTCCTGCTTAATCGGCGCCATGAGCAGTTGCATAGCATCTTGAGTAGCCGCTACGTCGTTCGCATACCGCTTGCCCTCTGCCGATGCCTTGCCGATATCGTAGCCGCTAAGGCTAGGCATATCAGCAAAATCACCGAGGTTGACAATGACGTCAGGACGCTTGGCTGCGATGTAATTACCGACCCAGCCAAGGTGACTGTAGTCGACGTCAGGCCGTACCTGGCAATCCGGTATGACGATGTGTTTACGCGGCTTCATTACAGGTCCTTAAGAAGGTACAGGGCAATCCTCACAAACAGCGCCCAGGTCAAGCCAGCGATAAGTACGTCGCCAAAGCCACTATTTAACCATCGCTTCAAGCTCATCTTTAGTCCCTCCAGCGGCAAAGTAATCGGTTACGTCTTTCACTGGTTTACCGTTAAGCTCAGACGGCAGCAGGATAAAGCCTACTTCTTGTTTGGCGGCCCGAGCATCAGCAAAGACACGCCGCATAAGCTGCTTACCAGGGTCGTCCAGGTCAGGAATGACCACAATCCGCAGATGTCTAATAGGGCTAAGCAGTTCACTGCGATAGCTGAGAGCGCCGCCAGCGTGAGTAGTAGCCAGAAGGCCTTTCGACTCCGCTGTTTCAACATCTTTCTCGCCCTCCACATAGTAGACGGTCGTTCCCGCCGGCTTAGCTGCAATATCGGGTAAACGGTAGAGCACTCTCCGCACACCACACATATCCCAGAGCCACTTTCCCGGGTTATCCTCATCGGGCCGCCGCAGCCGAAATGTCTTAGGCTCGTATCTGCAGGACTGGTAGAGTAAGACTCCTTTTTCATCATAGTAGTCATACACCTTTACGGGTTTGGGGCTCATTGGTGCTTTCTCCGCCTCTCCAGCCAGGTATTTAACTGCATCAACAAAAGACATTCCCTTATCCTTCTGGAGGTAGTTGATGGGGTCGCCACTGACGCCGCAGCCGAAGCACTTGAACCTCCAGTTACCGTCATCGAATTTGATAAGGGACATGCTTGGTGTTTTATCCTCGTGGAACACACAGTTAGTTAGCCAGCCTCTGCCGCGTTTCTTGAGTAGTCTGTCACGTGGTATCAGATTCAGTAGCGATTTCTTCTTGGCTGCAGAGACTTGGTCAGCGCTTACCATTCCTCCCTGCTACCGGTAGCGTCAGCGTCCTTGTCAGGGCAATAACTAGCAGAGTTACGAAACGCCGACACAGGAGCATGATAGCACGGCAATACTAATCCACAGCTGCAGCGGCTAACAGCGATAACCGGCTCATCAGCGTCCGGCAACTCATCGTCTTCCGGCTCCAGTGGCGACCGCTCGACAGGGGCCGTAGTCACTTCGTCTAACCGCTTGCGCATGCTACGGAATACTGCCGGCTCAAACCCCAGCTGCCGCAGTCTGGCCTTGATGTTACAGACCCGTTTAGCCGTCATGCCTACTCTCTTGCCAATCTCAGATGGAGAATTACCTTCGGCGTCAAGGATGTAGACAAGCATCTGCTTCTTGGTAAGGACTCGAGTATCGGCTTTCATGTCCTGTTCCACTTTCTGACCTGAGTAAGGAAGATTCCCTTAGCCTGTGACTTGGTCAGGTCAGCCCGCCACAGGTCCGGCCGATGCCGTTTCACGAAATCCAATTGCTTCGGAGTAGCATATCCTAGAGCCTGGCGCTTGTCCATAATCATTCGTCTAGCTTGCGCCTTTGTTGGCGCCTTCCCATTGACGCTAGTCGGCAGCCCTAGCCGTATCAGCTCCTTGGCTTGGCCAGGGGTTAGATGCTCCGTTCCAAATCCCAAATCATCTGGCCCAAAAGACCCTGGCAGCCCTCCAAGTCCAATGAGCTGCGCGTCAGTGACAGAGAGTTTGACCTTAGCAAGCAGCAGGCTTCTATCAGCAGCTTCTTTAGCCGCTTTCGCACGTCTCTTTTCCTTGGCCGTTTCTTCCCTCTCGGCTTCAATCTTGAGCGCCTCGAAGACATCGATTACTTCCCCTTCGCCGTATCGCTTAGCTGCAGCCTTTGCGACAACTGCGTCTGCATCTGCGATATCGAAAGCTGTAACGAGTGAATGTCTTCCGCAATTGCCAACGAAATCAAGCACAAGACAATCAGGCTTACTGCTTTCACGTATCCAATCGCTCCGTTCCACATGTGTTTCTCCTGTCAGCCCTGGCAATGGCCTGCCGCCACGGCCAAGCATTTGCGCGTACAAGCCACGGCTCTTAGTGGGCCGCATCATGGCCACACACGCCGCCGCCGGCAGGTCGGTTCCTTCGGTAGCTACGGCGACGTTGATAAGTATTTGGTAAGTGCGTCCGAAATCACGGAACAGGCTTTGGCGCACATTGCCGTCCGTTGTGCCTGTGACAAACCTGGAGCAAAGACTACGGTATCGATTAAGGATTTCGCATAATCGGCTTGCCTGGTCAACTCCTGCCACGAAGCCGATGGTCGGTCTATGTCCGGCGTACTCGAGCAATCCTTTGGCGCAGCCATGCAAAGCCTCCTCAGACTTCATTACCAATTCAAGCTCGCCAGCTGCCAAATCACCGGCAACGATACTGACGCCGCTAATGTCTACTGCGTCAACTCTTACCCTCTTAGCCTTAAATGGGACCAGCCAAGAATCAGCAATGGCGTCAACAATGCGATAAGGGGTTGTTGCAGTGTCAAAGCAATGTAGCCTAGCGCGGTCAAATCTGTCAGGAGTAGCAGACAATCCAACACGAGCCGCCGCCGGAAATGCGTCAATGATTGCCTGATAGCTTCTGGCTGCCGCATGGTGTGCCTCATCTATGACAATGACATCAAACGGCCTGAAGTTTTTAAGCCGCTCGAGCCGCTTCGGTTGCCGTATGGTGTCCTTACTCGCCACCACCACCCGTTCGTTGCCTGAATGTATTTCGGGCAGCTCATGCCCCACTGTCTCTTGCAGAAACGCAGATAGCGTAGCTGTCGCTTGGTGAATAAGCTCCGTTCTGTGGGCAAGCCAAAGTATGCGAGAATCTTCGAGTTGCTTAACAAGCTTAGCTCCTACTCTGGTCTTGCCAGTACCAGTAGCCATTTCAATAAGCGGCGACTTACCCAGAAGCACCGCCGACACTGCTTCGGCTACAATCCGCGACTGATACGGCCGCAGCGGCTTGTCTGCCGCCTTGGCTGCTGATTCGTGGCCAAAGAAGTCTAGTCGCATAGAAACGGTGCCGCGAGGGAGTAGTCGCGTACCTACTTAGTTAGCCTCACTTATGCTGGACTTATCCAGCTCCCTCTTGGCTCCGTGCCCAACGACGGATTTGAACCGTTGCGGCTAGCTGCCTATGACAGCATAGCCGCCTCTGGATAAAACCGACTTATGTCGGCAGTCCAGCCAGGCCATTCCTCAGCCTGGACACCATCGGGCTAATGCCGCTGTTTTACCAGTAGCGGCCGAGCTGGAGCTAGGAAAACCCTAGCCAGGTGTATCTAGAATGCCGGCCCCTGGTCAGCGCTAGGGGCGCGCAGACGCAGGCAGTCAACCTTCTTGCCGCCAAACGTCGTCTTGTCCTTAAACAGCTCCACGGGCTTACCGACGCAGGCACTGGGAGTGCCAAACATATCCTTGAGCGTCGTCAGTACAGTCGTCTTAGCAATCATCTGACGGTCAGTCTCATTGAAGTGGACGATAGTCAGCTTCTCAGGCTGCTTACCCTGAAACGTGACTTCCTCCTTGGTGATTGCCTTGATGGTCAGTTGAATCGGAGCGTCCGCAACGTCTTCGGTCTTGTAGAAGCGGCTCGGCATCAGGTCTGCAAATGAATCGGCCATAGTGTGTTCCTTTTGTTGTTGCTGGTTTATTAGTCTAAGGTCGTCAATAAGATATCCCGTCGGTTGTTCTCCCCACATCACTCAATCCCAGAATCCTTCAGCCATTCCTCGGCGGCTTGCTTCTGCCGCCACGCTGACACGTCCGCCGTAAAGTCGCCACGGCCTGGCCAATTATTAAGCTGCAAGCAGCGCTGCCAAAGCGCGGCGGCTTCATGCCAAGTCTCTAGTCCTTGTTTAAGCATCCGCGGAGTAACGTTGACAAAGCGAACGTCATACGGCGCCGCAGACTCCGCAAAGATAAACCACGGCTCTTTGCCAGTAGCCTCGCTGTAGGCTGCAACTTGCATATCATATCGATACTTCTCAATCTGATAGGTGATATTGTAGTCGGACAAGTCATGAGACGTCTTGAGGTCCCAGAACCGATTGTCTTGGCTAGAATTGAGGTCAATATAGCCGCTGCATTCAACACCTAGAATGCTTGTCCATTCTACTCGATACTGAGGCACACCGATAATGCCTCGCCTGGTAAGTTCAGATTTTACAGCGTCAGAGATTGCCTTAGCCTTGGCCTCTCGAGCAGGAGCCTTGCGCTTTTTCTTGCCGTCTGGTTTAGCTTCGACTCCCAGGGTTGCCACGTCGGCAGAATTGCCAAGCAGCATAGACTGCGTTTTCTTGGGGTTGGCCTGGCCGCCAAGCAGCCGGTGCGCCAACCAAGCATGCTTCGGCGACTTATCCAGCAGAATCTTGGCAATGCTGGGACTAAGACGGACGACGTCAGTCATTTAGACATTCCTTTGATAAACTCTTCTGTCTTAGTCTTACAGGGCCTGCAAACTTCATGTGAAAATGCATATTCGATGCTTGGATTTCTGTTGGCGGCGGAGATGGCAATCAAACAGAAATCAGCAAACATCTCGATTTCTTTCTTACAGAAATCACAAAAGCGCTTAGTTGCCATTGCCGTCGCCTTTGTCACCGTCAGCTGGCGTCGTAGCCGTCAGGATTTTATTGACAGCTTGAACAGTAGCCAAGACGACGTTGTAGGCCTCGAGCTGCTTATCCCAGCCAAGTGCTACCTCCTGTACAAACTCGTCTTTGTCGACTCCCAGCTCAATTGCCAGGGCAATCATCTGGTCTTGCATGTGACTGAGCTGGGCAATCTTTGCGATATGCTGTAGCGTTACCATTACCGCCGCTCCTGCCTAGGTTCTCTCTTCTGCCGATTGCGAGCATCCTGCGCCAGCGTCAACAGAACAGTGGCTAACTCAACGGCTTGGTCAGGAGTAAGAAACGCCATTACCTTAGAGTCATAGTAGCTGTCAATCTTGACTCTCCAGCCGTCTTCGTGCGTTGAGTTGAAGTCAAGCGAAATCTTAACTTGGTCATTGTTTAGAAACATGATTTCTCCTTATAGCACACTGCCATTGTTATCCACACCTGGGCCGCCGTACGAGCTGCCGTCATCAAACGTCTCTGCCTCTTCTTGCGGCCCATACACCACCTTGGTTTGCTTCCAAGCTTCGCGCGCCAGCCTTTCGTCCTCGTCGGTGCCGACGGCCTGCATTGGATTAGACTTCTGCTTAGGCTCCCGCTTCTCAGCCTCTATGTACGCCGGCAGCGCGTAGGTAGCCGCGTCGGCGACGTCGGGGTGGCAATCGGCTGTCCATTCGTATTTCCCGATAGCCCGCTTCTCTGGGTCAAACCTGGTCTTCTGCAGGTCCTCCTCCAGTGCTGAGCCAATCATGATATGCGCTCTAGACGTACCAAGTAGGTCCTTGAGTCGGTCTACTCGAGCCTTTTTACTGCCCTTGCCTTTCTTGGCTGGCTCAATGACCAGCTTATACTCGGACAAAAACGCAGGGTCTTTAGTAGTGCTGGCGCCGCCGGGGTCCCAGACGATGCTGACGACGTTGTATTTCCTAACCCAGGCCTCTACAACCGCGAGATACTGTGACTCCAGGGCGTTTGCGGCTCGCTCTGTAACCCATTCCCCGACATGCCAAACTCCACGCGGACCTTGACTGGCCCAAGCCCAGAGTACAACTGCCATTCTATCACTGCTAGCAGCAGGGTCGATGCCAATGCTGAAAGTGTCAAGACCAGGAGCAACTTTCGCAACCCGGATAGTTCCTGGCTGGAATTGGTCTGCGGCGTAGCTGGTGTCGGCGTCCCAGCAGTAGCCATTTTTTGCTCTGTCATACTTGTAGGCTGTGGCGTTTGTGTCGAATACGCGTTTGCCAAACCAGTTACGCTGTACGATGGGGTCAGTTTCGAGTAGTCCATACTTGTGAACATAGGCTGCCAGCCGCTCTGCAAAGAAGGTTTCGTGTGGGTTGTCTGCGCGGCCCCAGCCAATCGCATGCCACGCACTGTCTGTTTTTGCTTCTTGTGTACTTTTATCGTAACTCCTTATCCACGTCTCCCAGAAATATCCGCTAGCCACCGCCGGCACAGTCCCAGCAAGTACCAATCTGCCAGGCGTCGGTAGTTCTTTTGTAGTCTCATCAAGCATCGGGCCAAGAATGTCAGTAACCAGAGATTCAATAAGGCCAGGGTCGGACTGGCATTCATCAATGATTGCCATTCCGCAGGCCATAGAATCGCCGAGTAGAGACTGGACGTGGCGTAAGTCATCGGTGCCGCCGAACTGGACAGTCGCCCCATTAGGAAACGTCGTAGTAAGCTCTGTTTCATTGTGGTCCTTTGATGTGCACAGCTTCCATTTGCGGCACAGTGGCTTCCAAATCTTGCGCCATATCTTCTTTGCTTGTCCACTGGTCAGCGCCAGGTACAGGCAGCTGGCAGCTCCTGGTGCATGCACGGCTGTCATGGCCAGCAGCGCGCAGCAGAGGTAGCTCTTGCCGGCGCGGCGGCTGCACATCAGAATAAGATTCTGGTGCTTAGACCGTAGCGCCTCGAGCTGGTACCGGTGGCCGTCGGCTGCGGCTTCTGGAGTGAAGGCGGCTAGGGCTGCGGTCCGGCGGCGCAGAAGCTCCTGCTCTGCTGCTTGCTTAGCGTGCACGCTTAGCCAATTCCTCGTCACTCATTTTGCTAGGGTCTGTCTCTTCCGGCTGTTCCAGCTCGGAAAGTAGTTTGTTGAGTTTTTGCAGCAGCTCCACGTCAGTGATGCTGAGAAACTCCCGCTTGGCTACTTCAGCCATCTGCACAATAGCCCGCTCCACCATTGTCCTGACCTTGGCCCGTAGGTCGGCAGTGCTACGGCCAGTGGCGGTAACTGACTCGGCGACTACTCCAGCACGGGCCAGGTGCTTTACTTTGCCGTTGTCAGGCAATCTGATTGTCCAGTCCCTTGCGCATCTCGAGCCGCTGCCACAGCTTGTCAGCTGCCCAGATTTTCCTTAAGGCCCACGCGAAGCGCATGAGCCGGCGCAGGCGGAATAGCTTCCGCAGCTTGCGCAGGCGCTTGCCTGGCCGTCGCTCGGGGCTGTGTGGACGCGGCAAGTGACGGAGGCTAAAGGTGGCGCGCATATTTATTTGTCCCCGGGCATGCGCCAATACAATTACCTGACGGAGAATATAGCCTATGCTTTATTGCCCTGTGTCCTTTGTTTAGTGGACATTCCCTGAAACAATGGCCACAAATTCCCCATTTAATTTTAGACTTTGCTTTGTTCATGGATGGCACTCAAAATGGCCTCAAGGTCAAAGATGCGCTGTTTCAGCTTATCCACGTCCTCCTCAGTCAGCCTGTCAGCGAAGTCAGTAACGGGATAGGCTACTGGCTGTTCAGGAGTATCAACGCAGATTAAGTCTTTGTGATAGTTCTTATGGAAGTTGCACCAGTAGACAGCCACAGTTACCCCCTTGGCGGCTTGAGATTCAACTTAGCAATTTCGTCTTTGCTGAGACTGCGGCACGGCAGCGGCTCGGATTTAGGCTCAGGCTTGGCCCGGCTAAGGCCAGTGCATTCCTTGAGGTCATGCAGCCGCAGCCAGGCCTTGATACGGTTTTCGGCTTCGCTGCGGCTAAGGTTACAGGCCCTGGCAGCTGCAGCCATACTGCCGGCGTCAGCGAATGTGGCAATCAGCTTGTAGTCTTTGTCGCTGCGGCGCATGAGCGACTGCTTGCGGCCGACTTCACGCCAGTAGCCGGCTTTGTCGGTGTCAGCCAGTGGCACAATCTCGGCTTCGTCACTAAGCTCACCAGTCTCAGGGTCGTAGAGGAAGCTGCCATGCTGCCGAGGCATCGTAGACACTGGCAGCTGGTTCATGTCCATGAAACGTTCCACGTCTTCGAATCCCTCCCGCTGCAGCTTCTTATACCACTTCCGCTGCAGCTTCTTAAATGCTGGTGAATTAAGAGCTATGGGCTTCTTAGGCATTACTCATCATCATCTTCCTGTGCTGTATCAAAGCAGAAATACCCGGCAATGATTGTGCAAACGAAGTAGCAACCGCTTGCGATATAGAAGCCTTGTAGGCCGGCAGCGATACTGGCTAGCGCGGATGTGGCTGTCATGAAAAACCATCCGACGCTATGTAGGCTCATTGGCTGTCGTCCCAGGTAACTGGCCCGTAGCCGTGTTTGCCTTCGTGGCCTTCACCATGCCAGCATCTAAGCGGATGGCGGTCGATAATTACCTTGCCGTCGGCCCCAAAGACTGGGCTGTTCCCTTTCATTCTTGGAGTTACGTCAGTTGCCGTAGCATGTCTTGACTGGCATCCTCGAGGCTGCTGCGCGCAGCCGTCCGGGCCGCAGTTACTGGAGCAGCCTTCTTTGGCGAAACAAATCACTTCTTGTCCTCGGTGACGGCTAACAGAGCAAGGTAGCCTACCAGGTCCACTACCACGTCTTCGCCAGGCCAGCGCCCCCCTCGAGCGATTCGGCTCAACTTGTCATCCAGCCGTACTCTAATCCCCTCCGTAACTCCGGCGTCTGAGAAGATTCGCAGTGGCTTGCCCACTGAGTCGCCGTAAGACTTAGCCTTAGCCCTGAGAATGTTAGAAACATTAACTAGCCAATCAGCCGCTAAGTCTCCTGTTGATTTGTTATCCATGGCCCTCCTGATGTCTTTTAACATACTCGGCCGCAGTCCACAGCAACCGGTAACTATCTCGGAATGTCCCGAGCCCTCTATTGCACTGGCCACACAGGATGGCTCTAACTTTACCGGTAACGTGACAGTGGTCAATGTGGGTCCTATGGCCTGGCCTAAGAGGTTCACAGCAGATGGCGCAGAGACCTGCCTGGCCAGTTAACATTGCCGACACCTGCTCCGGAGTTAGTCCATATTGCGATTTTAGCTTGTGCTTCTTCTTTGTTGCTCCGGCTCTGGTCTTGTTGGCCCTATACCAGGCGGCCGCGGACGCTATGGCTTGGCTCCTGTTCTGTTGATACCAAGCCTTATTCCTTGCTTGCAATTTCTCTTTGTTAGCTTGGTAGTATTCCCGCTTGGCCAACAGAAGCTTTTCTCTGTTAGCCTCCCGCCATAGTTTGGCCGTTTGTTTTCCCCTCTCTTTATCTTTGTACGGCACTGGCGACTCATATACATTATCACAACAGATATTTAGTCCACAGACATGTGGACTGGTACCGAATATGCTATAGTCCGACTTGTGAGGGCATACCTCAACTCTACAGCAATGA
>Ga0310810_10005003_pt1 | contig 14756 bp, 15 predicted proteins | sample NCmetagenome_FD_207641 | JGI IMG/M metagenome (GOLD analysis project Ga0310810, IMG submission 207641) | Soil microbial communities from experimental microcosm in Duke University, North Carolina, United States - NC | ecosystem: Engineered > Artificial ecosystem > Soil microcosm > Unclassified ... | reverse complement strand
GCGAATGTCGCCGACCAGATCCTCGCGCAGCGGGACGAGCGCGATGCTCTTGTCCTTGTCGTCGATCGGATATTCCTTCGCCAGCCCGTGCGCGATGGCGGTCATCTCGCTCTGGGCCTGTTCCTGCGAGACGCCGGCCTTCAGGCGTCCTACGGCGTTCATGCCCATCGAGACGGCACGGTTCCAGAAGATCGGATCCTCCCAGCCGCCGATCGGGAGGTACGCCTTGATGTCCCGGTAAACCGCGATGTCGCTGGTGGCGACGCCCACCACGGTGTGGGCGCGCCCATTGAGGACGAGCGTCCGGCCAAGTACTTTCGGGTCGGCGCCAAAGCGCTCCTTCCAGTACGACGTCCCGAGCATCACGGCAGGCGGGCCGCCGCGGCGATCCTCGCCGGCGGTGAAGCTGCGGCCCAGGACCGGCTTGATGTCGAGCATCGGGAAGAAGGCCGCCGACACCATGGCCACCTTCACCCGCTCCGGCTGGCCCTGTCCGGTCAGGTTGAAGCTGTCGTTTCTGAAAGCAGACATGGCCGAGAACGACTTGCTCCGCGCAGCCCAGTCCAGGTAGTTCGGATAGGACGAAGACATGTGCGGGAACTGCGGGGAGGCCGAGTAGATGATGACCAGGCGTTCCGGCTCGGGAAACGGCAGGCCGCGCAGCAGCACGCCGTTGACCAGGCTGAACATCGCCGCATTGGCGCCTATGCCGAGGGCCAGCGTCAGCAGGGCAACGGTTGTGAACCCCGGCGATTTCAGCAGGACGCGCAGGCCGTACCGCAGGTCCTTGAGCAGCGTTCCCATGGGCGCACCTCTCGCATGTTGTTGACGCTATCTCAACACATACGGAGGGCAAGTGAGGTTGTTCCGAGGCGCGGACCGAACTTTAGACCGTACGTACTCGCTTGCCCTGCTCGCCCTACGCGCCGACTCCAGCGATTCCGAGCTGCGCGAGCATCGTGGCCATGTCGAAGTAGTGACGCACCGAGCGCGTCTTGCCGTCAGGCGCGAGCCCGATGATCTGTACCGCGCGAATCTCGATCTTCTTACCCGTGGCCGGCACGGCGCCCGAGGGCATCTGCAGCGGCCCGCTGTGCGTGCCATGCCATGTCATTTCGATGACCGCGGTGTTTCCGCTGGCGTGCGCCGCACCGAAGGTGGCCCTGGAATCGGGGAGCGCGGTGGCCCATCCCTTCCAGGCGGCGATCACGTCGGCCGTCCCAACCACCTTCCGGTGCGTGGCGACCTCGTCGTACTCGATGTCGGCGGTGAGCGCCTGGCTCACCGCGTCCCAGTTCTTGTCGTTGTAGGCCAGGAGCGAAGCCTTCGCCGCGTCGATGAGCGATTGAGACATGACGTTCCCCCCTGAGGTGTGCCGGGTGTCCTCAACGTCGACGGACGTGTCGCGCGGAGAAGGGCATGCTATCGCATCTCAGGCAGCACCCGACGATCGGGCCAGCCGGAACGCCCAGAATGCCAGGCCTCCGGCAATGGACGTGAGGATCAGGTTCTCCGCGGCGAAGTGGCCGTCGGAAGCCATCTGGTGCCAGCGGAGGACTATGTTCGAAAGGTGCAGCGTGCCGATGATGCCGAAGATGGAGCCGGACGTGAGCAGGTAGGCCTTCATCGATGGCGCCTCCAGGGACGCCATCATAGCGCTGCGATCTGAACCGGGCCTGAACAGGCCGTGCTCATTCCTGCCGCAAGGCGGCCATGGGTTCGATTCGCATCGCCCGCAGCCCCGGCAGCAGGCAGGCGAGCACACCGACGACGACGATGAGCGTGACGACGGTTGACAGTGCGACGGCGTCGTGTGGCGAGGTGTGCCACAACTGGCTCTCGAGGAGGCGGTTGGTCCCGAGACTCGAGAACAGCCCGAGGGCGACACCGACGCCAACCAGCCGCAGCCCGCGCGTCACGACCATCCGCAGGATGTCGCCCTGCTCGCCGCCGACCGCGAGCCGAATGGCGATGTCTCGCGTCTGCTGCGAGACGGTATAGGCCAGCACGCCGTAGATGCCGACGGCCACGAGCAGCAGCCCCGTGACCGCGAACATGCCGAGGACGATCAGCACGAAGCCGGGCTGGGCGTAGAAGCCCTCGTATACCGCAGCGTCGAGCGCAACGGGCGGGGTGAGCGCGATGTTCTCGTCGATGGCTCGCGCCTCGCGACGCACCGCTCCCGCGATGCTGAGCGGATCGCCCGTGGTTCGTACGGTCAACCCGACGCGCGGCGGACGGTAGAACGAAAGCGGCACGACGGCCTCCGGCATCACCGGCTCGCGGATGTTGTCGTTGATGGCGTCCTTCAGGATCCCCACGACGACGAACTCGGTCGCAGAAAACGCCGGCTCATCGTCGGCGGACGTGCTGACGGTGATCGCGCGGCCGAGCGGGTTGTCGGTGCCGAAGTAGCGACGGGCGAAGGTCTGGTTGACGAGCGCAACCGGCGCAGACGACTCGAGATCGGCGAGCGTAAGATCGCGCCCGGCCAGCAGGCCCAGGCCGATGCTGGCGCGGTAGCCCTCGCTGACTGCCTTCACGAACGCCATTGGCCGCTCGTCGGCCGGCCGGCCGTTAGCGGCAATCGCGGCTTCGAACCCTCCGAACGCGCTCATCCCGTTGGAGAGCGCCACCGACGATACGCCGGGCAGCCGGCCGACCCGGTCGAGCACTTCCCGGTACACGCGCAGGCGCGACTCGACAGTCTCGTACGAGCCAGGAGCAAAGGCCAGGCGCGTGAGCATCGTGTGCGATGTGTCGAAGCCAAGATCGACATTGAGCAGCGAGACGAAGCTTCGGACCAGCACGCCGGTGCCAAGCAGCAGGATCAGCGACAGGGCAACTTCAGCCACCACGAGCCCGCCCCGGATGCGAGCCTGGCGCCGCGTGGCCGATCCGCCGCGGCTTTGCACTCCCATCTCGGCGACGTCCCGCCGGCTGCCCAGCAGCGCAGGGTACAGACCGAAGATCACCGTGGACAGAATGGCCGTCGCCGAGGCGAAGACGAGCACGGGCGTATCCAGCCGCAGCGTCGTTTCCCACGGGACGTTCTGTCGCGGCATCCACACCGACAGGGCCCGGATTCCGCCGAAGGCAAGCAGGCACCCGCCAATGCCGCCGCCTACCGCCAGCAGGAGGTTCTCGATCACGAGCTGGCGGACCATGCGTGCGCGGCCGGCGCCCAATGCGACGCGGACCAGCAGCTCACGTTCGCGGGCGGTGCCGCGCGCGAGCAGCATGTTGGCGACGTTCGCGCAGGCAATGAACAGCAGCAGGCCGACGGCCGCGAACAGCGTGTAGAGCACGCTCCGGAAGCGCCCGACGACCCAGTCGATGACCGTGATGACGTCGATACGAGCCTGCTTCGGGTACTCGGTGGGAAACAGCTCGGCGCGTCGGCGTGCGATCGCGGAGAGCTCGGCCTCGGCGGCTTCCACAGAGATGCCGGGGCGCAGGCGCGCCTGGAACCAGCGGTTGTTGAGCTGTCCGGCCGATGTGCTGCGGACGATGGGCGACGGGATCCAGAGGTCGCCGACGTGCCACTCGAAGCGCGGCGGCATGATCCCGATGATCGTGCAGGGCTTGCCATCGAGCCGCACGGTCTTGCCCACGAGGTCCGGGTTTGCGCCGAGCCGGCCGATCCACGTCCGATGACTGAGCTCGGCGACACAGGGCGACGAGGGTTTGCCGTCCTCTTCGGTAAACGCGCGACCAGCGAGCGGCGCCACGCCGAGGAACGAGAACATGTTCGGCGTGACCCACACGGCCCGCATCCGCTCCGCGCCATCGTCGGACACGTAGTGCACGCTGCTGGTTTCGGTCCCAAGGACCGCCTCGAACGACGTCGACTGCTCCTGGTAGTCGAGGAACTCGGGGCCCGGCAGCGCGCCGCGGAGGACACGCGTCGTGGACATGTCGCGAAGGACAACGTCCACCATGCGATCCTGGTGCACGTAGGGGAACGGATCGAGCAGGATGTCGCGGACGACGCTGTAGATGATGGCTGTCGAGCCGATACCCAGCGCCAGCGTCGCGATTGCGACCGCGGTGAATCCGGGATTCCCGCGAGCGACCCTGAGGGCCTGGCCGATGTCCTGCCGCAGCGCATCGAGGACGGGCAGCCCACGCCGGTCGCGATAGCGCTCCTTGGCCTGATCGAGCCCACCCAGCTTCATGAGCGCGACACGCCTCGCCTCGTCTTCGGACATGCCGCCACGGCGGTTTTCTTCGATGTGGAGCGCGAGGTTTGCGTTCAGTTCCTCGTCAAGGGCGCGCTCGCGACGGGAGCGTCGGAAGGGATCGACGAGCCGGAGCAGGAACGCGCGCAGCGATCTCACGACGCCGGCTCCTCGGGCGACAGGAAGCGGGCCAGGATGGAGGTCGCCTCCTCCCACTGCTGCGTCTCACGAGCCACTTGCCGGCGTCCGGCGCGCGTCAGGCGATAGAAGCGTGCGCGACGGCCGTTCTCGGAGGTGCCCCACTCGGTGGCGAGGTACCCTTCCTGCTCGAGCTTCAGCAGCGCCGGATACAGCGTGCCGTAGTTGACGACGAGTTTCTTGCCGCTCGTCTGCTCGATTCGGCGCGCGATGCCGTAGCCGTGGAGCGGCCCGAGCGCTTCCACGGTCTTCAGGATCATCAGCGCGAGCGTGCCCTGCCAGACATCGACTTTCCCCATGTGCCCTCTGGGAAAGCCATATTAGACGACGCACCTATGGCGGAGCAATAGGTGATGGAAGGGAAACGAGCAGCCAAGTTGGAAGTGAGAAGTGAGAAGTGCGAAGGGCACGCCCCCGCGCAGGAGGCGTGCCCCTTCACGAGCGGAGCGAGCGAGCTCTACCTGCAGCTCGCGCGCAACATCTTCACGGACCTCACACCCAGATAGGCCGGCGCCGCCGGCCCTTCGATTTCCGCCTTCGACTTCGTCACGGTGTCATCACCGTCTTCACGCTCGACCTTCGTCTTCGTCGTCACCTCAACCTTGCCGTCGTCGCCGATGTTGGTCGCCTTGCCTTTGATCTCCACCAGCTGGCCGAGATAGCGTCCAACCGACGAGTCCTGGCCGATCAGCATGTAGATGGCCGACGGGCCGCCGACGCGCGGTTCGACGCGGGTCAGCACATAGCCAGCGCCTGTCTCGGACGCTTCGACGCATCCGGTGACGGTGACTTCCTTGCCGTTCTTCACGTCCACTTTCGTTTCAGTCTTCGTCGTGGACGACTGCGCTGCCAGGCCGACGGTGACAGCGAGCGCAGCCGTCGTGCCAAGGATAAATGCCTTCATCAGAGAGCCTCCTCCAGCAGGCGTAGCAACATCAGCCCTCAGGCCCGAGCGCCCGTGAGCGCAGCCCGTGCGCGCTGGGCGAGGTGTCGCGCTTCGCGCGGGGACGACGCGAGCGCGGTCAGGTGGCCCATCTTCCGGCCTGGCCGCGGCTCGGCTTTGCCGTACAGGTGCAGGTGGACGCCCGGCATCGCGCAGGCGGCGGCCCAGTCGGGCTCGCCCTCGGCCCACAGATCGCCCAGCAGGTTCGCCATTGCCCCCGGACGCAAAAGTTCGGTCGATCCCGCCGGCAGGCCGCAGATCGCGCGGACCTGCTGCTCGAACTGGCTGGTCATCGACGCGTCGATCGTCAGGTGTCCGGAGTTGTGCGGGCGCGGGGCCAGCTCATTGATCAGCAGCTCGCCGTCGGGAGTCAGGAAGAACTCGACGCAGAGGACGCCGATGAGACCAAGCGACTCGGCGACGCCGCGCGCGATCCCGGCGGCCCGCTCTTCGATCTCCGGCGCGACCGACGCGGGTACGACCGAGGTGTCGAGGATGTGATTGGCGTGCGTGTTCTCGATGAGCCCGAACGTGTTCATCCACCCGGATACCCCGCGCGCGACGATGATCGACACTTCGCGATCGAAGGGGATGAACCGCTCGAGCACGGCCTCCGAGCGGCCCATGGCGTCCCACGCGTTGCGCAGATGGTCATCTGAAATGACCTTCTGCTGCCCCTTGCCGTCGTAGCCGAAGCTCGCCGTCTTGAGCACGGCCGGCGTGCCGACGCGGCGAACTGCGGCGTCCAGATCGGCGTCGCTGCGAATCCTCGCGAACGGCGTCACCGGGAACCCGTGGTCGGCAAGGTAGCCTTTCTCGCGTGCGCGCTGCTGTGCGACGTGCAGAACGGATCCGGCGGGACGAACGGGCACGAGCGTCGCGGCGGCATCGGCGGTCGCCGCCGGAACGTTCTCGAATTCGAAGGTCACCACGTCCACGTCGCGCGCGAACGCGCGGATGGCGTCGAGGTCATCGTAGGAGGCGACAACTTCCTGATCGGCCACCTGGCCCGCGGGCGAGTCGGCGTCCGGCGAGAAGACGTGGATGCGATAGCCGAGCCGTCGCGCTGCCATCGCGAACATCCGTCCGAGCTGGCCGCTGCCGAGGACCCCGATGGTCGCGCCCGGAAGAATGGGCGCGTCGGTCATTCGAGCGTGTCCTGCTTGACTCGCGCGGTCTGGTCCGCGCGGAACTTCTCGAGGCGCTCGCGCAGCGCCGGCTCGGAAGTGGCCAGGATCGAGACGGCGAGGAGCGCGGCGTTGATCGCGCCGGCCTTGCCGATCGCCACGGTCGCGACGGGCACGCCGCCTGGCATCTGCACGATCGACAACAGCGAGTCGAGGCCCTTGAGCGAGTGGCTCTCGACGGGGACGCCGATCACCGGCAGCGTCGTGTGCGCCGCCACCATGCCGGGCAGGTGCGCGGCGCCGCCGGCGCCGGCGATGATGACCTTCAGCCCCCGGCCGGCCGCTTCACGCGCGTAGTCCGCCATCTCGACCGGCGTGCGGTGCGCGGAGACGATCCGGCACTCGTGCGGGACATCGAAATCGCTCAGGATCGCGTCGGTATGGCGCAGCGTGTCCCAATCGGACTTGCTGCCCATGATCACGCCTACGAGCGGGCTCGTTTCAGGCACGGCGGAATCATATCTCAGGGCGCTCGCCCTTCGGGCTTGCTCGGGGCGCACTCGCTTTGATCGTTCGACGGGCTCGGCCTGGGGCCTCGCGGGGCGCGCTCGCATCGCTCGCGCGGGAGTAAGGTAGACAGATGAGGCTTGCGCTCCTGCTCGCCCTCGCAACGGCGGCGATCGGGCCGACGCAGTACGCCGTCGAGCTGCGCGCGTGCGTCGATCAGACCAACCAGTACCGCGCGACGGTGGGCCGGGCTGCACTTAAGCAGTCACAAGCGCTCGAGGTGTATGCGTGGAAGTCGGCTCGCGTTGACGCCAAGTCGCGCGTCCCTCATCAGTACTTCGAGAAAACCGGCGGTGGCGGCATCGCGATGGCTGAGACCCTGGTTCCCTGGTGGCCGCTGAGCCGGTATGGCAGCGTCCGCGAGGTCGTCCGCCGCGGTCTTGCAGCGATGTGGGCCGAAGGGCGCGGCGGCGGCCACTACGACATCATCGTCGGCAAGTACGCCGAAGTGGGATGCGGGATCTACTCGGACGGCACCCGCGTCACGGTCGTGCAGGCGTTCCGCTGACTCATTGCAGCACGCGAACGTCGCTGCAGTGCACGTAAGCCGCGTGAGTGCCACCCAGTGACACGGCGAACCATGCACCGGCAGATCTCAACACCGTAAGTGTTGTCCCAGCCGCCATGCGGTCCACAGCCTCGGGCCGGACGCGCGGTGCGGAGTACACCGGCGTGTTGGTGGCGAGGGTCTCCACCTGCCTGGCTTCCGGCGCCTGGCTGCAGCCGGCCGCTTGCGATGGCGCAACCCCGTTCGACTTCGATGGCTGCGTCATGACCGCAGCGCCATTGACAAAGTAGACGTATCGGTCCCCGTCCGGCGTCGCGTAAAGCCAGCTGGTGACGCCAGCCTTGGAAGTCCTTGTCACCACCGGCAGCCCCACAATCGTCCTCACCTGATCGAGCGTGTAGCCGGTGACGTTGGGCAGCCCGGCGTAGACAGGCGGCGCCGCTGCCGGAGGGGCAGCCTGAGACCCGGTCGTCTGAACCAGTACTCCCAGCGCAATTGCCACGAGCGCCTGCATCACCGCTCTCCCAGTTTGTATGTGGCGTGTTTTGGCGGGGCAATCAAGGACCACGCGATCGCGACGCCGAGGATGCCGGCGATGACCGCCAGCGAAACGCCGGGCGCCACGTGGTAGTACTCGATGATCAGCATCTTCACGCCGACGTAGGCGAGCACGATCGCCAGGCCCGTCTTCAGGTACGCGAACTTGTCGATGATCCCCGACAGCAGGAAGAACATCGCGCGCAGACCCAGGATGGCGAAGACGTTCGACGTGTAGACCAGGAACGGATCACGCGTCACCGCGAAGATCGCCGGGATCGAGTCCACGGCGAACATCAGGTCGCTCGATTCGACGACGACCAGCGCCGCGGCCAGCGGCGTCGCCTTCAATCGCCCGTCCTCTCGCACGAAGAAGTGGCCATCGCGGTAGGTGTCGGTCGAGGGCACCATGCGCCGGAACATCCGGTAGGCCATGAGCTCGTCGGGCTGCATCTCCTCGTTGCCGGCAGTCAGCATCTTGTAGCCCGTGAACACCAGCAGGGCTCCGAAGATGTACATGATCCACTCGAAGCGCTCGATGAGGGCCGTGCCCGCCATGATGAACACCGCGCGCATCACCAGCGCGCCGAAGATGCCCCAGAACAGCACGCGGTGCTGCAGCTTCGCCGGCACCTTGAAGAACGAGAACACCACCAGGAACACGAAGACGTTGTCCACCGACAGCGCCTTCTCGATGAGGTACCCCGTCACGAACTGCAGCGCGTACCCCCGCCCGGCAAGGACATGGAGGCCACCGGCGAAGGCGAACGAAAGCGCGATCCATACGAGGCTCCAGGTGAACGCCTCGCGCACGCTCACCTCGTGCGCGTCGCGGTGCAGCACTCCGAGGTCGAGTGCCAGCATCGCGACGATGAAGGCGGTGAAGCCCAGCCACAGCATGGGCGATCCGATGGTCTCGGGCATGGCGACCATTGTGCGTCAGGAAACGGTGGCCATGAGCCAGGGCACGCCGATCAGCAGGAGCGCGCCGAGGTACAGCAGGCCGAAGAACAGCCCGAGGCGCCAGAAGTCGCGGCGCTCGATGAAGCCGCTGGCAAAATACACCGGCGCGGGCCCCGTGGCGTAGGGCGTGATCACGCCCATGATCCCGAGCGAATAACAGAGCAGCATGACGAACGGACGGAGCGGCATGGCCGGGACCTGGGTGCCGATCGCCAGAACCACGGGCAGCACGGCGGTCGCATGCGCGGTCAGGCTCGCAAACATGTAGTGCACCAGGAAGAACAGCACGACCAGCGCGATCATCACCACCATCGGCGGCGCGCCGGCCAGGTGCGCGCCGGCCGCCTTGCCGAACCAGCCGATGAAACCCACCTTGTTCAGGCCGTCGGCGAGCACGACCAGCGTCGCGAACCACGCCAGCACGTTCCACGCCGGCCCGTTCGCGAGCACCTCGTCCCACTCGACAATCCGCGTCGCAAGCGTCACCGAGATGATGACGAGCGCTACCATCGCCGGGTCGATGAACGAGCTGCCGAAGACCCACAGCGTCAGCGCGCTGACGCCGAGCAGCGCCATGACGGCCTCGCGGCCCGAGAAGGGGCCCATCCGGCCGAGCTCGGCGCCTGCCCACGCGCGGACATCCTCGCTGGCCCGGATCTCCGGCGGATAGATCCGATAGACGACGTAGGGCAGCACCAGCATGAGCAGCACGCCCACTGGAAGGAACCCCGTGAGCCATTGCGTCCACGAGATCTCGATGCCCGTGCTCGCCTTCACCATCCCGGCCGCCAGCAGGTTCGGCGCCAGGCCCGTAAGAAACATCGAGCTCGTCACTGAGGTCGTCGCAAACGCGACCCACATCAGGTAGGCGCCAAGCCGGCGCGCGGTGGGGCCCGGCCGCGACCCGTACAGCTCGGGGATGTTCCGGATGATGGGATAGATCGTCCCGGCGCTGCGCGCGCTGTTCGAAGGGGTCACCGGCGCCAGCACCAGATCCGCGAGTGCGACCGCGTAGCCCAGGCCGAGCGTCCGGCGGCCGAGATGGTTGACGAGGAACAGCGCAAGACGCCGGCCGAGCCCCGTCTTCTCGTAGCCCATCGACGCCACGAGCGCGCCGAAGATCAGCCACACCGTCGGATTGGTGAAACCCGCCAGCGCCCACTTCAACGCCTCCGCCGGCAGCCGGAAACCGGGATCGGCGCGCTGGGCCGCCGTGAACGGCAGCCCCGACACCGCGGCGAACGTCAGCCCGATCAAGCCGACGGCCGCCGCCGGAAGCGGCTCGGTGATCAGGCCGAGGATGACGGCGAGGAAGACCGCGAAGTACCGCCAGGCCTCGGTCGTGAGGCCGGAGGGCGCCGGGGTCAGGGCGATCGCGGCGCCCGCGACGAGCGGGACCGCGACACGCCACGCGCTCATCCGCCCGCCTCGCCCGCAATGCGGTCGGTAAGTTGCGCCGTGGTCAGCGTGCCACCCAGATCCGGCGTGAGGTGCCCGGCCCCAAAGGTTCGTTCGACAGCGGCGCGGATGGCCGCGGCCGCGCGCGCCTCGCCGAGCCAGTCGAGCATCATCGCGCCGCTCAGGATCGCGCCGGCTGGATTGGCAATGCCCTTCCCGGCAATGTCCGGCGCCGAGCCGTGCACGGGCTCGAACAACGATGGCGACCTTCGGGAAGGATCGAGATTCGCCGACGGGTTCAGCCCCAGGCTGCCAGTGATGCCGCCCGTCAGGTCGCTCAAGATGTCGCCGAACAGGTTGGAGCCGACGACGACGTCGAACGTATGCGGGCGTCGTACCAGCTCCAGCGTCGCCGCATCGATGTGCAATTTGTCAGTCGTCACATCGGCGAACTGAGGCGCCAGATCCGCCAGCACGCGATCCCACAGCACGTAAGCGAACCGCTGCGCGTTCGACTTGGTGATCATCGTCAGCCGGCGCCGCCGCGTGCGGGCCAGCTCGAACGAGAACCGGAGGATGCGCTCGACGCCGCGGCGCGTGTGCACCGCCGTCTGCACGGCAACCTCGTCGGGCGTGCCGGTCGCCGTGAAGCCGCCATTGTCCACGTACTCCCCTTCGGAGTTCTCGCGGACGACGACCAGGTCGATGGGCTGATCGCTGCGAAGCGGGCCCGGCACTCCGGCGAACGTGCGCGCGGGTCGGACGCACGCGTACAGGTCGAACGTCTGCCGCATGCGGATCAAAGGCGCCAGCGTGATGTGGTCGGGCAGCCGCGCCGGCCAGCCGACGGCGCCGAGCAGGATCGCGTCGAATCCGCGCAGCGTCGTGAGGAAGTCGTCCGGCGCCACTCGGCCATCTCGGTCGTAGTGCGTCATCCCCCAGTCGAAGCGCTCGTACTCCAGGCGGAATCCGCCGCGTTGCTGCACGGCGTCGAGGACGGTGACGGTGGCGTCGACCACTTCGGGGCCGATGCCGTCGCCAGGATAGAGGGCAATGCGGTATGTGTTCATGTACCTGTACGGGGGTCAGACGCTGTTAAGGAGCTTTTGACGTCTTAACAGCGTCTGACCCCATTGTGGTGCTGACTACCAACCCCACAAGCGTGACGACCGTCACGCCGACGACGTTGTGCCAGAGGAAAGAGACCGCGGGATAAGTGAAAGCGACGAAGGCGACGGCGCACATCCCGGCGATCAGGCCGACGAAAGCGCCGGTACCGGTGGCGCGTTTCGTGCCAATTGCCAGCACGAAGACGCCGAGCAGCGAACCATAGAAGAACGACCCGAACCGGTTGACCACTTCGATGAGCGAGCCGAGCCGCGCGGCGTAGAGCGCCACCGTGCACGCGACGAGCGCCCATCCGGCTGTCGCCGCGCGCGAGACGAGCAGATAGTGGCGGTCACTCGCCTCCGGCTTCAGCCATCGGCGATAGAAGTCCACCAGCGTCGCCGTCGAGAGCGCGTTGAGCTCCCCGCCGATTGCCGACATCGCCGCCGCGAAGATGGCCGCAATCATCAGGCCCACCAGGCCCATCGGCATGCCTGTGGTGACGAAGGTCGGAAACACGTAGTTGACGTCGGTATAGCTGGCGTCTCCGGTCGTGTGCTTGACCACGTCCGCCGCCGCCTTGCGGACAGCTAACATCCGCGCGTCGGCGGCCAGGAAGCGGTCGCGCGCCGCCACCCGTACCGCGCCCTCGTCGCCTCCGGCCGCCGCCAGCGCCGCCGCCGCGTCGCGGCGGGCCGTGAACGCCGCGTCGAAGTCGGCCTCGAGCCCTTCGTACCGAGCGGCATCGGCGCCCGTGCGCACCTTGCTCTCGTGGACAGGATTGAACAGCATCGGCGGCTTCACGAACAGGTAGTGCGTGAAGACGAGCACGCCGGCCAGCAGGATCAGCGCCTGCAGGGGGATCTTCACGTAGGCGCTGATGAACAGCGACGAGCGCCCCTCCTCCACCGACTTCGCCGTCAGGTATCGCTGCACCTGGCTCTGATCGCAGCCGAAGTACGACAGCATCAGGAACAGCCCGCCGATCATCCCCGACCAGAACGTGTACGTGTTCGAAAGGTCGAACTTGAAGTCGATCGCCGTCATGCGGCCTGTGGCGCCCGCGATGTGCAGCGCATCGCCGACTGACACGTTCGACGGCAGGCTGAAAATCAATGTGAACACTGCCGCCAGGACCGCCGACACGACGACGACCATCTGCTTCACGTCGGTCCATGTCACCGCCTGCACGCCGCCCATCATCGTGTAGAGCGCGGTCGGCAAACCGAAGGCCAGCACGGTCAGCGGCAGGTTCCATCCGAGCAGCACCGACAGAATCACCGATGGCGCCGAGATGATGACGCCGCACTGCATGACGCGCGACAGCAGGAACAGCGCGCTCGTCAACGTCCGCGTCTTCGCGTCGAACCGGCGCTCCAGGTATTCGTATGCCGTGTAGACGCCAGCCCGGTAGAAAAACGGCACGGCCGTTACCGAGAGGATCAGCATCGCAATCGGCAGGCCGAAGTAGAACTGCACGAAGCGCAGGCCGTCGCGATACCCCTGCCCCGTTGTCCCCACCAGCGTGATCGCGCTCAACTGCGTGGCCATCACCGACAGCCCAACGGCCCACCACGGCAGGCTCCGGTTGCCGAGGAAATAGCCTTCGACCTTGTCGCTGCTCTTCGTCCGCCTCAGGCCATCCCAGACGATGAAGGCCAGATACGAGACGACGATCAGCCAGTCCAGCCAGCGCATGCGGTCAGGAGGAAAAGTAGACGCCGGCCAGCCACAGCGCGAGCAGCACCAGCGCCTCGACGGCGATGACGGTGAGGGCGGTCGCGCCGAGCGGCCGTGTGGGCGTATCCATCACAGCGCTGCGGCGCGCTCCAGGCGCAGCCGATCGGCGGCGGCAAGCGCGTCGCGCCGGCCGGTGAGCCACGCGTGATCGTCGTCGAGCAGCGCTTCGGAGACGCCCAGCGCCCGGCTGGTCTCCTCGGGCGCCGGCCCGCCCAGCGTCCGGCGCACCTGCACGAAGTGCCGCGGGCTCAGGATGCGCTGCAGGTCTTCGTCCGTGTACGGGAGGTGCCGCCCGATCGTCTGGAAGCACACGGCGGCGAGCACAGCCGACAGATCGGCCTCCGGATTCTCGTGCCGGGCCTTCAGCACGCGCGTGGCGATGGTGTGCGCCGTCTTGAACGACAGGCCCTGCTCCCGCGTCAGCGTATCCGCCAGCTCCGTCGACGTCGTCCCGCCTTCCCCCGCTCGCGCCTCGAGCCTCACCGGATCGAACTCCGCCGTCTGAATCGCCGCGGCGACGAGCCCGAACGCGCGGACGGCATCGCGGAACATCGACGACACCAGCGGCTGAAGGTCGTCCTCGGTGTCGACGATGTCGCCGAAGGGGGTGTTGTGAACGGTGCTGATGATGGCCTGCGCCTGGCCCAGCGCCTTGCTGCCGATGGCGCGCGCGTGCTCGACAGCCACCGGGTTGCGCTTCTGCGGCATGATGCTGCTCGTCTGCACGAAGCCGTCGCCGAAGCGCACGTAGCTGAACTCGAGGGTGCCCCAGAGCAGCAGGTCCTGAACGAAGCGGCCGAGGCCGGTCACGGCGACCGAAGTCGCCGAGACGCTTTCGAGCAGATAGTCCACCGTGGCGATGCTGCCGTAGGTGTTGCCAGTCGGGCCGTCGAAGCCCAGGAGCTTGCTCGTCTGCTCGCGGTCGATCGGAAATCCCGTGCCCGTGATCGCGCACGATCCCAGCGGGTTCCGGTTCGTGGTCTGGTAGGCGGCGCGGAGGCGCGTGCCATCGCGCTCGACCTGCTCGATGACGCCCAGCAGGTAGTGAGCGACGGTGCTCGGCTGCGCGGGCTGTGTGTGGGTGTGGACGGCGAAGACGGTCTCGCGGTGCTTCTGCGCGAGATCGATCAACCCGTCGCGCAGTGCGAGCGTCCCCTCGTACAGCGACAGGATGAACTCCCGCTGCCTCATCCTGTACATCGTCATGTCGATGTCGTTCCGGCTGCGCGCGGTGTGCAGGCGGCCGGCGACATCCTCACCGCACGCCTGGATCAGCAGGCCCTCGACGTAGAAGAACAGGTCCTCGTAGCCGGCATCGAACTTGGCGCGCTTCACCTCTTCCACCGCGACGCCGTCGAGCCCCTCGCGCAGGCGCCGGGCGTCGAATGGGCCGATGATGGCGCGATCCGCGAGCATCACCAGGTGCGCGTAGTGGATCGCCATCAGCGGCGCGAGGAACAGGCGCTTGGCGTCCTCGAAGTTCTCGT
>Ga0310810_10005002_pt1 | contig 14757 bp, 11 predicted proteins | sample NCmetagenome_FD_207641 | JGI IMG/M metagenome (GOLD analysis project Ga0310810, IMG submission 207641) | Soil microbial communities from experimental microcosm in Duke University, North Carolina, United States - NC | ecosystem: Engineered > Artificial ecosystem > Soil microcosm > Unclassified ... | reverse complement strand
TAGCGTCCTGATGGGTGCCGTCGCGTGCAGGAGCCTCGAAAGCCACCCGGCGCCATTGGGGCGCATGCGATGAAGGACGACAAGTTTGAGCATTGCTCTGAACAGTTGCCACCCTAGCCGTCCGCCTGCGAGGCTCGCGAAATCGTCCTCCACCTGCCCGAGCGTCGCGTCGATGTTGGCTTTTCTACCCTTTGCGCCCGTTAGCCGCTCCATGACTTCCTGCTCGCTTTCACGATCGCGCGGGTGGACATTTCGGATCGAGTAGAGGTCCTTCTGGATGCACACGAAACGCCCCTTGAAGGCGAGGTGAGCAAGAAAGATCAGGTCCCAGGAAAGCGTTTCGCGGAAATCGAAATCATCGAAGGCTGAGCGGCGAAGCAGGTGGTTGATTTCGTATCCATAAACATAGCGGTAGGCGTGGAGATATCGCCGCATCGGTCCGCCTGGCATCCGTGCTGCCACATCATTCTTCAGCAAGCACTCAGTCGATCCGTCGATCCCGATCATGCGCATCCACGAATAGGCGACGGTTATCCCGGGATCGGCTCGATGCGCGGCGATCGTCTTGGACAGGAAGTCGGGATCCAGCACGTCGTGCCCGCCGAGCCACATGAACAGCGGGCTGCGCGTCGAATCGCGAAGAAACTTGAAGTTCGCCAGACCGCCGACGTTCGAGGCGTGCCGATGCAGGTGGAACCGGGGGTCGCGCTCGCAGAATTGTCTCGCGATGAGTTCGCTTCCATCGTCCGACGCATTGTCCGCGATGAGCACCGCGAAATCGGACCAGCTTTGCCGCTCGAGCGATCGCAGGGTCTCTTCCAAGTAGCGTGCTTCATTGAAGACAGGTACGCCGACGACAAGGAGATCGTGTTCGATGAGAACAGGCGCTGAATTGTCGTGCGGTTCCGCGCTCCGTCGCATCTGCTTACCCATGAAAAAGGGTCTTGCCGGTCCCGGGATTAAGCGCGGCGAAGGTTGAGCGTGCCCACTTCGAAATCTTCCATCAAGCGAAATCTCATTGCGAGCTACGTCTCCCAGGGCTGGGTCGCCCTCATGGGCGTCGCTTTTGTGCCCCTCTATATTCGTTACCTCGGGATCGAGGCCTATGGATTGATCGGCGCCTTCTCGGTTCTTTACTCATTGCTGGTTGTTCTCGATCTTGGCGTGTCGCCCACGCTTATGCGCGAAGTGTCGCGATTTACCGGCGGAGCCTATAGCGCCACCGAAATACGCGACCTTCTGAGAAGCGCTGAAGTGATCGCGTTCACGATTGCGGCGATCGTCTTGCTTTGCCTATCGGCCGCCTCCGGCTGGCTCGCGGTGCATTGGTTCAAGGCGGGCAGGCTCGATCCGGAAACCGTGGCGAACGCGGTAAAGGCAATGGCCCTCGTCGCTTCGCTGCGATTTGTGGAGAGCATATACCGCGGATGCATCACGGGCCTGCAGCGGCTGACCTTATTGAGCTCATTGAACGCTGCCGCAGCGACGTTGCGCGGCCTCGGGGCCGTTTTCGTCCTTGCATTCGTGTCGAACAGCATCGGCGCATTTTTCCTGTGGCAGGCCGCCGTCTCGATCCTGTCGCTCGGCTTGCTCATCTCTGCCACCTACCTGTCTTTCCCTCGCGGGGAGCGCGCAGCGCGGCCATCCATTCAAGCAATTCGGGGCGTAGGCGGGTTCGCATCGGGAATGATCGTCATCACTATTCTCAGCATGGGGCTCACGCAGGTCGACAAACTGGTCCTCACAAAGCTGCTGCCACTCAGCGAGTTCGGTCGATACAGCCTCGCGGCACTCGTGGCGGTATCGCTTGAGATGCTGGCCGAACCGGCCTTCCGCTCATTCGGACCGCAGTTCTCGAAGCTGCACGCGGCGGGCGACGAAGCCGGTTTCACGCGCCTCTACCATCAAGCGGCACAGCTCATCAGCATCATGGCCGGATCGGCCGCCGTAGTGCTGATCATTTTCGCGAAGCCGTTCCTCGCGCTTTGGACTCAGAACCCCCAGCTGGCCGAGCAAACTGCGCCCCTCCTGCAGGTTCTTGCCCTCGGCTATCTCCTCAACCTTTCGGTCTCGACCGCTTATCTGGCGCAGCTCGCCCACCGCTGGACGGGGCTCGTCATTCGCGTGAATGTCGTCGCTCTAGGCATCGTCGTGCCGATGTTGCTTTGGGTCGTCCCACGATACGGCGCGACTGGAGCAGCTTGGGTTTGGACTGCGCTCAACGCTGTCTACTTCATCGTCATTGTCCATTTCATGCACCGGCGCATTCTCAAGCGAGAAAAGTGGCGCTGGTATGCGACCGACGTGTTCAGGCCCGTCGCGGCTGCAGCGATTGCGGCGGGAGTCATCCGGATGAGCATTCCGCTCGACCAGTTGAACCTCATAGGTCAGGCGGCAATTGTGGCGCTTGCCGCCGCGGCCGCGCTTCTCGCTTCGACATTGAGTTCTCCGGTCTACCGGACGATTGCGAGAGCGGAATTTTCGCAGTTTCTACGGCCACTTCGACAATAGAAGTTGAATATGGCTCACTTGCCTAGCCCCTATAGATCGGCGAGCATCCGTCCATGTGCGGGATAGCCGGAGTCCTTGGCGGCCGTCGGGTCGATGAGGCTATCATCACAAAGATGACGCGCGCTGTCGCGCACCGCGGGCCCGACGATGAAGGCATTTGGTTGGACCGCGATTCCAGCGTCGCGTTCGGCCATCGCCGCCTGGCGATAGTGGATCTGTCGCCCTCAGGTCATGAGCCGATGCTGTCGGCAAACGCCCGCTTTGTGCTCACCTTCAACGGCGAAATCTACAATCATGGCGAGCTGAGAAAGGCGCTCGAGGCGGAAAACGGGGTGCCGGACGGGGGGTGGAGAGGCCATTCGGACGTCGAGGTATTCCTGGAGGGCATCGTCCATTGGGGTGTTGAGGAGACGCTCCGACGAAGTGCGGGCATGTTCGCCTTCGCGCTTTGGGATAGGAAATTGCGGGAATTGACGCTGGTTCGCGATCGCTTCGGCGAAAAGCCGCTCTATTACGGCTGGGCCGGCAAGGCTTTCGTCTTCGGCTCCGAGCTAAAGGCGCTCAAAGCGCATCCAGAGTTCGATAACCAGATCGACCGGCGGGCACTCCATATTTTCGCTGCGCGGACGTACATCCCTGCGCCGCTCTCGATCTACGAACGCGTTTTCAAGCTCCCTCCCGGATGCGTCCTGACGATCGGCGCCTCGGGTGTCGAACATCCTCTCTGCCAGGCTCCGGAAGAGGACAGGGAAAGCGGCGGTCTACGCCTCAAACGCTATTGGTCCTATCGCGATGTGGTCCGGCGCGGGCTCGATCAGCCGATCGACGACGAGCACGAAGCGCTATCCGAGCTTGAGTACGTGCTTGCTACCGCGATCTCCGGCCAGTCCATGGCAGATGTGCCGGTCGGCGCCTTCCTCTCCGGAGGAATCGACAGTTCTACGATCTGCGCCCTCTACCAGAAATATTCGAACGTGCCCGTTCGCACCTTCTCGATCGGATTCGAGGAGGCGGCGTTCAACGAGGCGGAGGATGCGAAGCGCGTTGCCGAGCATTTGGGGACGGTCCACCACGAACGCTATCTGACGGTGAACGAGACACGGGACGTCATCCCGCTGCTTCCGGCGATGTATGACGAACCGTTCGCCGACTCGTCGCAAATCCCGACGCATCTTGTGAGCCGCTTCGCGCGCGAGCAGGTCACGGTCGCGCTGACCGGTGACGGCGGCGATGAATTGTTCGCCGGCTACAATCGGCACTTTGCAGCGCCGCGTCTGTGGCAGCAGCTCCAAGCATTGCCCGGACCGCTCCGCGCGGCGACGGGGTCGCACCTCGGTCGCATTCCATCGCAATTTTGGGCTGGAATGGCGGGTCTTTTGCCCGGGCGTTGGCAACCGAACCTGGGCGGCAAGATCCAGAAGGCGTTTCGTCTGGCTTCCGCTGGAAGCCTCGACGAGATTTATTGCAGCTTCCTCGACGAATGGAGCCACGAAAGCTCGCCGGTAATCGGAGGGAACGGGGCCGATCCGGGCTTCGATCTTGATCCAGGCACAGGCGCTCCGGACACAGTCCGAATGATGTACTGTGACGCCGTCAGCTATTTGCCGGACGACATCCTGGCAAAGGTCGATCGCGCTTCGATGGCGGTTGCGCTCGAAACGCGCGTTCCATTTCTCGACCACCGCGTGGCAGAAGTCGCGGCTCGGATCCCGCTGAAGATGAAAGCGCATGACGGTCGCGGGAAGAACATCGTCCGGAAGCTTCTTTATGGGATCGTACCCCGCGATCTCGTCGATCGACCCAAAGCAGGCTTCGCAATTCCCGTCGGCGAATGGCTCAAGGGGCCTCTACGTCCTTGGGCCGAAGACTTGCTCGACCCGGTTTTGATCCGCGCTCAGGGCTGGCTCGACGCGGACATCGTCCAGAGACGCTGGCGGGAGCATCTCTCAGGACGGCGCGATTCAACGCCAGCGCTCTGGGCCCTCCTGATGTTCCAGTCCTGGCTGGCCGCGCAGGGTGTGACCAACAGCGAGTTGCAGGAAGACGTGGCCGCATTCGCGCATTGAGGGGCCGAACTAATCTTTCCGCTCGACGCGTCCGTATTGGTCTTCGAAGCGCGTGATGTCGTCCTCGCCCAAATAATCTCCGCACTGCACCTCGATCAGTTCGAGCGGAACGTCTCCCGGGTTGGCGAGACGGTGCTTGGTGCCGGCCGGTATGAATGTCGATTCATTCTCCTCGAGGATCGAAACCTGGTCTCCCACCGTTACTTCCGCCGTCCCGTGGACAACGACCCAATGTTCCGATCGGTGGACGTGGCTCTGCAGCGACAGGCGCTCGCCTGGATCGACCACGATGCGTTTCACCTGGAATCTTGGGCCGTTCGCGATCGTTTCGTAGGATCCCCACGGGCGCGCCACCTTGGCCGGCAATGTGACGCGGTCGCTGTCGAGTTCGGTTAGCTGCCCGAGAAGGTGCTTCACGTCGGACGCCCGATCCAGGGGCGCTACGAACACAGCGTCGCTGAGCGCAATGACCACCATATTGTCGAGGCCCACCGCAGCGACGGCAGCGCGACCGTCCGAGCGCAGAAGTGAGTTTCGACTGTCGATGGCGACGACGTCACCCTGAATGACATTGTTGTTCGCGTCTTTCGCGCCGAGCTCCCACACCGCGCTCCACGAGCCGACGTCGGACCATTCCATCTGCACTGGGACAACCACACCTAGCCCGGTCTTTTCCATGATGCCGTGGTCGATCGAGATGTTCTCGGCCTTGGTGAACGCATCCGCCATAGGTCTGACGAAGATCCCGTCGGAGTTCGCGCTGCCGACCGCTTCGGTGATTGCGTCGAGGCTCACTGGAAGGAATTTGCGCATCTCGCCCAGCAGGGTGCTGGCTTTCATCAGGAAGATACCGGCATTCCAGTAGAATCTACCGGTCGCGACATATTCGGCCGCTTTCTCGGCCGAAGGCTTTTCGTGGAAGCACGCAATCGGGAACGCGCCGTCGGGGAATGCGCCGTCTCCAGCAGCCTCGATATAGCCGAACTGAGTATTGGGCCCGGTCGGCTGGGCGCCGAATACAACGATCGCCCCGCGTTCGGCGTGGTGCCTGCCTGTATCGACAGCTTTCAGAAAAGCATTGCGGTCACCGATAACGTGGTCGGAGGGCATGAGGAGCAGCAGCTCATCGCCGCCGCGCGCACGGACCCATTCGGCGGCCAGGCAAGCAGCCGCAGCGGTGTTCCGGCCAACAGGTTCGAGAAGGATGGCCTCTGCGGCAACGCCGCAATCCAGCAGCTGCCGCTTGACGAAAAACCTCTGCTCTTCGCCGCTGACGATGATCGGCGGGGCAAAATCGCTTCCCGTCAGCCTGGCCGCGGTCTGCTGGAGGAGCGTCTGCTCCCCGATTACGGGCAGGAGCTGTTTCGGGAATTGCTGTCGTGAGAGCGGCCACAAGCGTGTTCCGGCGCCACCGCAAAGGATCACAGGACGAATGATTGGCCTCCCCAAGAGCGTCAGTTTGCCCGCGCGAGCTTTATCGCTGAACGACGGTCGAGCCTATCCTCGTGATCGCGGCTTTTCACACGGTTTTGGTCGTTTTATTTTTGTTAAATCGGTATCGCTCCGCGGCGGTCCGTTTATCCACAGCTTTTCTAAGGAAAATCCGCCATCGGACGGGGCTCGAAACTCATTCTATCGTAAATAAATATTAACTATCTCGCCCGATCCTCCGCACCCGTGCAAGAGTGATTTTATCTACCGGGGATGGGCGGAAATTGTTCTCTGATTCCAAGCTGCAAGGGCTTGCAGCAAAACTTATCGTAAGTCGCCTCGCGCGCATGAATGCGGCAATGTTCGTTGCAGCTTGCGCTTTTGCGTCGCCTGCTTTCGCCCAGGTCATGGACATTTCCGCAGACGGCACGGTCGCCGTCCGCCAGGGCTCCGGAGCCGCGACCTGGGAAGTTGTCAGCAGTCCGGCATCCGACAAGGTGGTCGCCGTCAACGCAAACCCAAACATTCCCAATGCCGCAGTGACGATGGCCGACCCAGCTCCAGTTCCGCAACAATATTCCGCCGCCCTGAGCTTTGCGGCGAACAGCGCGAACATCAGCCCGTCGCTTCTCGCGGCGCTCGTCTGGCAGGAGAGCCGGTGGGACGCGAAGGCAGTGTCCCGAAAGGGCGCCGTCGGCCTTACGCAGCTCATGCCCGGAACCGCACGCGACCTCGGCGTGGATCCCGCCGATCCCCTCGCCAACCTGCTTGGCGGAGCGCGATATCTTCGCCAGCTCCTTGATCAGTTCGATGGCGACGTCGAAAAGGCGCTCGCCGCATACAACGCCGGACCTGCCCGGGTCCGGAGCGCCGGCGGCATCCCCGCAATCGCCGAAACCAGAAACTACGTGGCGTCGATCGTGCGTCGCATCTCAACCGTTTCCATGGGAGGAAGCCAATGAAAATCGCTCGCGGCCTAGCCGCTCTTCCAATGATTGCACTTAGCGTTCCGTCGGCTGCGGCCGGTCAGGCAGTGAACCCGGCGGGCTCCGGCCCGATCGTCAGCGCCTTGCTGTGGATGCAGGGCACGCTCCTCGGTAATGTCGCCACCGCCGTCGCCGTGATCGCGGTCGCGATGGTCGGCTTCATGATGCTGACCGGGCGGATGAACTGGCGCTTCGGAGCGACCGTGATCATCGGCTGCTTTATCCTGTTCGGCGCCGGCGCCATCGTCAGCGGTATCCAGTCGGCGGCGGCAGCGGGCTAAGCCGCGATGCCGCTGAGCAGGTCGCCCGTGTTCCGCGCGCTGACCCGGCCGCAAATGTTTGCGGGCGTGACCTACAGCTATTTCGTGATCAACGCGGCGGTCACCACCGAAGCCTTTCTCATCACCCGCAGCTATCTCGCCCTCCCCGTAGCGGCTGCAGTGCATGTGATCGGCTATTTCGCGTGTCTCCGCGAGCCGCGCATCTTCGACCTCTGGATCACCAAGGTCAGCCGCTGCCCCCGCACGCGCAATTGGAAGCGCTGGGGCTGCAACAGCTACGCGCCGTGAGCGTGCTGAGAACGAGGACTTTGTAATGGCCAAATGGTTCGGACCGGCAGCGTGGAACAAGCAGGAAGCCCGAGCGGGCGACCGGCTTCCGTACGCGTCCCACGTCGATGCTTCGACGCTGCGGCTGCGCGACGGCTCGCTCATGCGCTCGATGCGGCTTGCCGGCTTTCCGTTCGAGACCGAGGACGACGAGGTCCTCAATCATCTGCTCGGCGTGCGCGACGTCGTTCTTCGGAGCGCGCTCAATTCGAAGGCCGTCCTCTATCATCACCTAATCCGCCGCCGGGTGAAGGTGGACCTTGGCTCCGTTGCGCCGGACCCGTTTTCGGGAGAGATCGACCGCCGCTGGAGCGCCCGCCTCAACGAGGGCCGGCTGTTCCTCAACGAGCAGTTCCTGACGATCGTCGTGCGCCCGCCGCGCGGCAAGGCGGGCCTTCCGGAGCGGCTCAGCAAGCTCGGCTCCAAGCCAGGCAATTCGCTCACCAACGCCGAAGCGCTTGAGCTTGACCAGGCGACCGCGGCCCTCACCGCCGCACTTCAATCCTATGGCGTTCGCGTGCTCGGCACGTACGAGAACCAGACCGGCATCTATTCCGAGCCGTTGGAGCTCCTTTCGGCCATCTACAACGGCGAGATGCGCCCCGTACTTATGCCGAGGCCCGAGCAGGACCTTGGCCAGCACATCCCTTATTCGCGCGTCAGCTTCGGCTTAGATGCCTTGGAAGTCAGGGGCCCGGCCACCCGCACCTTCGCAAGCCTCCTGGGGATCAAGGAATATCCCGACGCCAGCCGCGCGGGCCTGCTCGATTCCATCCTTCGCGTGCCGCACGAGCTGGTCATCACGGAGAGCTTCGCGCCGATCGAGCGCCAGACGGCGCGAGAGCGGATCGACCTCGCCCTTCGCCGCCTGAAGAGCGCCGACGAGGGCGCCGCCACCGAGCGTGCCGAGATGCTCGCCGCCCGTGACGCGGTGGGCGCCGGGCAGATGAGCTTCGGCGACCATCACCTCAGCCTCCTCGTTCGTAGCCCTTCGCTCGAAACGCTTGAGAGTGCGACTGCGGACGCCGCCGCTGCCCTTGCCGATATCGGCGCTGTCGCCGTTCGCGAGGACGTCAACCTCGAACCCTCTTTCTGGGGCCAGTTCCCCGGGAACGAGCAATATGTCGTTCGCCGGGCGCTCATCTCGAGCAGCAATGCAGCGGGCTTCATTTCGCTTCACGGCTTTCCGATGGGCCGGGCAACCGGCAATCACTGGGGCGAAGCCGTCACGGTGTTCGAGACGACAAGCTCGACGCCCTTCTTCTTCAATTTCCACGAGGGCGACCTCGGCAACTTCACCATCATCGGCCCGTCTGGCTCGGGCAAGACCGTCGTGCTGAACTTCCTCGCCGCACAAGCCCAGAAGTTCGCTCCGCGCACGATCATGTTCGACAAGGACCGCGGATCGGAGATTTTCCTTCGCGCGCTGGGTGGCCGCTACGAGCGCATCACGCGCGGGCAGCCGACCGGCTTCAATCCATTCCGCCTGCCGGACACGCCGGTCAATCGCGCGTTCCTGAAGGAGTGGCTTTCGCTTCTGCTCGAGGCCAACGGCCCCGAGGAAGAGACGGACATCGCCAAGGCGATCGACGAAATCTATGCGCACGGGCCCGAGCTTCGGCGCCTGCGCTTCCTCCGCGATCTTCTTGGCGGCGGCCGCCGTCCGCAGCCTGGCGACCTCCCGTCGCGTCTCGACCCGTGGATCTTTGACGGCGAGCGCGCGTGGCTGTTCGACAATCGCGAGGACGAGCTCGACTTCGACAATCGAGTGCTCGGCTTCGACATGACTGAGCTGCTCGAGGATCGGCGACTGCGCACGCCCGTGCTGCTCTACCTCTTCCACCGCATCGAGGACCGGCTCGACGGCAACCCGACAATGATCCTCATCGACGAGGCGTGGAAGGCGCTCGATGATCCGATGTTCGCGGCGCGCATCCGCAACTGGATGAAGACGCTTCGGAAGCGCAACGCCATGATCGGCTTCGCGACCCAGTCCGCAGCCGACGCTCTCGACAGCTCGATCGCTTCGGCCATCGTCGAACAGACCGCGACGGCGATCTTCATGCCCAACACCAAGGCGCGCGAAGAGCATTACTGCAAAGGCTTCGGCCTTAGCGGCCAGGAGCTCGACTTCATCCGCTCGCTGCCGGCGCACAGCCGTTGCTTCTTGGTGCGGCAATCGAACCGCTCGGTCGTCGCCCGGCTTGACCTGAACGGCATGCCGGACCTGTTGACGGTTTTGTCCGGCCGCGAGTCGAGCGTGCGCAAGCTCGACGAGCTCCGCGCGAGCGTCGGCGACAGCCCCGCGAACTGGTATCCGCTGCTCACCCGCAGCACCTGGCCTGGTTCGGCTCCCGGCGACGATTATTGGCTGGAAGCTGCTGAATGAACCAGTGCGCGCCATTCGGGTCTGATGGGCCGGCAGGCGTCGCCGACGCGCTGCAGAAGGTCGACTGCCTCGCCAATGACGCGACGGCGGTATCCTTCGGCCGCCTGTTCGGCGACCATGGGAACTTCCACACCGCGCTGACCATCATCCTTACGCTTTATATCGCACTGCTCGCGTTCAACCTGCTGACCGGCCGATCGGCATTGAAGTTGTCGGTGCTTACGCCGCGGATGATGACGCTGGGCCTGGTGCTGACGTTCGCCACGTCGTGGGTCGCGTATCAGTCGGTGGTGTGGAACCTTGCGACTGGCGCGCCCGACGAGATCGCGAGCGTCCTCGTCGGAAGCAAAGGTTCGGCAACGACAATCTTTGCCGAGCAGCTCGACGGCTTCTTCAATGCGATCACCGACGCTGCGAGCAACATCAAGCCGCCGGCCAATCCCGCGGTCGCCGCGGCGACTCCGGCACTCGCGGCCCCAGCGAATATCCTGTCGATCGGTGCGCTGCTGCTTCTCCTTGGAACCGTCGGCGTTCTGGTCGTCTGCAGGCTGGCGCTTGCAGCACTGCTGATCATCGGGCCGGTATTCATCGTGCTCGCTCTGTTCGAAGGGACGCGCGGACTCTTCGAGGGCTGGCTCAAGAGCGTTGCGCTCTTCGCCTTGGTCCCCCTTCTCACAGTGGTAATGGGAAGCGGAACGCTCGTCGCCATCGCTCCGATGGTCGCCGGATTGAGCGATACAGGCGGCGACATTCCGCTGAAGACTGCGGTGTCGATCCTTGTCGCCTCGATCATCTACCTGTCGCTGATGCTTCTGGTGTTCAAGGTTGCCGCGAATCTCACCCGCGGGTGGCGGTTCGGCAAGGCTCCTACGCCGCAGCCTGCTTTTGCAGGGGGCATTGGCTCATCACTTCAGGAACGGCCGTTGGCGCCAGCCCCCGTCCAGCAGGGAAGCTTTGCCGCTGCCTCAGAAAGAGTGCGCAGCACTGTTTCCAGCATCGAAAGCATGTCGTCGAGCCGTCTGGTCACGATGCAGGCAACCGCTGCTCTACCGGCGCCTGCGCCCGTGCCCCAGCTCGGCTTCGCTGGCGGAAACGATGCCCGCGGCCAGCTTCGCTATCTCCATCATCGCGTCTCAGGCGCCGGTAACAATCACTCGAGAGAAATGGTTCGATGATCCGCAAGGTTAGTATCTTTGCCGCGTTTGCGGTCCTGGGTTGCTCAACGACGAATGCGGCCGCGTCTGCGGACAACCGCATCAAGACGCTCGCCTATGTTCCCGACAAGATCGTCCAGATCATCGGCAAGTCGGACATCCAGTCGACCATCGAGTTCGGACCCGATGAGCGGATCGAGAATGTCGCCGTCGGCGACTCGTCGAAATGGCAGATCACTCCGAACCATCGCGCGAGCATGCTGTTCGTGAAGCCGCTCGCGCCGCGCAGCCGAACCAACATGACGGTGGTCACCGACCAGCGGACCTACATGTTCGACCTCGTCGCCGGCGATAAATGGACGACGCCGCTCTACGTGCTGAAGTTCAGCTACCCGAATGACAAGCCCGCGGAGTCCCCATCCAAGCCTGAGCAACCGCAGGTCACGGCCGCTGCCACTACTGTCGCGCCGGCTGTGATGACCGCCGAAAAGCTCCATTTCGACTGGAAGACGAAGGGCGATTCAAAGTTGCTCCCGGCACGCGTCTTCGATGACGGGCAGTCGGTCTATCTATCATGGGACCGGGAGACGCCGCTTCCGGCGATCCTGACCGTGTCAGAAGACCGCAAGGAAGGGCCGATCAGCTATCGGATGAGCGGCGAATATATCGTCATCAGCCCGATCCCGCAGAACCTGCTCCTCCGCTACGGCCGAAAGAGCGCGCAGCTTTGGCCGACCCATCCGATTATCGCCGCCCCAGTCAGATCGCGGAACGCTGTTGCCGGAACGATGGCGTCGGCAGCCAGCACGCAGAGCGCGCCGGTCAGCCCGCCGCCGGCTATGCAGCCGCCGCAGCAGCAGGCCACTCAGAGCAACACGGTAAAGCTCGCCAATGTTGGCGCGCTATATTCCGACAAGCTGACGGACACCGGAAATGAGCACTAATCGAGCAACTATCGAGGCCGAAGGCACGACCATCCGTGGACCGTGGGAGGAGCCGGCGCGCGCGCTGCTTCCGGTCCCAGCGACGGATCCGCGCCAGGAGCTCAGCGAACAGGCTCTGGTCATTGCGAGCCAGAATGCCTTTCCGATCGTCGCTCGGCAGAAGACGCGGCGCGACAATCTGGGGCTCGCCGCTGGCGGCGCCATCGCTCTCGTTCTCGGATGCGCGACGTTCGTGTCGTTGAACTCGAGCCGCCACGCGACGTCTGGATCGACTGCCGTTCAGCCGGTCAACAACGCCGCCCGCGGCGGTGTCCCGATGCTGGCGCCACCGACATCACAGCAGGTGGCTGTACCACCGCAGACCACCGTGCCTGCGGCCGTGCCTCAAGCGGCGCCGGTGGCCGGCATGAACCATGCACCGATGACAATCCCGGGAATGCCCCCGGCGTCGTCACCGGTCCTCGTTTACGACGGTGGCTCTGCCCCCACCCCGGTATTCGCGCCGTCGCCAAATGCGTCGCGCGACGCGGACGGCACACCGACGCTTCTGGCTGGCGCTACGCCGAGCGTGGTGACTGGCGTAAGCGGTGCTTCTGCGCATGCGACTAAGCTTGCGGATCCGGCGAACACCGTCGTCCAGGGGACGCTGATTCCCGCCGTCCTCGAAACGGCGATCAATACCGACGTGCCCGGCTACGCACGCGCGGTGGTCAGCCAGGACGTCCGCTCGTTCGACGGGAGCAAGGTGCTCATTCCGCGGTCATCACGGCTGATCGGGGAATATAAGGGCGTGACAGAGGCGGGCCAGCGCCGCGCTTACTTAATGTGGACGCGCCTCGTTCGGCCGGATGGCGTCTCAATCGCGCTCGCCTCCCCAGCCGCGGACTTCACCGGTGAGGCTGGCATCGGCGGCAAGGTCAACAGCCATTTCTTCTCGCGGTTCGGCTCGTCGATCCTCCTCTCCATCCTTGGAGGTGCAGGATCTCTCTTCACCGGTGGTGCCTCGACGGTCGTGGTTTCCGGCGGGCAAAGCGCCGCTTCGGTTGCTGCTCAGCGCGATTCCAGTCGGCCGCCAACCATCAAGGTGCAGCAAGGTGAGCCAATCCGCGTCTTCACCGCGCGCGACCTCATCTTTTCCGACGGGGCCAACGGGTGAGCAAAGTCGCCCAAATTCCCTCGGCTGACGAAACGGATCCGTTCCTCGAGGCTTATCTCGAGCCGTTTCGCGCCTGGCTGGCGCAGGACGACGTCACCGAATTGCTGGTCAACCGCCCGGGCGAAGTATGGATTGAGCAGCGCGGAGCGATGACCTGCCATAAGGCGAAGGTCGATGATGCGCTGCTTCAGCGCCTCGCCGAACAGGTCGCGCGCGTCAGCAACCAGGGGATCAGCCGGGAGCGCCCGCTGCTGGCCGCGATGCTGCCCAATGGCGCCCGAGTCCAGTTCGTCGCCCCGACGGCAACGCGGGCTCATTGGGCGCTTGCGATCCGCCGCCATTGCCTCCTGGACCTGCCGCTCGATGCTTATGCTGATGGCCCGCTGGAGCCGCAGAAGAAGCCTGCAGCTACATCGCCCGATGTGGATCCCATCGGGTTCCTGCGCGAAGCGGTGAAGGAGCGGAAGACGATCCTGATCAGCGGCGGAACGTCGACCGGCAAGACGACCTTCCTCAATGCGCTCCTCCGCGAGGTGCCAGCCGAAGAAAGGGTGATCGTCGTCGAGGACACGGCCGAGGTGCAGTTGCACGGGCCCAACGACCTGGGACTGATCGCCGTCAAAGGCGAGCTCGGCGAAGCGCTGATCAACACCGACGACCTGCTCCAGGCTGCGCTGCGTCTTCGCCCGGACCGAATCCTTCTCGGCGAGTTGCGCGGGAAGGAAGCCGTCAGCTTCCTTCGTGCCGTCAACACGGGTCACCCGGGATCGTTTAGCACCATCCACGCCAACTCGACGAGCGGCGCGCTCGAGCAACTCGCGCTGATGGTCATGCAGTCGGGGCTCGGACTCTCGCGCAGCGAGACGATCGACTATGCGCGCTCCGTCATCGACGTCGTTGTCCAGCTCGGCCGCGAGGGCGCGCAGCGCAGGATCGTCGCGATCGAGCAATTGTCAGTGGAGAATCCCGCGGCCCAACTCAGCGTCCGCCAGGTCCTCAATCGCGTCGCGGCCTAAGCCGGCGTCGCCCGCCTCATTGCTGCAAATGGAACCGCTCGCTAAGCAATCGGCGTGCAGGACCGTGTGAGTGTAGTCGATGGCTTTGCAGACCCGCGGCATGCACGTTATCTCGACGAGCACTATGCGGACGCGCCGCTGCGCGATCTACCTTCCTTTGTCGTCGAGCGCTTGGTCCGCCGCTGGCGCGGGCGCCGCGACGTCTTTTTCCTGGTCGCTCAATTGAACGACAGGACTGCGGGGTTCCTGCTCGGCCAGGCAGCAGGAGCGAAACCGTGGCGCAAGCTGCTGGCGGACCCACTGTCCTTGCCGTTCGCCGCGGCAGCGCTCATTCGAGACCGGATCCGAAAGAGACGGCGATCTTGCGACACTTCCTTTATCGGGCCTTCCTATCCCCCTTATGAAGAGGCGCCCGGGAGCGTCGGAGTGGATTGGGCCGCGTTCGAGGCGGCCAATGTCGAGTTCATCTTCGTTGATCCCGCTTTTCGGGGACGCA
>Ga0310810_10005000_pt1 | contig 14757 bp, 10 predicted proteins | sample NCmetagenome_FD_207641 | JGI IMG/M metagenome (GOLD analysis project Ga0310810, IMG submission 207641) | Soil microbial communities from experimental microcosm in Duke University, North Carolina, United States - NC | ecosystem: Engineered > Artificial ecosystem > Soil microcosm > Unclassified ... | reverse complement strand
ACAGCCGGTGCAAAGAGGCTGCCCGCGCGGGATCCAGCTGGGCGGGACCGAAGGTGATGACGGCCGGCACATCCGGCTGGGATTGAGCCTGGACTTTCTCGATGAACTGGATCCCCGCCACTTCCGAAACGGCCCAGTCTACGACGATGCCGTCCAGCCTTTTTTCACCGGATCCGCCGGCCGCAATGATCTCCAGGGCTTCGTCCATGGAGGTCGCTTCGGAAAACTCCAGATCGGGAGCTTCCAGAAACGTGACGATTTTCTTTCGCATTGGTTCTGAGCCGCCCAGCACCAGAATCCGTTTCGTCCCTGGCTGCATGGAACGCGCGACGGCGGGAATTACCCGATCCAGCGACCCCTCATCCGACGTCTTTTGCACGCACGTCGTGGCGCCGATCGTGTAGCCGTCCGTGTGAGTGTCCGTCAGCGAAAGAACATGAATCGGAATGTGGCGCGTAGACGGGTCATGCTTCAGATGGTCCAGGACCGTCCATCCGCTCATATCCGGCAACCGGACGTCGAGCGTGATGGCATTCGGCTTGAAGTTCCTGGCGAGGGCAAGCGCCGAGCTGCCGCGCAGGGCCACCAGCACCTTGAGCCCCTGGCTCCGCGCTCGTTCCATGAGGATCCCGGCAAACGTCGGATCGTCCTCGACAATGAGCAGCACGGAGTCGCCGGATTGAATGTTGTTGCGATCGTCATCCAGGCTGGCTTCATGATCTTCCAGCCAATTCGGCAAGGCGGCCACCCCGTGTTCAAACCTGTTGTCGATATCGCGCGCCATCCACACGCGCATCACCGAAAACAGAAGATCCAGGTCTACGGGCTTGGTGACGTAGTCTGAAGCGCCAGCCCGCAGGCATTTTTCGCGATCCCCCTTCATCGCCTTGGCGGTCAAGGCGACGATGGGAAGCTTCTGGAACGCCGGGATCTTGCGGATGGCCCGCATGGTTTCGTAGCCGTCCATTTCCGGCATCATGATGTCCATCAGCACGATATCCACGTCCGGCGTATTTTGCAGGAGCTCGATTCCCGCGCGTCCGTTTTCCGCATGCAGGGTCTTCAGCTCCCTTTGTTCCAAGACACTCGTCAGGGCGAAGATGTTTCGCAAGTCGTCGTCAATGACCAATACTTTTCTGCCGACCAGCATCGGATCGGTCTGCCGGATTTCCGCCAGCACGCGTTTCTGGTCTGGCAGGAGTTGCTCCTCGTCGCGATGCAGCAGAAGGACGGTTTCTTCAAGCAGGCGTTCGATAGTAGGAGCGTAACGAACCGGGCCAACCCGGGCGCAGTGATGAATCTCGGAGACCTGCTGGTCGGTGAGTTTTGGAATCCCCGACACCACGATCGCGGGCACTTGCAGCGCGGACCTTTGCTGTACCGATTCGATGAACTCAACTCCTTCGGCTTCGGGCACACAATCGAGGACGATGGCGTCCACGGGGCGGGAGTCGACGATCATCACCGCGGAAGTCAAATCGGGGACATGGACGATTTCCAGGTCGTCTCCAGTCAGCAGATTGGAGATGTCGGCGGCGCGCACCTCATTGTCGGCGACCAGAACCATGGTTTTGTTGCGCCGCTCCATGGAACGCTGGATCACGTCGAAGATCGCGTGCTGGGATTCCTGGCTTGCATCCTTGGGCATGCAGGTCATGGCGCCAAGTGCGAAGCCGCGCTTGTTGTTCTCGTGGCCGGAGAGAATATGTACCGGAATGTGAGCCGTGCGGGAGTCATGCTTAAGGCGGTCCAAAAGAGTCCATCCGCTCATGTCCGGGAGTCTGACATCCAGCGTGATGGCGCTGGGCTGGAATTCCCGCGCCAGCGAGATGGCGGTGGCGCCACGCAGCGCAACCACTACCTTCATTCCGCGGTTATGCGCCAGATCTACCATGATGCGCGCGAACGCGGCGTCATCCTCGACGATCAGAAGCACGCGGTCCTCGCGCGTTACAAGATTCCGGTCGTCATCCACCACCATCTCTTCCACCATCTCCACTGGTACTGTGTCGTCCACGGGAGGCAGAATGAGATCCAGTGAGCCGGCCGGCCGCTCGCCGGCCTTGATGGCCAGAGCCACATCGCTCAGTTCGGATTTCGGAACGGCGGAAATATAGATCTGGGGGAGGTACAGCGTGAAGCTGCTGCCTTGGGCCACGATGCTCTGGAGGCGAATCTCACCGCCCAGCAGGCGCGCTAGCTCGCGGCTGATCGAGAGACCCAGCCCGGTGCCGCCGTACTTTCGGCTGGTGGTGCCGTCCGCCTGCTGAAACGCTTCGAAGATGATGCGCTGCTTTTCTTGCGCGATCCCGATACCGGTATCGGTTACCGAAAATGCGATCACGCTCTTGGCACGATTTAGCACCGGATGCGTCGGACTCCATCCCGTGAGAGCCGGCGCGATGTGGAGTTTCACCGAGCCTAGCTCCGTGAACTTGAGCGCGTTGGACAGCAGATTCTTGAGTACCTGCTGGAGGCGCTTCACGTCGGTCCGCATCACTTCAGAGGAAAGTTGGGGAGCGACTTCCACCGAGAAACCGATACCTTTCCCGTCCGCCACGTGCCGGAACGTGCGCACGCAGTAGTCTTCCATCTCTTCGAAACGCACGCTGCCGACCTCGACGTCCATCTTGCCGGACTCGATCTTGGAGATATCCAGAATGTCGTTGATCAAAGCCAGCAAATCCGTGCCGGAGGAGTGAATTGTTTCGGCGAACTTGATCTGTTTGGAGCTGAGATTTCCTTCGGTGTTGTCCGCCAGCACGCGCGCCAGAATCAGCAGGTTGTTGAGGGGTGTGCGCAGCTCGTGAGACATGTTCGCCAGGAATTCGCTTTTGTATTTGGAGGTCAGAGCAAGCTGCTCGGCCTTTTCTTCCAGGGCTTCCTTGGCCTGTTCGATTTCGCGATTCTTGGCATCCACTTCCGTGTTCTGCTCGGCCAGCAGCTTGGCCTTTTCCTGCAACTGCGCATTGGTCTCCTGAAGCTCCTGGGCCAGAGCTTGGCTTTGCTGCAGGAGCTGCTCGGTGCGCATTGTTGCGGCGATGGTGTTCAGAACGATTCCGATACTTTCGGTGAGCTGATCGAGGAAGGCAATGTGAATATCAGAAAGCTGCTGGAAGGAGGCAAGCTCGACTACAGCCTTCACTTCGCCTTCGAACAGGACCGGCAGGACGACTACAGTCACCGGCGTGCCGGATCCCAGGCTGGATCGGATCTTCACGTAATTCTCCGGAACGTCGCGGACCAGAATCCGCTGTTTCTCGCGTGCGCACTGGCCGACTAGACCCTGGCCCAGCTGGAATTGCACGGGGGCGTCATCCCGGTCGTCGAAGGCGTATCCGGCCATGAACTTCAAAGCCGTGCCGTCTTCGCTGCTTTCGGCGGTGTAGAAAGTGCCGCGCTGCGCGCTCACCAGCGGAGCCAGCTCGGACAACAACAGCTTGGCGACGGTCAGCAGATCGCGCTGGCCCTGCACCATGCGAGTGAACTTCGCAATGTTGGTCTTCAGCCAGTCCTGATCGGTATTCTTGCGGGTGGTCGCCGCCAGGTTCTCGATCATTTCGTTGAGATTGTCCTTCAGCGCCGCCACTTCACCCAGCGCTTCCACGGAAATGGAGCGGGTCAGATCGCCCTTGGTGACCGCCGTGGCGACCTCCGCGATCGCTCGGACCTGCGTGGTGAGATTTTGCGCCAGCTGATTGACGTTATCCGTCAGATCGCGCCAGATTCCCGCGGCGCCAGGCACGCGAGCCTGGCCGCCCAGCTTGCCTTCGATTCCGACCTCGCGGGCCACCGTACTGACCTGATCGGCGAACGTCGCGAGCGTATCGATCATGGCATTGATGGTGTCCGCCAGCTCCGCGATCTCGCCCTTGGTTTCGAGCACCAGCTTGCGCTTCAAATCTCCATTGGCAACGGCGGTCACCACTTTGGCGATGCCGCGCACCTGGGTCGTGAGGTTCGCCGCCATCAGGTTGACGTTATCCGTGAGATCCTTCCACGTGCCTGCCACGCCGCGTACTTCCGCCTGGCCGCCCAGCTTGCCTTCGGTGCCGACCTCGCGGGCCACGCGCGTAACTTCGCTGGCGAACGAGTTCAACTGGTCCACCATCGTATTGATCGTGTTCTTGAGCTCCAGAATTTCGCCGCGGACGTCCACGGTAATCTTGCGCGACAGATCTCCCATCGCCACGGCCGTGGTCACTTGAGCGATGTTGCGGACCTGATTGGTCAGGTTCGACGCCATCGAATTTACCGATTCCGTGAGATCCTTCCAGGTGCCGGCCACGCCGTATACGTCGGCCTGCCCGCCCAGCCGTCCTTCGGTGCCGACCTCGCGAGCCACACGTGTCACCTCGCTGGCGAACGAGCTAAGCTGGTCCACCATCGTGTTGATAGTGTCTTTGAGCGCCAGGATCTCGCCGCGCGCGTCCACCGTAATTTTTCGCGAAAGGTCGCCCTTGGCCACGGCCGTCGTCACGTCCGCGATATTGCGGACCTGCGCAGTGAGGTTCGAGGCCATCGAATTGACCGATTCGGTCAAGTCTTTCCACGTGCCGGCCACGCCACGCACGTCCGCCTGGCCGCCAAGTTTGCCTTCCGTGCCGACCTCGCGCGCCACGCGGGTCACCTCGCTGGCGAACGCGTTGAGCTGGTCGACCATGGTGTTGATGGTGTTCTTCAGCTCCAGAATTTCACCGCGCGCGTCCACCGTGATCTTGGTGGTGAGGTCGCCCTTGGCGACCGCCGTAGTCACGCCGGCGATGTTGCGCACCTGATTGGTCAGGTTCGACGCCATCGAGTTCACCGAATCCGTCAAATCCTTCCAGGTGCCTGCCACGCCGCGCACATCCGCTTGCCCGCCCAGCTTTCCTTCGGTCCCGACCTCGCGGGCCACGCGCGTCACTTCGCTGGCGAACGAGCTGAGCTGGTCGACCATTGTGTTGATCGTGCTCTTGAGCTCCAGAATCTCGCCGCGCACGTCCACGGTGATCTTGCGGGAGAGATCGCCGCGCGCCACAGCCGTGGTTACTTCGGCGATGTTGCGCACCTGGGCGGTTAGATTCCCGGCCATCGAGTTGACCGATTCAGTAAGATCCCGCCACGTGCCGCCCACGCCGCGGACATCCGCTTGCCCGCCCAACTTGCCTTCGGTGCCGACTTCGCGGGCTACGCGCGTCACTTCGCTGGCGAACGCGTTCAGCTGGTCCACCATGGTGTTGATCGTGTTCTTCAGCTCCAAAATCTCCCCGCGCACATCCACCGTGATTTTGCGGGAAAGGTCGCCGCGCGCCACGGCCGTAGTCACTTCCGCGATGTTGCGCACCTGCGCCGTCAGATTTCCGGCCATCGAGTTGACCGATTCCGTCAGATCGCGCCAGGTGCCCGCCACGCCGCGCACGTCCGCCTGTCCGCCTAGTTTCCCTTCCGTGCCGACCTCGCGGGCCACGCGGGTGACTTCGCTCGCGAACGCATTCAACTGGTCCACCATCGTGTTGATCGTGTTCTTGAGCTCCAGAATCTCGCCGCGCACTTCGACGGTGATGGTGCGCGACAAGTCGCCGCGCGCCACGGCCGTCGTCACTTCCGCGATATTACGAACTTGATTGGTGAGATTCGAGGCCATGGAATTGACCGAGTCCGTCAAATCCTTCCACACGCCGCCGACGCCTTTCACCATGGCCTGACCGCCGAGTTTTCCTTCGGTGCCGACCTCGCGAGCCACGCGCGTCACTTCGCTGGCGAACGAGCTGAGCTGATCGACCATGGTATTGATCGTGTTCTTCAGCTCCAGGATTTCTCCGCGGACGTCTACCGTGATCTTGCGGGAAAGGTCGCCGTTCGCGACGGCCGTAGTCACCTCGGCGATATTGCGAACCTGCGCCGTCAGGTTCACGGCCATCGAGTTGACGGAATCCGTCAGATCCTTCCACACGCCGCCCACGCCCTTGACCTCGGCTTGGCCGCCCAGCTCGCCTTCGGTGCCGACCTCGCGAGCTACACGGGTCACTTCTCGCGCGAACGCATTGAGCTGGTCCACCATGGTGTTGATCGTGTTTTTCAGCTCCAGGATTTCGCCCCGGACATCGACCGTGATTTTTCGAGACAAGTCGCCGTTGGCGACCGCGGTGGTCACTTCGGCGATGTTCCGGACCTGCGCGGTCAGGTTGCCGGCCATCGAATTGACCGAGTCCGTCAAATCCTTCCAGACGCCGCCGACTCCTTTCACCTCCGCCTGACCGCCCAGCTCGCCTTCCGTCCCCACTTCGCGAGCCACGCGTGTCACCTCGCTGGCGAACGAGCTGAGCTGATCCACCATGGTGTTGATCGTGTTCTTTAGCTCCAGGATTTCTCCGCGAACGTCCACCGTGATTTTGCGGGAAAGATCGCCGTTGGCGACGGCAGTCGTCACCTCGGCGATGTTCCGGACCTGCGCTGTCAAATTACCGGCCATGAAGTTCACGGAGTCGGTCAAATCCTTCCACACACCGCCGACTCCTTTGACCACCGCCTGCCCGCCCAGCTTTCCGTCCGTACCAACTTCACGCGCTACGCGGGTCACTTCACTGGCGAACGAACTGAGCTGGTCCACCATGGTGTTGAAGGTATTCTTGAGCTCCAGAATCTCGCCCAGTACGTCCACGGTGATTTTTCGGGAAAGGTCGCCGCGGGCAACGGCTGTGGTTACTTCGGCAATGTTGCGGACCTGCGAAGTCAGGTTCGACGCCATCGAGTTCACCGAGTCCGTCAAATCTTTCCAGGTTCCCGCGACTCCCGTCACCACCGCCTGACCGCCCAGCTTTCCCTCCGTGCCCACCTCGCGGGCCACGCGCGTCACTTCGCTGGCGAACGAGCCCAGTTGGTCGACCATGGTGTTAATGGTGTCTTTCAGCTCGAGGATTTCGCCCTGAACGCTAACAGTGATCTTGCGCGAGAGATCGCCGCGAGCCACAGCCGTCGTTACTTCCGCAATATTTCGCACCTGATTCGTCAGGTTCGAGGCCATGGAATTGACCGAATCGGTCAAATCCTTCCAGGTTCCAGCCACTCCGGTCACGACTGCCTGGCCGCCCAGTTTTCCTTCCGTACCCACTTCGCGGGCCACGCGCGTCACTTCGCTCGAAAACGAATTGAGCTGGTCCACCATCGTGTTGACGACTCGCGCGGTCCGGATGAACTCGCCCTGCAGCGGACGGCCCTCCACTTCGAGCGACATTTTCTGAGACAGGTCGCCCTGCGCGACCGCCCCGATCACGCGGGCAATTTCCGTCGACGGCTGCACCAGATCGGAAATCAGGCTGTTGACCGATTCCATGCTGGCGGCCCAGCTCCCAGAGCCGGCGTTTAACGAGGCTCGCTGGCCGATGCGGCCTTCTTTGCCAACCGCCGTGCTCACCCGGGCGAGCTCGGTGGCCATGTTCTCGTTCAATTCAAAGATGTCGTTCAGGACGTCCGCGATCTTTCCGGCCAGGCCCACCTGGTTCACAGGCAGCCGAACTGAAAAATCGCCTTTCTTGAAGGCGAACAACGCCGCCAGAACCTGATTGGCATCCAGAATCTCCGCAACCGGAACTTGCCGCATTTGGTGCTCCTCGCCTCTATCGAACCAAGCCTGTGGGCCCTCCAAAGCGGGCAGGACGGGAACGAACCGGCTGCACTTCCGGTGGGCAGGCCCCGCGTGCGTATTGATCTTATGGCTCCACCCGCTGTGGCAACTGGTACGCCAGAACTAAGTTATTGATTCTTTGGGATCTGTTGGATTCGGAGTGGGGGCAAAAATTACCGGATACGCCGAAAAAGCTGCACTCGGCGTACCCGGGATCGTGTGGTTGCTTGTAGAGTCTGTAGTGCTAGCCGGCGGTGACTTTCAACAGGTTCCTCACTCGCTTAACGCCCTCGGTATCTTTGGCGATGCGGTCCGCCTCGTCCTTTGCGTTCGCGGTGTCGACCTGGCCCCGCAGGGTGACGATGCCGTCCACCACGTCGACATTGATCTTGCGAGCAGGCGTGTCCTTGTCGCCGATCAGCTTTGAAGTGATCTTGGTATGGATCCAGGCGTCATTGATCGATGAGCCGATCGTGTCGCCTGCGCTCTTGGCCCGCTCTCTCGCGTCACGCGCCATTTGTTCGGTGTACTCGCTGCGGGAAATCTCCCGGGGCTTGACATCGATTTTGTCGGTGATCTCCAGATTTGGACGGGTTGCTTTTGCCATATCGACCGCCTGCATCCGCAGGGTTTCCGTCGGAAGAGTACCTTTGAGCGTGACCTTGTTGTCCTTGGCATTCGCATCCACGTCGAGTTTAGCTGCCTGCAATTCCGGATTGGAGTTCAAGCGCGCTTGGACCGCCTGTTCCAGTTCCGAGTCGGTCATCGCACTCGGGGCACTGGCCGACGTCGTGTTTCCCGTTTGAGAGCATCCCGCCATGATCAGGAATCCAACGCTGATTAAAATCGTGGCCGTTCTCATAAGACTGCCTCCTGGTCCGAAGATCCCCGCCGCTGCGACATCGTTTCATCCCTCAAATCGGACGTCGTCCTTGAATCACCCGGATCAGCAACACAGCCACCGCGATGACTAGCAGAATGTGAATGTACCCGTACAGTGTGTAGGAGGTGACCATTCCTAGAAACCACATCACCAGCAAAATAACGAAAATTGTCATCAACATTTGGTTGTCCTCAACTTACCGCCTGCGCATGCCCACCGCAAACCCTCCGTGCGGCTTCGGTCGCAAGGTCAGTTTGCGAGATTAAAGCCGAAAGAGACTAGGTTTGCCGCTTACGGACCAGGCCCAAGCCCAACAGGCCAAAACCGACTATGCCGAACGCAGTCGGTTCGGGAACCGCCGTGTTGGCCTGGATGTAGCCTAGTTCAAGACTAGATAACCCCGGATTCGCCGCGCCGGCGCCCCCAGGTCCCGTCAAGCCCGCCGTGGTCGTCACTGCATTGGTTGCAGTGAAAAATGTCGGACCACCCGTTTCACTTCCCGGCATCAGGTCATACGTGGCGCCCGGGGAATTCGCGACATGGAGCAGCCCAGACGAGCCTGGTGCTAGAGAGAAGTTCGATTGGTCCTTCACACCGACGATTTGGTAGTTTGCCGGAGAAATGTTCGGCGAAACACCGGGGAGGACCGTGATTCTGTCCGCGAAAGATAGGGTCGTGAAGAAACCGGCCCCGGTGACGGGAGCGAGAATCAGGCGAAACTCAGTGCCGACCATTTGAAAATCGACACTTACGTTCGATGCCAGAACATTCCCCGTATACGTAAAGTTGTCGAACGTCTTGTCGCCCAAGGTGCATGAGTTGCCAAGATAGGTGCTCAACACGCCTAGGGTGCAGGTTCCAATCGGGGCAGCGACGGCGGATACGGACAGAACCGCCGATAGCATCAGGAATTTCCTCACAAATAACTCTCCTGGCACGTAGACTCCTGTCTCCGGTAAACGCTACCCTGTTTCGTCACCGGGGTGAATCATCGCGGTGTCACTAGTGGCGGTCCCCGTCGTGCCCAAAATCGCGATTGCGGTTGCGGTCCCAGCGGTGATCGTGGTCGAACCGCCCGCGATCGCCTTCCCAGTACCCTTCGAAAAAGCGCTGCCCATCATAGTGGGGTCCTATCCAGCGGGCGCCGTCATACGGTGGGCGGGTCCAGTATCCGCCATGCCACTTGTAACGGCCTCCGACCGGATACCAGTAGCCATCCACCCAGATATAGCCGGGGCCGGGAGCTCGTGACGGTCGCACGACTCGAGGTGGCGGTGGCGGCCCGATTCTCACCCCGATCGACACTTGCGCGAAACTCGATCCCGCGGCAAAAAGCATGAACGCAAGAATTGTTTTCTTCATGCCCCTGCAAACTGCACGAAGCGTGCCAAACCTGGGACGCTCGATAATTAATGGCGCCGGCGCACGAGCCTGCAGATCCTGCGCTTCCTCATGAAAAACCTGCCGTCTGGGCTCGTTGCAAAACCATGATTTTAGAGGCTCGCCAATGGCCGCTCGCGTGCATCGCCTCGGGCGTGCCACAGGAGGAAGGATGACACGGGAAGAATACGGAAACATCTACCAGGCGGGGCGAGACCGGACGATTCGATTCCTGTTATCCCGCGGCGCGTCCCCGGCCCTGGCGCCAGACATCGCACAATCGGCCTGGCTGCGCGGATGGGAAAGGCTGTCCCAACTCCGCGACCCGCAAATGATCGTGACCTGGGTGAATTCAATCGCGCTCAACCAGTATCGGCGCGCCATCCGGTGCGAACGCTTGCATCAGGAACTTCAGCCGGCCGCGCACGGCAAGACCTGCCTGGATCTGGCGGCGATTGATGTGGCGCGAATTCTGACCGTGTGCCGGCGGTCCGATCGGCTCCTCCTGGAAGCACAGATGGAAGGCGTGACCGCGAAAGAGATGGCTCGTGAACAAGGCCTCACGGAAACCGCGATTCGTATTCGCTTTTTACGGGCCCGCCGGTCCGCGCGCAAGGCTTTGGAAACTCTTCGGAGAAAACAGAGTATGCACCTCGCCGCGAGCCAGGCCGCCTGACTTGTTCGGTTTCACAACGGCCGCGGGCCCCCCGATTGCTGGGGGACCCACGGCCTTGTAGCTTCTTACCGTCCTCCGGTGTGTTGAGGCTCGCGCGATTTATCGCCGGCCATCTTGACCCACTCGTCGGCTTTCCGCTGCGCTTCATCCTTCGCGTACCCGTAGCGCTCCTGCAGTTTGCCGACCAGCTTATCCCGCTGGCCCGCGATCACGTCCAGGTCGTCGTCGGTCAGCTTGCCCCATTGTTGCTTGAGGGACCCTTTCATCTGCTGCCATTTTCCGTCCATCTGATTCCAATTCATAAAAGTCTGTCTCCTTTGCTACTACTGAACTTCTGGCGGCGCGATCCTAGCCTCGCGCGGCGCGTCGCGAGGCAGATGCGGGCGGCGTCTTTTTCCGGCGCGGCCCGGTTTCAGCCTCGTCCATATCTCTCGAATCCCTGGCCTGGCCGAGCAGGCCTGTAGCGATTTCCGTGAGTTTCATATCGGCCGCCTTTTCTTCCTCTTCCGTTTCTTCGAGCAGGGAAGCAATCGTCCCCTGCCCCAATTGCCGCGCGATGGTTCGGGCCGTTCCATACGCGGAAATTTCATAGTGCTCGATTCTCTGCGCGGCCGCGATGATGGCCAGATCGGTCAAGGGCTCCTCGGAATCGTCATCCGCCGCCTCGCCGCCTTCCTCCACCAGCCCCTTCATCGCTTTGCAGGACTTGCCCTTCGCCGGCTGATCGAGCTGGTCGAAGATGCGTTCCAGGCGGGAAACCTGGTTCTTGGTCTCTTCCAGATGGCCCTGGATGGCCTGCTGCAGATCATCCGAGGTGGCTGCCTCAGCCATCTTGGGGAGTGCGCGCACAAGTTGCTTTTCCGCGTCATAAAGATCGCGAACCTGATCGACCAACAGATCTTCAAGCGTGGTCATGGGAATCTCCTTAATAAATGATTTCGGACCTATGGTGTAGATCCGCTCACCCTGAGAGTGTTTCCCGACCGAAAGCCGAGGCGGCCCGCTAAGTGTGGGTGGACTCGCTGTAAGCCTGCCTTCCGGCTTCTACTGCTGCCTTGACGGCATCGGCTTCCTTGGCGACCTTGCGGGTGCTGTCGCGAATCGCACCGGCGGCAGCTTCACGAACAGCAGCGCCCTGTTCGCGCAGATACGTCGCACCGTCTCTCGCTCTCCCGCGAAGGAGCAAACGAGTTCGTTCCCCGGATCTGGGGGCGAGCAGGATTCCCAATCCCGCTCCCGCCGCCAGTCCAATCAGAAAACCACATGTATCGCGATTCATAAAACTCCTTAGTCTCCTCTCGGGCCCTTACTTTTCCCGCGGTGAGTAGCGATTCAGCAGAGCGAGCAAGTTCTTCGCCGCAGGGGGAGCTGCTACCGATTTCTCGACGATCTCGCGATTCTTGAGCTTCTTCCCGTACAGCGCCTGATTCGCCTCTTCATCCTCGCGCAGGGTGGCGCCTTGCAGCGATACTCCCGCGAATACGCCTCGGGAACGGGACCACGAGAGGATTTCGGCGCGGAACTTCGCGTCCGTCTGCGCCGTGGCTGAGCGTCCTACTGGACCGGCAGCTACCTCTCCTTCGCCTCCGAGCGTGAATTGGCTGGAGAGCAGGCGATCGGCGCCCCGATCGTTCATGACCAGGAGAACGACGTCGGTTTCCGAACCGCCGATCTGAAATCCGACGCTGCCGCCTTCCACGCGAACCGCGCCGGGAGCGGACCACTTGTGTGAAGTCTTTTCCCGGCAAGACACGAATCCTTTCCCAAACTTGGCCCCCACGATGAATGCGCCTTTTTTGAGCCCGGGCACGATCACGATGCAGTGGGCGCTTTCCAGAAGATCCTGGGGAATGCCTTTATCGGGCGCGTCCATGATCTCCGTAAATACCGTAGCAGCCTCATTGAGGCGATCGAAATCTTTTTCTTCCGCGGGAAGCGGGGTGACTGCGAACGGCGACAGGGCGGCCATGGAGAGGACCGCGGTCGTCGCTAATAAAGAACGGAATGTGGGCATAGTTACCTCCCTTGAGGGAACAGCAATTCAAGGACCAAGATGTAATGGCTCCAATGCCAACACCGTACTGAAAAACCCTCCGTCACCCGGGAAAATGTTTCCGATAAGAGGGAAGAACATGCTCGATTCGACATGCCCGGGCAGCCGCGCGTGTGAAACGTTTGATCCTCGAAACACGTCACCCCCTTAGCGCGCTGTGCCGAACAGCAGCATTCGCCTGGCTCCTTCCGGAGCGGAATCGAGTTTCATGCCACGTTCGCCACAAGTTCGAGTCCTGGTCGTCGATGATGAGGAGAGTGAGCGCACAGCGCTGGCCGAGATGGTCGCCGCCCTGGGCTTTGCGGTTACGACGGCCTCGGATGGTGAAGATGCGCTGGAACAGCATTCCGCGCGGGCCGCCGACGTGATCCTGACGGATTTGGTGATGCCGCGGACGGACGGGTTCGATCTTCTAAGAGCGCTGGAGTCTTCCGGGGATCGCACGCCGACCATCGTTCTGACCGGCGTCGGCGGCATCGAGCAAGGGATTTCTGTCGTCCACGATCTTAAGGCATTCTGGTTTCTCGAAAAACCAGTTCAGCCCAATATTCTTACCGCGCTCCTCGATCGGGCCGTGACGCAAAAGCATCTTATCGACGAAACCGATATTTTAAACCGGCAGTTGAGCCATCAAGGCGTGCTGGGGGATATCGTGGGCGGCTCGCCGGTGATGCGGCAGTTGTACTCGTTGATCAGCCAGGTTGGGCCGACGTCGGCGTCGGTTCTCATCACCGGCGAAAGCGGTACCGGGAAAGAGTTAGTCGCGCGGGCCGTGCATCGCTTGAGTTCCCGCGCGGGCAGTCCTTTCATTGCCATCAACTGTGCGGCAATGCCCGAAACGCTCATCGAAAGCGAGCTCTTCGGTCACGAAAAGGGAGCGTTCACGGGAGCGGTCGAGCGGCACGCAGGCTGCTTTGAGCAGGCGCACAACGGGACGGTTCTCCTGGACGAGATCGCCGACATGCCGATCGGGACGCAGGCGAAGCTGCTGCGCGTATTGGAGGACGGCAAAGTCCGTCGTCTGGGAAGCAAAAGCGAGCTGCCTGTCAACGTGCGAGTGATCGCCGCCACCAACTGGCCTCCGGATCGAGCCCTCAGGGAGAATCGCTTACGCGAGGATCTCTTTTATCGCTTGAACGTCTTTCACATAGCCTTGCCGCCGCTTCGAGAAAGGAAGGAAGACATCCCGGCCATCTGCGATGCGATCTTGTCGCATCTCAACAAGAAGCACAACTGCCATGTTTCCAGTTTGCATCCCGAGGTCCTCGAAAGCTTCCAAAAGGCTCCGTGGCCCGGAAACGTGCGTCAGCTTCGAAACGTGCTCGAACGCGCCGTAATCGTAGCCGGCCAGGGTACTCTCCTGCCCCGGCATCTGCCCCCCGATCCGAGTGTTCCGGGGAGCGCGCCGCTTGCAGCTCAATCCAGCGGCGAAGACTCCCTTCAAATCCGGGTGGGACCGCAGATGAGCGAAATCGAGCAAGCCTACATCGATCTGGTCCTGAAGCACACCAATAACAACAAGACACGAGCCGCTGAAATTTTGGGTCTCAGCCTTCGTACTCTCCACAATCGCGTCCGGGCCGTTTCTAAAGAAGAGGCACAGAGCGCCTCGACCACTGAATCGAGGCGCTCCGCGGACGTGGCCTAGGAGTTCGCGTGTTTCTTCGGTATCTTTGCTCCTGACTTTCTGGCTTCGCTCAGGGCGATTGCAACAGCTTGTTTGCGGTCACGTACCTTCTGGCCGCTGCCGGATGCCAATTTGCCCTCTTTATACTCTTTCATCACTTTGTGAACTTTTCGTTCGCCCTTGGTGCTGGAGGCTTGTGTTGGCATGGTTGTTCCTATGACGACCGTTGCCGTCTGATGGCGGCCAGAGTTAGCGCGAGGGTAAACGACGCTATTCCAATGGCGCCAATCAGCGGGGCATAACTGGCAGTTTGCGGCAGAGATGTATCCGATGAAGTGTTTGAGGCAGTTTGTGGCGGCGTATTTGAAGTTGGCGCTACGGCCGAGTCCGAGGTTCGCGTTTCATCCGTTCGCTGCGGCTGCGGCTGCGGTGGAGGCGGCGTGTTCTGAGCGATTACTGTCACCGGGGATTCAGACGATGCTGCCGGCGGAGGCGAGGGCGGTTCTGCCGCGCTGGCATCCAGCGAGACCTG
>Ga0310810_10004999_pt1 | contig 14758 bp, 16 predicted proteins | sample NCmetagenome_FD_207641 | JGI IMG/M metagenome (GOLD analysis project Ga0310810, IMG submission 207641) | Soil microbial communities from experimental microcosm in Duke University, North Carolina, United States - NC | ecosystem: Engineered > Artificial ecosystem > Soil microcosm > Unclassified ... | reverse complement strand
AATCGGACAGCTCACAAAATTCACTCTTCGCGGCGACTGACCGCCAAGTTGCGGCGCCGAAACGGCCACGAGAGCAGCGAAGGCGATCAGGCGATTCCGCATGATGCTCACAGAGTGCTGAGGAAGTTCACGAGGTCTTCTTTCTCGCGCTCGCTGTACTGAATGTTGTACCGGCGATCGTAGAAGTCGACCAACTCACGCAGCGTCGCCGCCGAACCATTCGAGAAATACGGCGCTCGGGCGGCAAGCCCGCGAAACTGTTGCATGACGATCGCGCCAATGTCGTTGCACTTGCCCGAGATGAGCGCCCGGCCGGGGTCCTGTGTGTAAATCACGCGGCCGAGAAATGTGTGCGGCGCGACAGTGGCTTTGCATGTCAGCTTGAACAGCGGCAGGTCAGCAGCCTGCGTCGCCCACGGACTCACCGGCGGCTCCTTCGCCCACGGCAAGTTGGTCGTGCCCGTGTCCATCCATCCGTAGACCGTGTCCATGCCAGTCATGTGCATGCCGTGACACGTCGAGCACGTGCGCTTGGCTGGATTGCCGAGCCCGACGGAGTTGATGTGCATGGCGTCGCGGATCCAAAACGTGCGGAAGAAGAACACGTCGTGCCCGCGTGCCACGGATTCGCGGAATGCGTTCCTCGCATCGGTCGCCGCATCGCCGGTTCTCGGCAACGTCTTCCACCCCTCGCCCATGGGAAAGACGTAGCGTGTGGTGTTATTCCCTAACGTGCCCGTACTGCCCGACGCGAGTGCGGCGGGGCCGAGCGCTGGCGGGCCACCCGGTTCAACCAGGCTACCAGCCCCACGATGCATACGTTGGGCGGCATAGACCTGACTTTCGAACGCGACGATGCGATCGATCTGCGCGGACGGTAATTGACCGCTGACTTGCAGATGCGTGGCGGCAGCCGATACCGCCTGTGTGCGCAGCGTCGGTTCACGGGCGTCGGCCATCATGTTCATGCTGACGAGCGCACCGGTCTCCGGATCGCGCGCCGCCGGCTGGCCGTTCTTGACGATGAACGGTGAGACGCCGAATGCGGCCGCTGTCACGTACTTCAGATTGGCCGCCATACGCGGTCGCCGGTAGACCGAGATGGTCGGATTACTGCTGGTCAAGCCGTACTGCGGATCGGTATTGCAGCGAGTCGGGTCGCGCACCACCTCGATGGTGAATTCGGGATCGATGCGCGTGCCGTCCGATTTCCGAGGTGGCCAGGGCAAAAAGACGCGAATGAGGCCACGCTCGAGCAGCAGTGAATGCGAGGCCGGATCGTCCTGCGGAAGATTGGGACAGTTCTTGCCATCGATGGCCGCGAACAGCGGATCCTTGCCATTGGTGTCACGCCATCGTTCACGGACGGTCGCCGCGGAAATGGTCATGGCATCCGAGGGCTGATGGCATGTCACACACGCACGTCCATTCGTGCCGATCGGTTCAAAGAACGGATGCCCTTTGGTGTCGATCGCGCCGGCGGTGTTCAGGATCCCGACCGCTCCATCCGGGTCGGTGTAATCGACCGTCGCTGGCAACGTGCGTCCATCACCAGGAGACCACCATCGGCTCGACCGCTGAGCCTGTGCGGCGATCGTGGACGACCACATCAGTGACGTCAGCAGACACGACGAGGCCAGCGTGGCCATCATGAAAACCGAGCGAAGGCTCCTCATGGCACGGGGATTATATGGCCGCAGTTGCAGTAAAGTCTGACGCATGCCACGCAAATGGCTCTCAATTCTGCTGCTGACGATCGCCGCCAGCGTGCCGGCCATCGCCACAGACTGGCCGCAGTATCTCGGCCCCAATCGTAACGGCACCTACGCAGGTCCTCCACTCCTCGAGACATGGGGACCGTCGGGCCCCAAAGTCGTCTGGCGCAAACAGGTCGGTCAGGCGTTTGCCGGTCCGGCGGTGGTCCAGAGCCGAGTGCTGCTCTTCCATCGTGTCGGGAACGAGGAAGTGCTCGAGTCGCTCGACGCCAAGACTGGAGCGTCGATGTGGCGCTACGCCTACCCCACCACGTATCGCGACGACTTCGGATTCGACGAAGGGCCGCGCGCAGTACCAGTCGTCGCTGATGGCATCGTCTATACGTTCGGAGCGCAGGGTCAGCTCCACGCGGTCGATCTCGCGAAAGGCACGCGTGTCTGGAGTGAGGACACGATGAAGCGCTTCAACGTGCCGAAGGGATACTTCGGCGCGGGCGGCTCCCCCCTCGTCGAAGGTGGACACGTCATCGCCAACATCGGCGGCGACAAAGCTGGCGTCGTCGCCTTCGATGCGAAGACCGGCAAGGTCGTGTGGACCGCCACCGATGACGATGCGAGCTATTCATCAGGCATCGCCGCAACGATCGCGGGCCGCCGTTCCGCCATATTCCTCACACGCGACAACCTGATCGGCCTGGATCCGGCGACGGGCATGATTCAGTTTCAACGCCGCTGGCGTGCACGCATTGCCGCCTCGGTGAACGCCGCGACGCCGCTCGTGGTCGGCGACTCGATCTTCGTCTCGGCCCAGTACGGCCCCGGCGCAGGCGTGCTGCGCGTGGAGGGTTCCAAATTGACCGATGTCTGGGCGTCGGACGAGGCGATGTCGAATCACTACGCGACGAGCGTGTATTACGACGGGTATCTGTACGGATACCACGGCCGTCAGGAGTTTGGTCCGAGCTTGCGCGCTGTGGACTTCAAGACCGGCGCCGTCAAGTGGAACCAGGATCAGTTCCGCGCCGGTAGCATCACCCTGGCGGGCGATAAGCTGCTCATCATGCGCGAAGGCGGGGAGATGATCCTTGCGCCCGCGTCTCCACAAGCGTTCAAGCCACTCGCGCGCGCGCAGGTGTTGCCCGGCGTAGTACGACCGCTGCCCGCGATTGCCGACGGCTTCGTTTACGTCCGCAACGAAAACACGCTTGTCTGTCTCGACCTTCGACGCTGAGATACCGATGCGACGAATCCTGTTTGGAGTAATTGCAGCGGCCGCCGTTGTCATCACAATCTCGGCACAACGCACGAACGACAATCCACGCGAACTCCTGGACCGGGCCATCGAAGACTTCCTCGCTGGACGGCTGGCGGAATCGGTGGCAGGCTTCGATCAGGTGGTCGCGCTCGCGCCGCAGGCCGCGCCGCAATTGTGGCAACGCGGCATCGCGCTCTATTACGCCGGCCGGTATCAGGATTGTCGCGCGCAGTTCGAATCGCACCGCACCGTCAATCCGAATGACGTGGAGAACCCGGCGTGGCATTTCATGTGCGTCGCCAAGGCCGAGTCGCCCGCCAAAGCGAAAGCCGCACTGCTGCCAGTCGGTCCCGATCAGCGCTCGCCGATGCGCGAGATTTACCAGATGTTTCGCGGCACGATGACGCCTGACGCGATCCTGAAAGCCGCTGGCAGCGAGCCGTCATCGCGTTTCTTCGCCGAGTTGTATGTAGGTTTGTACTACGATGCGATTGGCGACCGAACCAAGGCGCTCGAGCATCTCCGTCGAGCCGCGGCGAAGGAGTATGCGAGCGTCGGCGGCTACATGCACCGCGTCGCGGAGTTGCATCCTCTGCTGCAATCGCGCTGACTACCAGATCACACGCACCACTCCAGCGGCACGAATGTCTGCGTCGCGGCTGATCAACGGCAACTCCATCGCACGTGCGGCGGCGCAGATCAGCAAATCGAACGGGTCGCGACTGAAGCGAAGTTCGTCGGCAATGAAGACCTGTTCGGCCGTCATGTCGTAGGGCTGATACGACGGGTTGCTGAAGAGATCGTCGAAGAAGCCACGAACTGTGCGCCGGAGATTCACGCGCGACACGCGCGCTAGCAGGCTGACCTCCCACATGACAATTGCCGGCACGTAGATGATCGCCTGCTGGCGCTCGCAGCGCTCAAACATGGCTGCCGCCTTCGGACCGAGGCCACGCCCACCAGCGGCGTGAAAGAGAATGGCGTGGGTGTCGGCAACGGCCGCGGGTTCAGCCACGCCGCTTCCTCTTCGCCCCCGCCTTGTAGGCCGAGCGGGATTCCTTCATCAGCGTGGGGCGCCTGAGCGACACATCAAACATCGCTCGCAACCCGTCGTCAGCACCAGTCAGGAGTGGATCGGACGCATCGATGTCGATGGTGCCGACCACTGAGCGCACTGCCCCGCCCGGCGTCGCGCGCCGAGCCTCGCTGACGAGCTGGTCGAGTAAATCGCTGACACTGCGAGCGCCGATAGCTCGCGCCCGTGCCTTGAGCCACGTCAGGTTGTCGCGATGCAGCGTGACCGAGATGGCATGCTTAGACATACGATATCCTATGATTATCGTATATCATTCGACGTAACCGCGACACACACGGGCCGTCACGAACTAGCTGCGTCCGCCGATTCGATAGAGATGTGTGTGAGATCGGATGTAGAACGAGCCGTTCGAGACCGCCATCGATGCCAGCGTCGCACCGTCGAGACGGTTGACCGCGAGTCGCTTGAACTCACGACCAGGCGTGATCACGGTCGTCATGCCTTCTTCACTTTGAAAGTAGATCCTGCCGTCGGCGAACACGGGCGACGCCGAGTAATTTCCGCCGAGCCTCTGTTGCCACACAATCTGCCCTGACATCGCATCGGCAAGCGACAGCACTCCCGTGTCGCTCACGTAATAGAGGTCATTGCCGACCAGCAACGGCGACGGTGTATACGGCGCTCCGCGCGCAATCGTCCACGCTACGTGCGAACGCGTCACATCGCCCTTCCCATCCGGACGCACCGCCATCAGCGACGGCGTCTGGAAGCCTGTCGCGATGAAGACGAGTCCCTGTCCGAACACTGGCCGCGGGACGTTGGAGAATCCATCGCCGTAGCTGACGCGCCAGATCTCCTGGCCCGTGAGCGGCTCGTAGGCAGCAGCGCGATACGCTCCGACCGACACGAGTTGATCCTGTTGACCGACGGTGATGACCAGTGGCGTCGAATACGCTTGATCGGCCGGTCTGCGGCGCGCGGTCTTCCAACGCGTCTTACCGGTCGCGGTCTCGAGCGCGATCACGTACGCCTCCCCACCGTTGCCATCGCAGTTGACGATCAGCAGATCGCGATAGAGCGTCGGCGATCCGCCATTGCCGTGCTGCGATTCATACCGCAGGTGGGTCGTCCAGAGGATCTCGCCGGACGTGCTGACCGCCGCCGTCCCCTCGGCACCGAAGTGCACATAGACGCGATCGCCATCGACAATCGGTGTCGGTGAGGCACGACTGTTTTTCGGGTTCACGTATCCGGCATCGTCGAGGCGAAAGACTTCGACGTTGACCAGCTCGCGCCCGGTCGCGATGTCGTAGGCGAGGGCGCGCAACGATGCCGACACGCGGCCGCGCCGTTCTTTCGACTCGACGACGGTGGTCAGCCACACACGTCCGTTGGCGACCGCTGGGGATGACCAGCCAAGGCCGGGGACCGGTACCTTCCAGATGATGTTGTGGGTTTCACTCCACTCGAGCGGCAGGTTGCGCTCTGTGGCATGGCCCTGCCCCGTCGGGCCGCGGAATTGAGGCCAGTCCTCCGCCTGTGCCAGGGCTGATGCCCCGGCGATCAGGAGGAGGACCAGCAGTTTCTTCACTATCCCTTCTGAACCTCGAAGCCGTCCACCATCACTTCGGTCACGTGATTCACGCGGAACCCGGCGACGCCGTCGGACTTCACCGCGCTCTTGGGTGTGGTATGCACGACCGTGCCATTGACGACGTACGAGATGGTGTCACCGGCAACTCGTACTTCAAGTGCGTTGACGGACTTGCCCGAGTTGTCCGGTGTCTTGATCGCGGCGTTCGGCGTAGCGGCCTTGATGTCGCTCGTCTGCTCGCCACTGCGCTGCTTGATCAGGAAACTGCCGTTCTGCGCGACCAGGAAGTAGGTGTAGGTCTGCGACGGGCCGTCGAGTGCGTTGCCGCCGAACACGAGGCCGTAGTAATTCGTGTGATTGCTCGGCTTCACCAGTGTGAATGTGCCCTTCAGCGTGTAATTGCCGGTCGCGGTATTGGAAGGATTCCAGTAGGTGCCGGCCGGGCCACCTGAGACGTGGAAGCCCTTCCCCATCGCCATGAACATCACACCCGACTTGTTGTCAGGATCCTGTGCGTTCTGGCTGCGATCGATATGCACCTTCCATCCGGCGGGAGTCTGCGCGGCGACAGACGCCACGAACGAGGCCATCAGAACAACCGGTAGAACACGTCGGAACATGGAGGCTCTCCTTGAGCGAGGAAATAATGACTGCATTCAGATTCGGAGCGTTGTGTGACCCGGATCGTCGGGCGCCAGCCTCTGCTGACGCCGCTTCATAAAAAGTATTACGCCAGCGACCAACAGACTGCCTACAAGGGCGGCCAACAGAAACACGCCGGCCATTTCAAACATCCCGACCACGAAATTGAGGCTGATATCGGGGGTCGGGTCGGGGACCTTGCCGACATCAACAATGATCGGCTTGTCTTGCAGCAATCTCAGGAGGAGCATCAGTCCTTCAAATTCTGCGCGCCCCACGTTGCGGCGTCCAGCGCCAGCTCGACCAAGGTCCGGACGCCAACGCCGGTCGCGCCCTTTGGCTGATACGGCTTCACGTCCTCTGCCCACGCCGTGCCGGCGATGTCCATGTGGCACCAGGGCAGATCGGCGACGAATTCCTTCAGAAAGAGCGCGGCCGTAATGGCCCCCGCGGGACGCCCACCCGTGTTCGTGAAGTCGGCAATCTCGCTCTTCAGTTGATCCTTGTAGTCGTCGAACACCGGCATGGGCCATGAGCGATCGCCGGCGCGAACGCTGGCGCGGCGGACGGCTTCAACCCACGTCGCGGGCGATCCGAACAACCCTGTCGTGGACTTACCCAGCGCAACGACGCAGGCACCGGTGAGTGTGGCCACATCGATCAGATGCGTTGCGCCGAGCTCGCGCGCGTACCAGAGACCGTCACCGAGAATCAGCCGCCCTTCCGCATCGGTGTTGATGATCTCGACGGTCTTGCCTGCGGCGCTGATCAGCACGTCTCCCGGCTTGAAGGCTTTCCCACCCGGCATGTTCTCTGTCATCGGCACGATCCCGACGACGCGCACGGGCACCTTGAGACGCGCGATGGCCGACATCGCACAGATCACCGCCGCACCGCCGGACATGTCGTCTTTCATCTTGTCCATGTTGTCGGCGGGCTTGATCGAGATGCCTCCGGTATCAAACGTGATGCCTTTGCCCACAAGGCCGAGCACGACTTCCTTCACGGCGTTTGGCGGATCATGCCGAAGCACGACGAGTCGCGGCGGCTCCTGGCTGCCGCGCGCGACACCGAGCAACATGCCCATCTTGAGCGCCGCGATTTTCTGCTCGTCGAGTACTTCGACACCGAGACCGGCATCTTTGGCGATCGCTTGAGCCCGCTCCGCGAAGACGCGAGGCGTCAGGTCGTTGCCGGGCAGGTTGGCCAACGTTCGTGCCTCGTTGCTCATGTCACCGAGCACGTGTCCACGTTCGAGCGCCTCACGTACGGCCGGACCATCACTCGAGATGCGGGCCTGCGCCTGTTCGACCCATGACGTGGGTTGCCCGACGGTGCGATACGAGGCGCCGTCGTAGTTGGCCAGACAGAGCCCTTCGGCGATCGCCTGAGCCGCGCGTTCAGGTGTCACCGAGGTCCCCGCGCGATCGACGACCGTCACATGGGTCAGCCGTCGGAGTCGTGCGTGCAAACCGCCGACAATCGCAATGCGACGCAGATGCTCGGCGGTGAAATCCTTGCGGTTCCCTGCCCCAACGAGAAGAGCACGAGCGGTCTTCCAGTTCGACGAGGAAGTCGCGGTAGCGAGTGCCTCGTAGAGCTTCCCGGTCAGCTCGCCTCGAGCGCGTGCGCGCGAGACTTCCCCGCCGGATGCTGCGTCCAGCGTGCGTTCGTCATTGAAGTCGTCGTCGATGAAGACCGGAATGACCAGAAGATCGGTCTGCAGGTCTGCGCAAGGCTGTAAGGCGAGGGCGATCGCAGGCGACCGGTAGGCTGTGTGCATCGTGTTGAGCTCTCCGTACGTCGGGGATCTCCGCCCGGCATTGCTTGTTCCGCCGTATGTTCGGGCTTAGAATCAGACGAGCCTGCCCGCCTCTCTAGAAAGACGGGACCGTACGATGATTCACCCACGACGCGCGTTGTCTCTGCTGGCCGTGCTTATCGTCGCCCTCGCTACCAGCAACGCGTTGGGTGCGCAGCGGAGTGGCGACGATAAGAAACCCAGTTTATCACTCAAGGCGACACCTCCAGTCGGCTTCTCGCCGCTGAAAGTCCGCCTGGTTGTTGACGTCAAGGGCGGCTCGGACGACTACGAGGAGTTCTACTGTCCCTCGATCGAGTGGGATTGGGGCGACGGCACCGTCTCGCGCAATTCCGAGGACTGCGATCCGTATCAGACCGGCAAGAGCACGATCAAGCGGCGCTATTCGATCGAACATGTGTTCCGTCAACCGGATACCTTCCAGGTGTTCTTTCGCCTGAAGCAACGAGACCGCGTGATCGCCGCGACCAGCGCCAACATCCAGGTGCGGCCAGGCGTACGCGACGAGTTTGGCAACTGACGTCTCCGTCGATGCCGTGATGGCGGAGCTGCACGAGCGGGTGCGCGGGCGGCTCCGCGAACGTCTGCTCAGTCACGGCGCCTCACGCGAGTTTGACGATCCAGCGCTCTTCGCCGACGTCGAGCGCATCCTGCAGTCGGCCACATCGACAGCCGATGCGCAGGCCCTGCTCCTGCCCGAGCTCCTTGGCGATCGCAACACGTGGCGACTGCACACCGCGATGCGGTATCAATCCCATCGCGCCTCCGGCGTGGCGTCCATCTTCATCTTCGTCAAACAGCGCGTCTTGATGCCGATGTTGCGGTGGCTGTTCGAGTACAGCCGCGATAACTTCGAGCGTCAGCGGCGAGTCAATGACGTCCTGTTCGCGTGCGTGCAGGAACTCGCGATCGAGAACGCGCGGCTGCGTCGGGACGTCAAGGAACTCGCCAACAAGCGGTGAAGCTCGCCTTCGTCGTTCAGCGATACGGCGCCGACATCGCCGGCGGCTCTGAGTTGCACTGCCGCGATCTCGCGCAGCGGCTCGCCCCCTCGCACGACATCACCGTCCTGACCTCGTGCGCGCGCGACTACGTCTCGTGGAACAACGAGTATCCGGCCGGTGCATCCACGGACGGGACCGTGCGTGTGATCAGGTTTGCGGTGTCTCGTCCGCGTCGGCTACACGAGTTCTCGTCAATCAGCGACGAAGTCTTCGAGGGCGATGCACCGCGTGAGCGGCAGGAGGAGTGGTTTCGCGAGAACGGCCCGCAGGTGCCGGAGCTCCTCGACCACTTGCGTCAGCACGGAACGAGCTACGACGCCGTGTTGTTCTGGACCTTCCGCTATTACCCGTCGTTCTTCGGCGTTCCTCTCGTACGCGATCGTGCGGTGCTGCTGCCCACGGCAGAAGACGATCCCGCCGTGCACCTCGGTATCACTGAAGACTTCTTCACCATTCCCGCGGCGTATCTCTTTCTCACGCCGGAGGAGCAGGCGCTTGTGTCCGCACGCGCCGGCCGGACGCTGCAACCGGCTGCCGTGATCGGGACCGGGCTCGAGCCTGCCGGTCCGTCGCCTGGCCGCGAGCTCCTGCGATCGCGCGGTATCCCCGACGACTACCTGCTCTATCTGGGGCGCGTCGATCGGAATAAGGGGTGCGACACCCTGCTCGAGTACTTCCAGGAGTACGCGTCCAGCGCTCATGCCCTGCCGCTCGTCCTCGCCGGACCAGTGAAGCTGCAGATCCCGAAACACGACCGCATTCGCGCCCTCGGCTATGTCTCTGACGACTTGCGTGCGGCATTGCTCGCGCATGCTCGCCTGCTGGTTGTTCCGTCTCCGTACGAGAGCCTCGGCATCGCACTGCTCGAGGCGTGGAATCACGGTATGCCGGCACTCGTGAACGCGCGGTGTGACGTGCTGCGAGAGCAGGTGAGAAGGGCGAACGGCGGACTGCACTACCGGTCGTTCAGTGAGTTCTGCGAGGCGCTCGACTACCTCGCCTCGCATCCGGAGCAGCGTCGCGCCTTCGGCGCGCAGGGACTGAAGTTTGTGGAGCGCGAGTACCGTTGGGAGACGGTACTGCCGAGAGTCGAAGGGCTGCTCAGAAGCTTACAGACGGCGCGGGCATCGGCGGCGTCGACCTCGGTCTGACGAACCGACCGGACAGCGCCGCCCCCAGCCCGATCGTCCACGCCGCGTACTCGACCGCGATACCGGCGGCTCGCAGCATCCAGCTGAGTGGCGTCATCCATCCAGCGCCGACCGCGATCACATGCGCAAACAGGGTGAGCCCTGAGATGGCGATGAAGCCGATCAGCAGATCGGTGACGAGCGACGATGACCTCTCGATGCTGCTGCCACGGAGCCGTGCCCCGAGACATGACGCCACGGCCGCGAACCCGCCGGTCCAGGCCAGCGCACCGAGCGCCAGTGCGAACGGAATCGCCCCGAGCAGAGGAATCCCGACGATCGAGATCGCCAGCACGATGACGAGGGCGACCAACACGGGGACGAACAAGATCTCGGCGGCGACGCCAAGCAGTCCCGAACCAAACGCAGACGAGGCACGCACGCCCATCGAGCGCACCCACTCCGGCGCGACGACGGTCAACAGCAGCGAGACGATCAGCACGAGACTGAGGCGCAGTATCGTGGCCGAGAGCGCGGCGAGCGGCCACCAATCACGCCAGCTCCCCATTGGCAAGCCGAGGTCCCAATCGACGTTCGGCAACGTCACCGCCGTCGTGTCAACCTTGCCGCGGACGGTCGCCGCAGGATCGATGACGGCATCACCACCAACCGCCACCGCATCGCCCCCGACGACTGCCTTCGGACCCAGTCGTAGCGTCCCGCCAATCACCACCACATCGTCGTCTGTGTGTCCGTCGATGGTCGCGTCACCACCGACCACGACGATCGGTTCATGGGCTGTCGCGTCAGCGGCGAGGTAGTAGTTGCGGAGCATCCGGAAGTGCACGCCGTCGTGGCCGTCTTGGCGCCAGCGCTCCCACTGTTCGCGGCGCTCCTCACGCCAATCCGCTATTCGCCTGCGAGTGTCTTCGCGTGTTTCCCGGCGTCGTTCGCGCGCGTCTTCACGGCGCTGCCGCGCGGCGTCGCGTTGTTCCTGAACCGTCCAGTCAGCCTCCGCTTGCGCAAACGCGGGTGCCGCTGAAAGCACAAGAGCGAGAGCGAGGATCAGTCGGGATCGGTTTCCCACGCCGGTTGGGACGGACGAATATCCGGAGAAGTTCCGTTAGGCGGGGTTCAGGCGGGCCTGTGCAGGCCGGTCTACAGACCCGCCTCTACCTCGATCACCATGGCGGTGCCCATGCCGCCGCCCACGCAGAGTGCCGCCACACCACGTCCACCGCCCCGCGCGCGTAGGGCGTAGATGAGCGTGGTCAGAATGCGGGCGCCGCTCGCCCCAATGGGATGTCCAAGCGCAATCGCACCACCTCGCACGTTGACTTTGGCCAGATCGAGACCGAGTTCGCGGCCGACCGCGAGGGACTGCGAGGCGAACGCCTCGTTCAACTCGAACAAGTCGATATCTGATGCTGACAGCTTCGCCCTGCTCAAAGCCTTCTTCGTGGCTTCGACCGGTCCCATACCCATGATGATGGGATCGATTCCCGTAGTCGCGAAACCCAGCACGCGCGCCATCGGCTTCTTCCCCATCCGCGCGGCGCGCTCGGCACTGGCGACAACCAGTGCCGCCGCACCATCGTTGATGCCTGATGCATTGCCGGCAGTCACGCTGCCGTCGCTCTTGAACGCCGGCTTCAGTGCGGCGAGCTTCTCGATCGTTGTCCCGGCGCGCGGGTATTCGTCCTTATCGACCTGAATCGGATCGCCCTTCCGTTGAGGAACTGGCACCGCGACGATCTCCTCCTTGAACGCCCCGCTCTCGATCGCGTGTTGTGCGCGACGTTGACTCTCGGCCGCAAACGCATCCTGATCGGCCCGGGACACGCCGTATCGCTGGACGATGGTCTCTGCCGTGATTCCCATGTGGCAGCCTTCGATCGCGCAGGTCAGACCTTCTGCCAACATGGAATCGATGGCCTTCGCGTTGCCCATGCGATAGCCCCACCGCGCCTCAGGCAACAGGTAAGGTGCGTTCGACATCGACTCGGTTCCGCCGGCCACGACGAGATCGACGTAGCCGACACGAATCGCTTCGACGGCATGAACGACCGCCTGGAGGCCCGACCCGCAGACGCGATTAACGGTCTCGCCTGGCACAGCGACCGGAACACCGGCCTTGATCGCCGACTGCCGCGCCACATTCATGCCCGCACCAGCTTGCAGCACGCACCCCATGATCACGTCGCCGAGATCGACCGCGTCGACACCTGCACGACGGATCGCCTCGCGAATCACCACGGCACCGAGATCGGATGCCGAGAGGTCCTTCAACACGCCGCCAAAGGAACCGATGGGTGTGCGACACGCGCTGACGATCACTGCGGGTTCGTAGTCGGGCATCCTCGGATTGTGCCACGTGATACAACTCATGTCGTGGACGCTTTCGAGTTCGGCGGAGAGATCGCGTGGCGGCCAACGCCCGACTACATCGAACGCAGTCGCCTGACGGCCTTTATGCGCGCGCATGGCCTGCGCGACTACGCGCACCTGATGCAGCGCTCCACTACGGACCTCGACTGGTTCTGGCGTGCCGTCCTCGACGACCTCGACATTCAGTTCTACGAACCGTATCGCGTCGTGCTCGACACCTCGCGTGGCATCGCTCGCACGCAATGGTGCGTCGGCGGACGCATGAACATCGTCCACAACTGTCTCGACAAGTGGATGGGCACGCCCGTCCAGCATCGTCCGGCGCTGCACTGGGAAGGCGAAGAAGGCAGCACGCGGACGATGACCTACGAGGAGTTGCGGCGGGAGGTCAATCGCTGCGCGAACGGGTTGCGCCGTATGGGCATCGGCCGCGGCGATCGCGTCGCGCTGTTCATGCCGATGTGCCCCGAGCTGGTCGCAGCGTTCTTCGCCGTCATCAGTGTTGGCGGAATCGTGCTGCCCTTGTTCTCTGGGTATGGTGCCGATGCGGTCGCCAACCGATTGCAGGACTCCGGCGCGAAGGCCCTGTTCACGGCAGATGGTTTCTGGCGACGCGGACAGATTGTGCCGATGAAGGCCACTGCCGATCAGGCCATTGCTCTCTCACCGTCGGTGCAGCACGTGATCGTCGTGTCGCGTCTCGGCGTCGAGACCTCGATGACTGGCCGCGATTGCCGCTGGTCCGATCTCGTTGGCTCCGAGTCAGACGTGTGCGAGCCGGCGCGGACAGGCGCCGACGAGCCGATGATGATCATCTACACGTCGGGCACAACCGGGCGTCCGAAGGGCGCCGTACATTCGCACTGCGGCTTCCCCATCAAAAGCGCGCAGGACATGGTCCACTGCTTCGATGTTCAGCCAGGCGAAACGATGTACTGGGTGAGCGATATGGGCTGGATGATGGGCCCGTGGGAAGTCGCCGGCATGACGCTGCTCGGCGGGACCATGGTGCTCTACGACGGCGCGCTCGACTACCCGGGTCCGGATCGCTTGTGGGCGATCGTCGAACGACATCGCGTGAACATCCTCGGCGTCTCGCCGACGCTGATTCGGTCGCTGATGCGGCACGGGGAGGAGCCGGTTCACCGTCACGATGTGTCGTCGCTACGCATCCTCGGATCAACGGGCGAGCCGTGGAATCCTGAACCCTGGCGCTGGTTCTTCGACGTCGTGGGTGGAGGCAAGCTGCCGATCATCAACTACTCCGGCGGCACTGAAGTCTCCGGAGGGCTGGTTGGCGGTAACGTCATCACGCCGCTCAAGCCGGCCGCGTTTGCAGGTCCTCCTCCTGGTATCGCCGCTGATGTGGTGAACGATCAAGGCCAGCCGGTCCGCAACCAGGTCGGCGAGCTCGTCGTCACGCAACCATGGATCGGCATGACGCGAGGTTTCTGGAACGACGAGGAGCGGTATCTGCAGACGTACTGGTCACGCTTCCCCGATGTCTGGGTGCACGGCGACTGGGCGGCCATCGATGACGACGGCCTGTGGTACATCCTCGGCAGGTCCGACGACACGATCAAGATTGCCGGCAAGCGACTGGGACCGGCGGAAGTCGAGTCGGTCCTCGTCGACGATCCGGCCGTGCTCGAAGCGGCGGCGATTGGAGTCCCCGACGAACTGAAAGGTCAGGCGCTCGTCTGCTTCTGCGTACTGCGTCCTGGTCACACTGACACGACCGACGTAGAGGCGGGTCTTCAGACCCGTCTTGTCGATCGCCTGAAGGCACTCGTGGCGTCGCGCCTCGGCAAACCGCTGCGGCCCGAAGCGATTCTCTTCGTGCGCGATCTGCCGAAGACGCGCAACGCAAAGGTCATGCGTCGTGTCATTCGATCGGCGTATCTCGGCGAAGCACCGGGAGATCTGTCGTCGCTCGAGAATCCACAAGCCGTGGAAGAAATCAGGCGTCTCTCATGAAGGCTTACTTGATTACGACCGGTCTGGTCTTCGGCGCAATCGTTGTGGCTCACGTCGCGCGCGTGTTCGCGGAAGGGACGCGGCTTCTTGGTGAGCCCGACTGGGTCATCCTGACAGTGCTCGCAGCGGCGCTGTGCGTCTGGGCGTTCAGCCTGCTGCCACGCGCTCGTCGCGCCGGCGGGTGACCAGCATCCA
>Ga0310810_10004997_pt1 | contig 14760 bp, 9 predicted proteins | sample NCmetagenome_FD_207641 | JGI IMG/M metagenome (GOLD analysis project Ga0310810, IMG submission 207641) | Soil microbial communities from experimental microcosm in Duke University, North Carolina, United States - NC | ecosystem: Engineered > Artificial ecosystem > Soil microcosm > Unclassified ... | reverse complement strand
CGGCGTCGTCGCGCCCGGTGAGCTCACGTGCGAGGAGGAACGCGCCGAGTCCGCAGAGCGGAAACGACAGCGCAAACACTACGTTGTACGCGGCCACAGGATTATGGGTGACGGTCTGCACCACCCACGACATTGGCAGCAAAGACAACAGGCCTTCCGACAGCGCGATCGAGTCGGCCATCGGGAAGAACATGGGTCCGTTCCACCAGGCTGCCGTCAGCGGGACGGTTCGCGCGCTGTGCCAGAGGATCCAGGTGTTGAGGAGCGGATCGCCGGGATCGTGAGGAAAAGCCGATCCGAACCGGCCAAGCAGCGGGAACAGCAGCGCAACCGTAAGTGCACCGTAAACTGCCGCCACCCCGAAGCCGCGTCGCATCGTGTGCGTGAAGTGTATACTCCGACGCACTGCTCTGCCTGAGGAGGCATTGATGATTCACGCGATTGTCGCGGCTGCCATGTCCGCGCACATGCTCGTTCCCGCGCCAACACCGCTGGCCGCACGCGTCGTTGAACATCCCGCCGCACAAACCCAGCCGGGTGGCGCGGCATCCGGTCCGCCGACGGCGGCCGCGCAGCTGAATTTCGAGGTCTATCGCGCGCAGGTGGAACCGCTCTTCCTGGTGAAGCGCGAGGGCAGCGCACGCTGCGTCGATTGTCATGCGCCCGGCGCCGGTACACTGCGCCTGCAGGTGCTGGCACCGGGCACCTACACGTGGACCGAGGAGCAATCGCGCAAGAACTTCGAGGCAGTGGCCCGCTTCGTCGTACCAGGCACGCCCAAGGCCAGCCGGCTTCTTCGTCATCCGCTCGCGCGTGATGCCGGCGGCGACGCCTTCCACGGCGGCGGGAAACACTGGAAGTCGCAGGACGATCCGGAGTGGCAGACGATCGCAGCGTGGGTGAGCAACACGCCGCGGAAGCCCTTCACCAAGACCGCGGTCCGGATCATCCAGACCAATTCAGCGGGAGACACGACCGACGTGATCGACCCGACCACCAACAAGGTGGTTGGACAGATCCGTGACATCACGATTCCTCACGGCGTGGTGGGAGCACCGGACGGCAGCCACCTCTTTATCACCAACGAATCACTCAGCACCGTCGACGTGATCGATCCGATCACGCTTCGCGTCAACCGGCGCATCAAGTTGTCGGGACATCCCAACAACATCACCATCACGCCGGACGGCAAGAAGGTGTATGCAGGCATCGCGGCGGCGCCCGGCGCGGTCGACGTCATCGACACGGCGACGCTGACAAACGTGAAGAGCGTGCCGGTGAATGGGCAGGTGCACAATGTCTACGTCACGCCGGACGGAAAATTCACCGTGTCGGGCTCGGTCGCAACCGGGGTCATCAGCGTGATCGATACGAAGACCGACGAGGTTGCATGGACGTTGAAGGAAACCTCCGGCATCCGTCCGATGACCTTCGATACCAATCCTGACGGTTCGACCAGGCGCATCTTCGTCCAGCTGTCGGACTATCACGGTGTCGCGGTCGTCGACTTCGCGCAGCGGAAGGAAGTGACCCGGTGGGAGCACGCAGTCGTTCCGGGCGCGGAAACTCACACTGATGGCCTGCAGGGCGCTCCGGCGCACGGCCTGGGCATCCCCGATGGCAAGCATCTCTGGTCCACCAGCAAGGTGAACGGCTACGCCTACGTCTACAACCTGTCGGATCTGAAAGAGGTCGGCCGCGTGTTCGTCGGCCAGCATCCCGAGTGGTTCACGTTCACGCCTGATGGGAACTACTGCTACATCGCGGCGGCCGGAGACAACAGCGTGACCGTTGTCGACGTGAAGACGGTCAAGGTCGTCGCGCACATCCCCGTCGGACAGGTGCCGAAGCGAAACGGCACCGCGACGATGCTGGTGCAGTAGAACGTCGACCTAGCGTACTGTCTGCACGGCCGGAGGCGTTCCTTCGGCCTGTGCCGTCCAGTCCAGCGCCTCGCAGGGAAACACGGTCCCTGCGGGGAACCGCAGCGAAAACTGCTCGTCCAGCACGGTCACGAGTTCGGCAGGATCGAACAGTGTCCGTGCTCGCGCCTCGCCTGAGCGGCTGCGCGTGGTCAGTTCGCGATTGAGCAGCGTCAACCGCCCGCCATCGGGGAGCGCTCGAGCTGCAATCAACCGGTTCCTGAAATGCGATTGCGGATGCGTGCTGGTAAACCAGTTGGCGAGTTCGCGGTCGATGAGCGGCATCTCCTCGCCGGTGAACTCGAGCACGTCATGCCAATCGTCACCGAACCGCACCTGGTGAAAGTACCGTCCCTGCTCCTGAACGATCCGGCGCGGTTCGTGCCGAGTCGCCTGCTCCCCTTCCACATCGAACCGGATCGCTGAAGTCAGCGACAGTCCTCCGACACCCACATCGGCGACCCAGGGAGTGCCCTCGATCTCGACCCGAAGAAACAGGTGCGTTCTCGCAGGCGTGTAGTCCCGAGGACGCTGGTAACGCACGCGTGCGCTGAGCGGAGTAACAGAAAAGCCGATGGCGCTGAGGACGAGCAGGAACAGTCCGTTCTGCTCGAAGCAGTAACCGCCGCGGCGATCTTCGATGAGCTTCCGTTGCAGCGCCTCCGGCGCGAGGTCGATGCCGCGTCCGAGCAGCACATCGAGATTTTCGAAGGGAACCGCCTGGACGTGCGCCTGCATCACATCGTTCAGCACGGCGAGCGTCGGCACGACCGGTCCAGAGTAGCCGGTTCGCGCAAAGTACGCGTCCAGATCAATCACGTGAAATCCTTCGGTCCATTCCGTCCTCAGGCTTCGGCACGTTCGCGAACGATCGCAGGAAGACCTCCCGGTCTTCTGGATCGGCGATGGCTTCGCCAAGCCTCGACGCCTCAGCGTAGTGCTCGCGGTACAGACCCAGGTCGCCAGCCGCGCGGGCAGCAGCCGCGAGGGTGGCGTGCGCGAACGCCTGCTCCCAGTCCGGCGCCTCGTGCTCGTTGAAGTAATTGAACGCGGACATCGCGTATCGAAGTCCGAGAGGACCGTCACTCGCCAGTGCGTGCGCGAAGCCGAGGAGCATGTTGGCGCGAGCTTCGTTCAGCGCAGTACCTACGCGGTTCCAGTGCCAGGCCGATGCATGCGCAGCATGCAGCATCTCGTGCACGTCCGCCGGTGTGCGATGCGGCTGTTCGACCAGTTGCCACGCGCGGTTGTTGCACGCGACGGCAAACCACTTCTGCCACTTGGAGATTTCGTCGGAAGAGGGGCGATCCACGAAGGGATTCTAACGGAACTCAGAACAGGTGCTCAGGCCTGGACGCCTGACGCAACGCCGGGAAGAAGGACCGGCTTCGCGTCCCGTGTCCAGCCTTCGTCCCACGTCGGTCGGGCCGAACGTCTCGCGCCCGCACGCAGCCGATCGAGCGTCGTCTGATCGGAAGGGAACGTCTCGAAGAGGTCGAACAGGATGTCCGCGAGTTGCCGCCCGGTCGCGAACAGGAGGCCGTTGTCGCTGTGCCGGACGCGCTCGGCGAGACAGGCGCCGTAGTCCAGCGCACACACGGGGACACCGGCTCCGAACAGATCGGCCACCTTCATGGGGATATCAAGCCCGGACGAGGAACGGTGCAGGCACAGGCCGAGGTCGGCGCTGCCCACGACACGTGGATATTCCTCGGGTTCGAGCCATCTGGTACGAAGCTGGACGCGCCGTGCCGGCAGTCCCGCAAACAGGCGTTCAAAGCGAGTTCTCCGCGCGCCATCGCCCGTCACGAGAATCACGACGTCGGTAAACCGCCGGTTCGGCTGCGCTGCTTCCCATCCCCGAATGCGTTCTTCGAGACGATTCACGGCATCGACAACCAGGTCGAAGTCTTCGTCTTCAGTCCAGCTCGTCGGGCACACGAGGAGCGCATTCACGCCGAGCCGCACGCCGAGCCTGCCGAACAGTGCCTGCCGGAATCGTTCGCGCTCGATCCGCTCGGGCGGCGCAAAGGTTGCCGCGGGCCGGTCGTAGAGCACCGTGGGACGAACGATGTCGAACCTGCTCTCGAGCCATGCGGCCATGCCGCGCGACACGCAGATGTTGGCGTCGACGCGCCGCGCATCCCTGCGCTCGTACCAGCGCGCCAGCCTGACCGCCGGATTCCAGCGTCCGAGCCTCTGTCGCAGCACGGTGTACCCGAGGTTGTGCCAATCGACGACGAACCTGACGTTCTTGCGGCGCAGTGAAAACCACGACACAGCCAGCGTCGGAAAGGCCGGCGGATTCTGCAGCAGGACCAGGTCCGGCGACGCGAGCTTTCGCAACCGCATCCACAGTCTGAGGCTCACGTAGAGCGTGTCGAAGACTGCCGCGATTGCGTAGGTGACGCCGTTGGTCTGGTCGTAGCGGACCACTGACGGCTTCACGCGATGAACGGTGATGCGCGGATCGTCCAGGATCGCCTTCGGAAGAGCCGTACCAGCGTAGCCGACCAAATCCACGTCGACGCCGCTCGACGAGAGCGCTCGCGCGTGGTACTGCATCCGGGCGCTTTTGCCGAGGTCGGCCAGCACGAGAACGACGGCACGCATGGGATAAGAGGGCGGGGGTGCGGTGATTATAGTCGAACGTTACGCGCTCTTCTTCAACCTTGCGGCGATCATGCCCACAACCTCACGCTCCTGCGGGCCAAGCCTGCCACTGTCGGCCTTCGCGCGGCTCTCGATCGTACGAATGGTCGCACCATCGAGATAGGCATCGAGAATGGCTGGATGGATGTAGCACTTGCGACAAACCGTTCGCGTATTCCCCAATCGCTTCGCCACTGATTCCACCGCCTTCACGACATTGCGCTTCGCTTCAGCGTTCGAGGACCAGCCTTTGACTGACGCAAGGGCCTGCGCGGCCAGCACCGTTCCCGCCCATGTCCGGAAGTCCTTTGCCGTGAAGTCCTGTCTGGTGATCTGACGCAGATAATGGTTCACATCAGCCGAATCGATGGTCTGCCGCTTTCCGGCGTCGTCCACGTACTGGAATAGCTCATACCCCGGCAGATCGCGGCACGCTTTGACGATCCGCGCGAGGCGGCGGTCTTCGAGATCGATCGCGTGAGAGATGCCGCTCTTGCCCTTGAACGCGAACCGGACGTGTCCGCCTGCGATCTTCGCGTGACCGTCCTTCATCGTCGTCAAACCGACGGACCCGTTCTGCCGGGCGTATTCTTCGTTGCCGACGCGAATGAGCGTCTTCTCGAGCAACTGCACGACGGCCGCAAGAACCTTCTCGCGCGGTAGGCCTGTCCGGCTCAAGTCTGATGCCGTTCGCCGCCTGATGGCCGGAAGCGCTTCGGCGAAGGCGATGAGCTTTCCGTACTTGACCTCGTCGCGTACCGCGCGCCAGCGAGGGTGATAGCGGTACTGCTTGCGCCCCCGCGCATCACGTCCCGTCGCCTGCACATGACCGTTCGGGAGCGGACAAATCCAGACGTCAGTCCAGGCAGGCGGAATGACGAGACTCTTGATGCGCTGAAGTTGCGTCCGATCGGCGAGCGTGCTGCCGTTAGGCCACACGTAACGGACGCGCGCCTTGCTGCCGACGCGGCGGATGCCCGGCATGGTCTGGTCGTTCACGTAACGCAGGCCAGCAAGTTTGGCCGATTCGAGCGGGTCGACTTGCGGGTCGTGCGACGTGGCGCGCGCGCGGACCGAAGCCCGCATGCGCGCCTGCTCGGTCCGCGCCTTTCGCTGCTCAGCGCCAAGCCGGCGCCATGTAGCTGGCAGGCGCATCTACTGCTTCGGCTTGATCTCGAGGCCGTTGGCGAAGTCCTTCACGCCAGGAGCCGATTTGACGATGTCGGAGACAGAGTTCTTCTCCTTGGAGGTCCGCACGTCGCCCTTCACCGTCACCACGCCGTTGTTGACGTCGAAGTTTATGTCGCGATCGCGGAGCACCTGGTCGCGGCTGATTGCGTCCTTCAGCGCGGTGCGAATCTGACCGTCCATGTCGTCAGCTGTTTTCTCGTTCACGTTTTCCACCGTGAGCTCGTTGAGCACCTTACCCGAAGTGCCGACCGCTGTTTCGGCAACCTGCGCGGCGCGCTCGCGCTCACGCGTCGAGTCCACGGTGCCTTTCAGGTGCGCCACGCGGGCGTCCTTGTCCCAATCGACGTTGACGTCCTTGATGTTGGCGTCGGTGAGTGCCTGCTTGGTCCGATCGCCCGGATCTGGCGCGTTGTTGCGGCTGCAGGCTCCGGCCGTGAGCGAGACAACAAACGCGATTGCAACACTGGTGTGAGTCACACGCATGACAGTTCCCTCCCTACCGGCGACGTGCCGGCGTGCGACCGCATCAGGAGCGGACGCTACTGTCTGCGTAGCAAGGAAACGACCAGACTATACGGTTGAATTGTCCGCTCTGGAGACCGGCGCTCTCGCTGCTTCGGAGCCCGGCCACAACTGGCCGCCCGTGATGAGCCTTACGCGCCTCTGCATCGTCAGGTAGGAAAATGCCCACTCAGACATGACGGCGACGCGATTGCGGAATCCGATGAGCCAGAAGATATGGATGAACACCCAGATGAGCCATGCGAAGAAGCCCGACACTTTGAGCGGCCCGATGTCAGCGACCGCTGAGCCTCGTCCGATAGTCGCCAGGTTGCCGTAGTCGCGGTAGCGAAATGGTTCGAGAGGAAGTCCGCGAACGGCGCGGAGCACGTTTTTCGCGGCGTGCTGGCCTCCCTGCTTCGCGACTTGCGCGACGCCAGGGAGCCACTTTCCATCCTGCTGCAGGGCGCAGATGTCTCCCACGACGAATACACCGGGCAAGCCGGGAACCTGGAGCGTCGGTTCTGCCGCGATGCGTCCTGCGCGATCGAGCGGTACGCCGAGCGCGCGGCCCACTGGCGATGCGGCGACACCGGCCGCCCACAGCACGGTCTGCGCCGCGATCCGCTCCTCACCCATCTTGACGCCTTCGGCGTCGACATCGGTCACGACGGTGCCGGTCCTCACTTCGACGCCGAGCCGTGTCAACGAAGCCGCCGCAGCGTCGCGAAGATGCGGAGGAAAGGTTGCGAGCAGGTGCGGGCTTCCTTCGATGAGAAGAATGCGCGCCGACTCCGTGTGAATGTTGCGGAAGTCCTGCCTGAGCGACTGGCGGGCAATCTCCGCTAGCGCTCCCGCAAGTTCAACGCCGGTCGGTCCGCCTCCGACGATGACGAACGTGAGCAGGCGCCGTTGTGCCTCGACGTCAGTTTCGCGTTCGGCCGCTTCGAAGGCGAGCAGCACCTGGCGCCTTATATCCAGCGCATCGTCGAGCGTCTTAAGACCGGGCGCACGTGTGGCCCACTCCGGGTGTCCGAAGTAGGCATGTGCGGCGCCGGTAGCGATGATCAGGTAGTCGTAATCGACAGCGTCGTGGCCGTCGTGCCCGTCGTTGGCGCTGTTGTCGAGGAACACCCGTTTGGCCGCGACGTCTATGCCGCGCACCTCTGCGAGCAGCACCTTGGCGTTCTGCTGGTGGCGGAGGATCCAGCGGATCGGCGACGCCACATCTCCCGGAGAGAGCGAGGCGGTCGCCACCTGATACAACAAGGGCTGGAATAAGTGGTAGTTGTGGCGATCGATCAGCGTGACGCGGACCGCGGCGCCTGAGAGGGCACGCGCTGCGTCGAGGCCGCCGAATCCGCCGCCGAGGATGACGACATGAGGAAGCCCAGGCACTAGGCGATAATACTGAACGTATGCCGTCATCAGTGAAGTCGCGCGGACGCGAGCCCCAGCTCAACGGACCGGTGTCAGTGGTCGACACCGCGTGCCCGCTGGACTGTCCCAACCCTGTGACTGACGGGTTCATCTGCGCCAAGGTCCGCAAGTTCGACGATCGCGTCTACGGTCCCGACCGCCTGCTCTCGCCAGGCATTCGCAAGGGTCGCAAGGGCGATGGCCGCTTCGAGCGCGTGACGTGGGATGTGGCTCTCGAGCGGATCGTCGAGAAAATGCGCGAGGCCAAGAGTAAATGGGGCGCGCAGTCAATACTTCCCTACTCGTACGGCGGATCGAACGGTCTGCTGACGCAGGACAATCTGGACGCAACGCTCTGGAGACGATTTGGGACATCGCGGCTGGCGCGAACGGTGTGCGCCGCGCCGACCGGTGCCGCCAACATGGGCCTGTACGGCAAGATGCCGGCGGTTACCTACGAGGACTACCCCGAGGCCAATCTCATCATCCTCTGGGGCGTGAATCCGAATGCGTCGGGCATTCACCTGATCCCGTTCATCCGCGAGGCGCAGAGCCGTGGCGCGAAGCTCGTGGTCATCGATCCGCGATCCACCCAGCTTGGACGGGCTGCGGACGTGCACCTGTCGGTCAAGCCAGGAACTGACATCGCCGTCGCGCTGGCCATCCACCGATTCCTTTTCGAGAACGGCTTCGCGCACGAAACCTTCCTGCGCGACCACACGAGAAACGTCGACAAGCTGCGCGACCGGGCCAACGAGTGGACGATCGAGCGCGCGGCTGACGTGGCCGGAATTGACGCAGGGGCGCTCGAACGCGTCGCACGCCTCTATGCAGAGAGCTCCCCGGCCGTCGTCCGATGCGGCTGGGGGCTCGAGCGCAACCGCAACGGCGGCAGTGCCGCGGCGGCGATCCTCGCCCTTCCTGCCGTCGGAGGCAAGTTCGGCGTGCGGGGTGGTGGCTACTCGATGAGCAACTCAGCATCGTGGGGGATCGAACGCACGTGGATCGGCGCGCCAGAGCCGGACACGAGGCTCGTCAACATGAATCACCTCGGACGCGCGCTGCTCGACTACAACGATCCGCCCGTGCAGATGCTCTTTGTCTACAACTGCAACCCGGTGGCAACGGTCCCGGATCAGCAGCGCATCATCCGCGGAATGCAGCGCGAGGATCTTTTTACCGTGGTGTTCGAACAGGTAATGACCGATACGGCGCTCTACGCGGACGTCGTATTGCCTGCCACGACGTTCCTAGAAAACTACGACTTCGCGAAGTCGTACGGAACGATCAACCTCGATCTGGTCCGCCCCGTCGTGGAAGCCGTTGGGGAATCGCGTTCTAACGCCGACGTCTTCGGCGAACTCTGCATGCGCCTTGGATTGCTCGAGGAGGACGAACCCTCGGGAGAACTCGATGTGATGCTGAAGGTGTTCGATTCGCTGCCTGGCACGATCAGCGAGGACATGCGAAACGATCGCCGGCCGGCGCCGTCGTTCGGAACCCGGCCGATCCAGTTCGTCGATGTGTTTCCGAACACCGCCGATCGCAAGGTCGACCTCTGTCCGGCCGATCTCGACGCCTCCGCGCCGAACGGCCTGTATTTCTACCAGCCGGATCCCGCGACGGATCGATTCCCGCTTGCGCTCATTTCCCCGTCGAGCGAGAAGACCGTCAGCTCGACTCTCGGCGAACTTCCGGGTGCTGACGCCAGGCTTCTGATGCATCCCGACGATGCGACGAAGCGGGGCCTGGACGACAACGACGCGGTGCGGGTGTTCAACGAACTTGGCGAAGTGCACTGCACGCTGCGCGTGCTGCCGACCGTGAGGCCGGGGACTGTGAGCCTGCCGAAAGGCCTCTGGAGACGGACCACGCGCAACGGCGCGACCGGCACGTCGCTGGTGCCCGATACGCTCACCGACATCGGCGGAGGCGCATGCTTCAACGATGCCCGCGTCGAGGTAGCCTCGCTGCCATCCGCGTGACTCGACGCTCTCGCGAAAGCGCTCTCAGTAACTCAGCGTGAAAATCAGATCGGCGCCGCTGCTCTGGTTGCGCATGAACAGCGACTGCTGCGTCGACGCACCCTGAAATACGTTACTCTGCAGGCGCAGCCAGCGTGCGAGTTCGTACTCGAAGATGACGTTGGTCGAGTTCTGGTCGCCGATTCCCTGCTGCACCTTGAGGTAGAGGTTCTGGCCGACCTGCTGGCCGAGCGTCACCTCCGGCCCACCGCCGTTCTCGGGGGCGACGTTGATTTCGAACATGTCGAGGTTCAGCGCCTTGCCAATCGAGTTCGCAAGCTGGCCGGCGACCGCTCCCGTCGCGAGAGACTGGGCCCGCTGCGCGAGCGACATCTGCTGTCCGGAGCCGAGCTGGTTGATCGGCTGGTTGAACACGATGAGCGACAGGATGTCGGCCTCCTCGAGAGGGGGCGTGCTCGTGAGCACGATCTCGGGCTTCTGCAACGTACCGCGAACATTCACGCGAGCTTCGACGCCCGAGATGATCCGACGTGTACGAATGTCGAGGCTCGGGTTGAGTTCCTCGAGCCCCTCGAAGCGGATCGTGCCGTCCCGCAGGATTTCGAACCGGCGCCCCTGGAAGTCGTAATTGCCGCGGATGGTATTAACCGATCCGACGAGAAGCACCGGCGCGCCAGGATCCTTGGTCGCCGTCAAGTCACCGCCGAGCGTCAGGTTCAACGCTCCGAGGCTGACGGGCGAACCCGGCGTCTGCAGATCGCTGGCCTTGATCACCAGATCGTCTGGCACCGAGAGCGACAGGTTCATGCGAAGCGCATCGAAGACGCTCGTGGGCGGCGGTGCCGGAGTTGCCTGTGCGATGACGGCCGTGGTGTTTCCGCTGTCGCCTTTCGATGCCTCCGTCGAGTACGGAGACGAGCCGACCGCGGCAATGATCTCGTCGAGGTTCACCTGGCCCGTCGTGATACCGAGATATCCCTGCACGATGGGCGAACGAAGCTGGCCGGACAGCGATATGGCGCTCTGAACCCGGACGTTGCCCATCTTGGTGTCGATGATCTTGAAGTCGTCGGCGTTGATCCAGATCTGGAAGCCACCAAGCTGACCGGCGTGCACGGCAAGGTCGCCGGTTACCGAGAGCGCGCTCTGGTGGTTGTCGAGTACCGTGATTTGCTCGACGTGCACGCGATCCGGCTGCAGCTCGATCTTTCCGGCGATGTTCGAATAGACCCCGCCAGTGGGTTCAACCGTCATCCCGCCATTGGCGATCTCCAGCGTGCCGGCAGGATGCGGATCGTCCCCGCTGCCGGTGACGTGCACGTGCGCCTCGAGCGTGCCTCGTACATCCTTCACCACGGTCGTGAAACCCTGAACGAGCCCGAGATCGAGGGGGCTGCTTTCAATCGTCAGATCAACGCGCTCCGCAGGTGTGGCCGGTTCAACGTGACCTGCGTCATCGGCTGCATGCGCCTGTGGCGTCGACGAGCTGAACAGCGATGCAGGGAGATAGCCTTTTGCGGTGATCCACTGCGACGCATTCTGCTGAAGTCGTGTGTCGATCGTGAGGCCTTCCGACTGAAAGTCGACTGTTCCGCCCAGCGTGTCGTAGCGGAACTGCCGGAACCCGCCCTGGTTGACGTCGAACCGTCCATTCACCTGCGGAGCGGCCTTCGTACCGGCAACGGTGGCCGTCGCGGTCAGGCGTCCGCTGAATTGTGGCTCTCGCAGCAGCAGCGCATCGACGCCCGCGAGGTCGATATTGGTCAGCGATACCTTCAGCGCGTCCCCCGGACCGCCGAACCGCCCCGCGGCTGCAATCTCCTGGTCGCCGTTGCGGAGGCTCAGGTCTTCGACGGCGATGGAATCAGACGCGTAGTTCACTGCCGGCGAGCTTCCGGGCGCCATGGTCCAGTGCTGCTGACCGGAGGCGAGATTCAGCGCCGTCAGGTGCACTTCCTGGTGATCCGGATGGAGCACGAGCGACCCGTTGGCATCGAGGCTCCGTTGCGGCTGAGTCGCGGTCGCTTCGAACGTGACGGTCTTGTCGGCGTAGGTCGTCTTGGCTTTGAGCTCGTTGATGTTCTGGCCCGCGACCGTCACAAAGGTCGCCTGCGTGTCGGCTTCCGCCGATGCTCGCGAGAACTCGAGATCTGGCACCTTCACCGTGTAGGTCGACTCCGTATTGAGCGCGCCGTTCTCCCCGTACTTGAGTCCGTCGGCGCTCAGCGTGCCGCGGGCTTGCAGTTCGGAGCGGTTCCCGGTGATGGTGCCGTCAACCTTCGCGATGCCCGATACCGGGACGTCGAACAGTTTCCCGATCTCTTCGATGCGCGGTGAGTCGGCGTGCACCGTGAGGTTCGATTGGCCCGTGTCGTTCAGCGCCAGCGATCCGTGCGCCGTCGCGTTCAGGTCCCGGCCCACCACTTCGAGTGTTCGGACATCGCCGGTCTGGTCGTGGTAGTCCGCGTCGAGCGACGCCGATTGAATCGCCAGACCGCCAATCGTTGACGGCTCAAGAGTCAAACGGGCCGTCGCCTTCACGCTGTCGGGATGTACGCCGGCGGACAGCGCGGTGACCGTCGCGTCGGCATCGACGGAACCGGCGACGTTGCCGTCCATCTCCTGCCTGCCGCTTGCGACGGCAGGATTCAACTCCGCGAATGAACCACGTGCGACGACGTGCGCTGCATCGTCGGCGACGGTGGCATCGAAGTCGAGCGAGGGAATGCGGCCGCCCATCAACGCAGACTCACTGATCGTGCCGTTGGCTTTCACGTTCATCGAGGCGAGATCGGTGCCGGCGCCATCCGCGGTGACGTGCGCGTTGATGACGCTCTGGTACTTCGGATCGTCAAGCGCCGGAACGTTGAACGCGTGGCCAACTTGCTGAAGATCGAGATCCTGGACGGTGGCGTCAGCGCGGTACGAGATGGCGGACCCGTCCATCGTCACACCTGCTCTGCTGCCTTCGGCGATCTTTATTCCCGGCAGCGTCGATGGCGCGAACGTCGCGTCGACGGCAACCTTCCTCGCGGAAGCGGTTTTCGGAACGGAGCCGGTCGCGTGATAGTCGGCAGTCACATCCGTCGTTGCAGGAGGAACCTTCAGATCCTTCGGAAGCTTCGCAAGATTCAGGTGGGTGGCGCGGCCGCGGAGATCGAACACCAACGGGGCGTTCTCTTTCGGGATGGTCACGACACCACGAGCCGTTGCGCCCGTACCGTACGCCGTGGCGCTGGCCTCCAGGGCAACACGACGCCCCTCGAAGGTTCCCTTGGCCTGGACGCGTTCGGCGGCATACCCCGAAGCTGCGATGCGAGGGGCGCGAACGATCGCAGTGCCACGGATGGAATCGAGATCGGAAAAGGACGCAGCCTTCAGGTCGGCATGAAGATCGGCCGTCAGATCGCTTCGCTGAGCCGGGTCCTTGAGCAGCGGAGCGAGGTCGAGGTGCCGAACCCGCACGTCGCCCTGCACCGACTGGTCCGGCGTCTGGACGTCGGCCACGAGGCGTCCGGTCACCTGGCCTGCAGACGAGCGGACGTTCATCTCGACCTCCAGCCGATCGAGCGGTCCGGAGCTCTTTATTTCAAGCGCCGGCTGCAGATTGATTCCGGCGAGCGATGGAACGATGCGCGCGATCTCGGGGATCGACAACTTGTCCGAGGTGAGCTGCAATTTCAGCTGCGGACGGGTCAAGTACTGCTGGATGGCGCCGTCGATCAGCACGGAACTCTCCGCTGTCCGCAGCGCCAGTTTGTCGACAAACAGCGTGTCGTTCTCCACCGACAGGCCGCCCGAGAACGCGTTGAGCGCAAGCTCCGGCTCGGATGCCCGGAACGACACGTGCGAGATCTCGAGCGAGTAGCGCACCGGTTCGTACTTGAACGCCAGCTTTGCGTCGAGATGATCAATGCGGTTCGGGATGTCGACGCCGGAGGTGCCGATCGGGTCGTCGACCGGGTCGTCGACGACCAGCGTGGCATCGCTGATTCCAATATCGTCGATGGCGATCGGCAGCTGCGGGCCCTGTCGATCCGCCTCCTGCGCCTGCTTCTTCACGAGCTTCGCGAGCGACCAGGTGTCCCCGTCGCGCCGGAGATAAATGGTGGGATGGTTCAACCGGACGTCGTCAATCGACAGACCTTTGGCGATCAGCTGAAAGACGTTGTAATCGACTCCCAGATCCTTGACGGCAACCACCTCGCTGCCATCCATCGATACACCGACGTTCTCGAGTTCGACCCCGAAGAACAGGTTGCCGCCGAGCCGTTCAATCGAGAGCTGTCCGTTGAGGTAGTTACCTGCTTGAGAAACGATGTAGCCGCGCAGCCAGTTCTTGAACCATGCGGTTTGCGAAACGATGATGGCAGCCGCCGTCGCGCCGACGATCAGCGTCAGTACAAGCAGGAGTGCGTGAACGAGTCTGCGCGCGAGACGCATGCAACGCTTGCGCTTCGCAAGAAGCGCGCCCGCCTTTCAGCTCTGCCTGCGCCGCGACAGCATCGCTCGACTAGAACGCCTGACCGATGCTGAAGTGAAGGCGCCACTGGCGAACCTGGGGTTCGCCGTTCACCAGGAGACCTGGAATCGGGTTGAGCTGGTAGCCGAAATCGAAACGGATCGGGCCGACCGGTGTCTGGTATCGCAGACCCGGTCCGATCGCGTACCGCAAATCGTTGAAGTGATACTCCCAGTCGCCTTCCCAGACATTGCCGCCGTCGAGAAAGAGTACGGCACCAAGGCTTCCACGCAACGTCAGCCGCGCTTCGGAGCTGAACGCGATCATGCTGTTCCCGCCGATCGGTGAGCCTTCGCCGCCCAGAGGGCTGACTTCGTAACGGCCCCAGCCGCGAATGCTCGTCGCGCCGCCGAGGAAGTACTTCTTCGAGAAGGGAACTTCGCCCGGGTCGTGCCCCTTCGCGTTGATGCCGCCCATCTGCACGCGATTGGCGATAACGAGCCGCTGGCTGACCGGGAGGTAGTGACGCGCGTCGAACGAGAGAGCGTTGTACTCGTAAGTGCCGGGCAGCACGCGCCCCGCTTCCTCGGCGTGGAAAGCGAGCTGATAACCGCGTCTCGCGTTGAGC
>Ga0310810_10004996_pt1 | contig 14760 bp, 18 predicted proteins | sample NCmetagenome_FD_207641 | JGI IMG/M metagenome (GOLD analysis project Ga0310810, IMG submission 207641) | Soil microbial communities from experimental microcosm in Duke University, North Carolina, United States - NC | ecosystem: Engineered > Artificial ecosystem > Soil microcosm > Unclassified ... | reverse complement strand
ACCGTCGTGGCCGGTGTCCTGGTCATGGTCGCCTATATGGGATTCACGCGTGAGGAACGCAAGGCCCGTGAAGAACGCACGCGACAGGCGTTGGCCCAGCAGACGGAAAGTCTGTTGCGGGCGAATGCGTTGCTGGTCGATGCCAAGGATCAACTCAACCGCTCCGAACGCCTCGCGGCCGTTGGCCAACTCGTGGCCTCTGTCGCGCACGAGGTCGGGACCCCCTTACATTCCATCGCCTGGCATGTGCAGGCGCTCGGCGAAGAGCCGGGCGTGACGCCCGCCATGAAGAAGCGCATTACGATCATCGAGGAACAGCTCAACCGGGTCGTGCGGATCATTCAAGATTTGTTGTCCTCGACCCGCCAACGAAAGCCGGAGCCGACTTGGATGTCCGTTGGGGACGTCATCGGACCGGCGACCGCATTAATGGAGCCCGCCTTCCATGGCAAGGGCATCGGATTGATCAGCGAGTCGGCCATCGGAGTGCCGTTGGTGTGGGCCGACGCCGGAAAGCTGCACCAAGTGCTGGTGAATCTGTTGACGAACGCGTTGGCCGCCACACCGCAGCAGGGCACAGTGGAGGTCCGCGTCGGCGCTCGTGCGGCGACGTCCCAGGAGTTGGACGCCGGACAGAGAGTCGCCCCGGACATGTCTTCCATGGTGGTGACCGTGGCCGTCCGCGACACCGGGATCGGCATGCCGCCGTCGGACGTTCAGAATGCGTTTCAACCGTTTTTTACGACCAAGGAGGTTGGCAAGGGAACCGGGTTGGGTCTATTCTTGAGCCGGGAAACGGTCCAAGCGCACGGCGGTACGCTCTCGCTGGAGAGCGAGCAGGGACGGGGAACGACGGTGACAATTACCTTGCCCGGCAAGGTCGCGGTGCCTGAGGGGGTGGCGTAAGAACATGCAGCCTGCGAAAATTCTCGTCGTGGATGACGACTCGGTCGCCCGGGAGCTGTTGGCCGAGGCCTTGAAAAAAGAGGGCTACAGCGTCGAGGCGTATGCCAACGGGGAAGAAGCGATCGCGCGCGGCAGGGAAGGCCGCGTCGATCTCGTGCTCACCGATATCCGCATGGGCGCCGTGGATGGTCTGACCGTTCTCCGTGAGTTCAAGCGCATGAGCCGGGATACGGCCATCGTCGTGTTGACGGCGTTCGGCTCCTTGGAAGGTGCGATTGAGGCCATCAAACAAGGCGCCTATGATTATTTAGCCAAGCCGTTTAAGAAGGAAGAGATCAAACTCGTCGTTCAACGCAGCCTCGATCATTGCCGCCTGTTGCGTGAGAACACAAAATTCCGGGAAGAGCTGAGGAGCAAGGATGAGTGGTCGCCGCTCGTCGGGAGCAGTCCCGCAATGCTCGAAGTGTACAAGCTGGTGGCCCGCGTGTCCGAAAGCCGAAGCACCGTGCTCTTGCAGGGCGAGAGCGGGACGGGGAAAGAGTTGATCGCCCGCGCCATTCATGGGAACAGTCCACGCCGCGACAAGCCGTTCGTGCCTGTCAACTGCGGCGCCCTTCCCGACACTCTCCTCGAATCGGAAATGTTCGGCTATGAAAAGGGCGCATTCACCGGCGCCGTAGGCACGAAAACCGGTCTGTTTGAATCGGCCAACGGCGGGACGTTGTTTCTCGACGAGATCGGAGAATTGGGACAGGCCCTGCAGGTAAAATTACTGAGAGTGATGCAGGATCATGAAGTGCGCCGGGTGGGCGGAACGAGTTCGATCAAAGTGGATGTCCGCATCATCGCCGCGACCAATCGTGATCTCGAGCAGTTCGTCAAAGAGGGAAAGTTTCGAGACGACCTCTTTTACCGGTTGAACGTCGTGCGGATCACGCTGCCGTCGCTCAAAGAACGGGAAGAGGACATTCCGATGTTGGCCCATCATTTCTTGCAAAAATGCGCTGCAGGCACGACCACGGCAGTGCGCGGGTTTCATCCCGGCACCATGGAGTGTCTCACGCGCTATCGGTGGCCCGGCAACGTTCGTGAATTGGAGAATGCGATCGAGCGCGCAGTCTCACTGAGCCATGGGCCGCTCTTGACGCCGGACGATTTGCCCGCGCAGATCCGTCAGGCGCCAAGTCCCAGCGAGCAAAAACCGGATGTGCCTGAGCCGGCTGAATCGGTCTATCTGACCTTGGAGGAAGTGGAAAAACGCCATCTCATGCGGGTGTTGAAGGAAACCAAGGGCAACAAGGTGAAGGCGGCGAAAATTCTGGGCATCGACCGTCGAACACTGTATCGCATGGCGGAGCGGTTTGGACTGGATTTGGGGCCGGATGCGGATGCTGGCGACAAAGACGCCGGATAGTCTAGAGCAGATGAAGGGCGTTTTTGATCAATCGAAGCTGATTGTCGGCGCTCTGAGGTAACGGCGTCGGCGATTCTTCCCATCGTGTGAACAGCCCGTCTTTCCCTTCAAAGTAGACCTGCAGCCGCAGTCGGCTCGTCTGTGAATCGGGTGCCGTGAGCAGCGCATCCACCCGACTCCGTCCCGTGCCGAAGCGCCAGCGAAGCAGCCCATCCCAAGGACCACGGATTTCTTGGCGGTAGCCGGTCGTCCAGTGTTCATCGCCTTCTTGGTCAACCTCATACCCACCGTCGGTCAACACCTGGATCAGCACTGTCCGTACCTCGTCCGCGGGTGCCGACAAGGTCACATCGATGACATCAGGTTCGTGGGGAATAGGCGGTCCGGCGCAGGAAATACAGGCCACGAGGGACGCAACAAGCAGAAGACGAGAGCAGTGAGACGTCACTTGGCTTTCGTGTCCTTCAGTCGATACACGAGATGCGTATCCGTTTGCGATACACCTTCTATCGCATGAATGCGGCTAAGCACGAGCTGCGTCAACGCATCTTGGTCGGGTACTTCGACGACTGCAATGATGTCCGGCTTGCCCCAACAAGGATCGATGGTCTTCATCTGCTTGATCTCGCCGAGCGCCCTGACCACTCGGCTGGTTTGTCCAGGCTGGACGTGAATCAGAATGTACGCTTTGTCGGCCATGACCACTCCACCGTCTACCGGTGCATGGATCGTACAAGGCACCGCCGGAATGGCAGGCTCTTTGCCAACGTAGCGGATACCCTGAGCGCCTGTCAACGTGGCGGAGTTCGGCGTTAAAGGTTGCTCGGGAACCGCTGCCGCTGATTTCGGCCTTTTCATGACTGCCTCATTTGGGGGCAACGATGACTTCGACGGTAAAGTGATCGCTGATGGTGGTAAGCTCGCTTTCCAAGCCGCGCGGATTTCCGACGCGGCCGTCCGGGTCATAGATGAAGCACAATAACTGCGTGCATCGTCCTCGATCACGATAGCGCTCGGCATCGACGCGCACTTGGTCCGCAAGATCCTTCCTGCTGAGGCCGGGCCGGGTTTTTTTCACGACAATGGTCAGCCGGTCATGGTCGAGGAGAAAACAGGTGCGAGTCGTGCCGTTGCTGTATGACGGGGTCCACTCATCTGTGCCGATGTCGTCAAAATGCTGCCGCAGCAGCGCATGAACGAGATCCTGTACATCGAACTCATCGTCGACGCTGATTGTCGATCGATACTCGCCTCTCAGGCGCAACTGTCGGGCGACGGCGTGAAACCGGTGGCATAAAAGCTTGGCAGTTGACAGATGGTCGTTCTCCAGACCTGTACCCTGCACCGGAGCCGATGCGATTGATGGGACCGGTATCGCGGCAGGCGCCACGGGAACTTCTTGCGTCGTTGAAAAAGCGGCGGCCGCCGGTTGCGTGCTGTGAGCAGCTGATGCCGGACCGCTGCAAGCGGGGGGCGGAGCCGTCATCGAAGGTGATGCGGTTTTCATGAGTGGCATTGTGTCGACGACAGAGGGGGCGCAAGGGGCTATTGCGACAGGGGCTGGTGAACTAGAGACCGATAGAACAGCAGGTGCTGCCGCGGCAGCGGCCGGTGATGGCGAAACCGCTGCGGAGTCTTGGGGACGCGGCTGTGAAACAGATGGGACAGGTTTTGTCTCCTGCGTGCGAAACAGCGAGGAAATGGGCTCAATGGGACCACGCGGCGGGATCGATGGCGCTGACTCGGCGACCCCAGGAATCAGGGACGTCACTGCCGGTGAAGCAGCCGTTGAAGGCGCTTGAACTGCGGGCGGTTCGACCGTCGGCACAAGAGGCAATGTCGTACTCGTCGGATGGGCGGCGGACGAGCTGACTGACGTCACCGACACGTGAGCCGTGGAAACGACCGGAGGCACCAGCGTCAGTTGAGGAGCATTGGATGCGGGAGAGCTGCCTTCCACTGCCGCAGGCTTGATGCCTTGTAATTCCAATTTCTTTTCCTCGAGCGAGGCAATCAATCCGCGTAGAAGCGTGAGCGTCTGCTTTTTCTCGGCCGAGGTCGAGAGCGCAAGCTTCAAATGACGGTGGGATTGAAACTCTGGGGATTTTTCTCCGAAGCCGCGCTTAATGCACTCGCGCAATTGGAGCTCTGTACGGGCCAGCGCTCCCTCGAGATAAGGAAAGCCCTCCCGCCCCAGATCTTCGAATTTTGGAATAAAGGACTGCAGCTGTTCAATGCTGTAAGTGAGGTCGTCGATCGCAAGCGTTTTCGACCGCGCCCGCTCTGGTTTTGCGCGTGCCATAGAGTGTGAGAAAAGTGTAGCCCACGTCGTGCAGGCTGACAAGGAAACCCCAGAAAATCAGCACCGATTGACCGTCACAGCACCCCGGCGGCTGACGCGTCTTAGGCAGCGATGTCGACCGAATGGTCAGGGTCCTCCTCGATGACGGGCTGAAGCGTCGAGGGCGCCTGAACGGCTGCGGCAGCGAGCGTCGCGGCATGCAGCCGGCGATTTTGTTCAACTCCCGGGTCATAGACGTGTCCGCAATTGATGCAGCGCCAGCCTTCCAGCCACCAGTCGCCGCCGCTTTCCTGGAGATCCAAAAAGTGATCCCGCGCCATACAGCCTTGACATCGTCGACAAGTCATAAGCCCCTCCTTTGTTGCAAATACGCCTTTACCGTACCGGGCAGGGGCCGTCCTGTTGAGACCCAAAGGGGGTAACTCAAAAGGGGGAGGTGGGAGAGACTGATATATAAGAGCGACGAGGTCTGATACGAATAGGGAGCGATGAGCAAGCCCGTAAGGATGTCGACGGAAGCTTCGGCTATGGGATAAGCGTGCGTTCGAACGCTTTTGGAATGAGAATCATCGCCTCTAGTCTACCGATTAAACCGGCGTAGGCCCCATCCCTCATCACATGGAGGAATTGAGAGCGGTAGTTCTCGGCCAGGCGCACGCCGTCGATGACGGCATCGTACATCAGCCATTGTCCCGACTGATTGACCAACCGCACATCGACCGTCGTGTCGCTTTTATCGCCCCTAAATAATGTGCGCACTTCGGCGAAATTCCCTTCCAGTTGCTCAGAGAGGTATATGACGCTTCTCATCGTGTACATATTGACCCGGGAGGCCACGGCGTCACGCAACACTTGAACGAAGAGCTCGCTGAACCGCTGCCGTTCCGGTTCGTCGAGCACCATCCAGGTGATGCCAAGCGATCGCCGGGCCATCTCCCGATAGTTGACGGAATTCCTGATGACGGTCTCCAGCGCGACTCGACGCGCATCCGCCATTCCCGGTTGCTGGTATGCAGGATTGTTGAGAATGCCCATGACCGTCCCGATCGTCTCTTTCACAGTTTCCGTTGGAGTTGTAGAGGCGTAGCCGGCCGTGTGGCCGAAAAAGACCATAGCGATGCTCAAACTGCCCAACAACGCCTTGAACATCCGCATGACTCACCGCCTTTCTACCGCGCCTGGCTAATAATAACGGCTGATCCATTTACACCAGAGATGAATGTCGCCTGTCGTAAGAACGCAATCCGACTCGCTGTCTCTCGCTGAGAGATGCTTTTCTTCCTGTTGCACTTGGCTGGTCAAATCGTTCGGCCGAATGACATCTTTGGGGATGGTGAATGCAGACTGGGGATGAGTTTGAAAGGCGCAGCCGAGAACGCTCACTGCAATGGAAAACGCCGTAACCGCGAAGGCCTCTCGTTTATGAGTCAAGGATTCACCTTGCATGAGCGACCATGTGATTCAATTCACCTTTTCTAAGTGAGTATCATGCTCTCGCGGACACTGTACTGGGAGAGACCCTTGTTGCAGCTAGGTAAAATAGTTTAATGCCGGCTGGGGAGAATGCGGAGATGCGCAGCACCCGACTGGCGGAACGCGAGGGCTCGTAAGGCATTGGCATGGCAAGTACACAGCCGGGACCTGTGTTCAATTAGATGAGGAGGACAGCATTCTCGTTGGGCCTGCCTGAAGCCCGCCACGCTGCTGCGCCTTCTGCGGTCTCCGGTGAGCCTTGGATGACTTCTTACAATGTATTAGCAGCTGTGCTGATTATCTGCGCTGCGGCAGGCCTAGGCCTGGGAGGTCTTTTGATCTGTGGAGCAGCGATTGCGCATGCGGTGCTCGGCACGCTCTTCGTCTTGTCACTTATGGTGTCGAAACGGTAATGTCAGAATGTAAGCAGATTATTTGCCTCGCTGGACTGGAATGGTTCATTGGCGTCCGTGTTTGAATGACGGACGCCAATGAACTTACTTCCTCTTTGACGTACTATCGGCTCGAAACCGCTTCGTCCTTGTCAGAGTGGGCCGCAAGACTTTCATGCGTGTCCACCGGATTCCCCCCCGCTTGGCGCACCTCGTACAGGGGACCGATGGAAATCGTGCCCGCCATATTTTGTCCTCCGCTGTGATCACTTGATTCAGCCCTGATCACGTAGTTCACTTCTCCGGGCTCCCGGAAGCATACGCTTGCCGTCTTGTTGGCGCGGATTTTGGCCGTGTACTCGTTGCGCTTTGTTCCGAATCCCATCACTCCGCCGAAGTTACGCTGGCACGCCAGGTTTTCAGTCATGGGCTTCAAAAAAATCACTTCGATCGCGGCCCGCCGCTTGTTGATCCACCGAATCTCGTCGCCGGGATTGACCGTCAGGGATGTCGGGTCGACGCCCTCGGTGATAATCACATCCTTGACTTCCCCGGTACGGGTCAACGTCGGCATGCTTTCTCCGCCGACGGTTTGACATCCGGCAAGCAACAGAAGACCAGATGCAAAAATGATACGTTGGATATGCATGGTACTCTCTCCTTTAATTGAAGGTGAAGAAGCTCCCCTGGAGACAGCTTGTTCTAACGCAGCAGGAGCAATCAGCAGAAAAACAGTGAGGATTCATGATGACGAGCCTCTTCTTGGGTTATGCTGAGGCAAGGGTGTTTGCACGAATTTGGCAGCCTATTGTTTTGAGCACGTAACGGGACCGCAACTTTGATTCCGTGTCTTCATTTCTCCGGACCTCGCGTTCACCGGCTCACGAGGTGATTAGGATTTCAACGCGGCGATTTTTCGCGCGCCCTGTAGCAGTCGTGTTGGTGGCGATTGGATTGCTGTCGCCATAGCCGTCCGCCCATAGATTGGCGCTTACGCCGCCATCCCGCAGGGCCTCCGCGGCACTGTTCGCGCGCGCTTCCGACAGTTCCTTATTAGATGGGAACTTCTTTTGCAGCGCGCCCGTAATCGCAACATTGTCGCTGTACCCCGCCACATGTACCTGTTTTTCAGGAAACTGCTTGAGCACAGTACCGACTCGCTTCAGGGCGTCGGTGGCCTCTGCCTTCATGTGGTCTTGGCCCGAATCGAACAGCAGACTGGAGGCCAAATTGATCGTGAGCGCATTACCGGAGTGCTGCACCAAAAGGGTACCCTTCGAAATTTGGGATTGTAGCGCCTGGAGGAGATCTTTCTCGGCGTTTGCGAGGTTGCTCTTATTCTGATCAACCTCACTACGCAGGCCGGCCAGGCTGGCATCGCGATCCGCAAGCTCCGCTTGGGCTGCCGCCAGTTCGTCAACCATCCGTTGACGGTCTCTGTCTGCCGCAGCCAGCCGCAAGCTCATCTCCAAGGCCGACTTGTCCTTCTCGGATTGTGCAGCAAGGCTCTGATCAAGTTGACTGGTCAGGGCGGCCAGGCTGGCATCGCGATTCGCAAGTTGCCCTTGGGCTGCGGCCAGTTCGTCAACCATCCGTTGGCGGTCTCTGTCTGCCGCCGCGAGCTTCGAGCTCAGCGCCACGTCCTTCGCACTGTGGGCTTTAGGCGACGCAGTGTTCTCCACCGGATTCCCCCCCGCTTGGCGCGCCTCGTACAGGGGACCGATGGAAATCGTGCCCGCCATATTTTGTCCTCCGCTGTGATCACTTGATTCAGCCCTGATCACGTAGTTCACTTCTCCGGGCTCCCGGAAGCATACGCTTGCCGTCTTGTTGGCGCGGATTTTGGCCGTGTACTCGTTGCGCTTTGTTCCGAATCCCATCACTCCGCCGAAGCTACGCTGGCACGCCAGGTTTTCAGTCATGGGCTTCAAAAAAATCACTTCGATCGCGGCCCGCCGCTTGTTGATCCACCGAATCTCGTCGCCGGGATTGACCGTCAGGGATGTCGGGTCCACGCCCTCGGTGATAATCACATCCTTGACTTCCCCGGTACGGGTCAACGTCGGCATGCTTTCTCCGCCGATGGTGTGACAGCCGACAAGCATCAGCAGAGTAGATCCAAGGATGATAGGTTGGACATGCATTGCTGGTCCCTCCTCTTATTTTGAGGAACTATCTTCCCATCGGAAGAATTAGGTTGAAGCGCAGGCTATTTTGACAAGCGTTAGACACAACTGTTCTGATTAAACGGAGGGCACTTTTACTGCTATCTGAAATGTCTCTGACCTTAATGATCGCAATGCCACCATGCTTGGACTTCCCTGATCATTGACTCTGACCGCTGCGCCTCTGCTTAAGATACATTGATGACAAAGCTTCCGCATAAGAGCCTGCTTATCACCGGTTGTGATTCTAAACGGTCTGTTCGGGAACCAAATGTATAGAATTGACCACCGGAGGGACGCGGGCTTTCATCTTGAAATCTAGAGGCGATTTCATCAAATCAAGTAAACGAACCCTTAGAGCTTCGCCCCTGAAGCACCCGCTCGGATCGAGATCGTAGCATCCGCTCTCACGATGCTTTGCAACAGGCCTCTGCTCTCCTTCATCGACGCTCCACGGGGTTGTGATTATTGGCTCACTAGCGGCTTTGAACCGGGCCGTCCTTATCAGGGTCGGCAGCAAGCCCTTCATTCTGCCCGTTCGGAGTTACGACCGGGCGGCCCGTCTCGCGCAGAGGACCAATTGAAATCGTGCCCGCCGTATTCTGTTCTCCGGCCGAGTCACTTGATTCGGCCCTGACCACATACTTCGCCTCGCCGGGCTCCCGGAAACACACGCTTGCTGTCTTGTTGGGGCCCAGTTTGGCCGAGTACTCGTTGCGCTTGGTACCGACGCCCATCGTCCCGCCAAAGTTGCTCTGGCAAGCGAGATTTTCCGCAACGGGACTCAAGAAAATCACTTGGACACTTCCCTGACGCTTGTTGATCCAACGGACCTCATCGCCGGGATTGACCTTCACGGATCTCGGTTCGACGACATCACGAATGACGACATTCTTGACTTCGCCCGTACGGGTTAACGTCGGCATGTTCTCTCCGCCCATGGTTTCACAACCGGCAAGTATCAGGAGGGTAGATCCAAGGATGATAGGTTGGACATGCATTTGCTAATTCCTCCGCTTATTGAAGGTGAAATATCCCAGCTATCTGAAAGGGTGGGTTGATGAACGTCATCTCTCGCGTTGGTTCAACCGCCGGCTGCGACTCAAGGCGCCTCGCTGCGGCCCATGTCGGTCCCACCGGCTGTGACAAAGTGCAACGTCATCATGCTTTCTGTTCTCTCGTCCTGGATTTGTACTGTCCGGCCGACAGTGGCGACCTTTGTCGTGTAATATGCCTTTCCCGACGAGACGTCGGTTACGCGGGAATAGTTTATTTCGCCGCAGCCCGCAACTAGCATCGTGCATGCGCCTAGCATCAATGTCGTGATCAGATGCTGCATGAGATCCTCCGCCCGGCAGTTGGGTCCCTTAATATGAAGTGGTTGGCGTGGGTGAAGCTGTACCGAATTGACCACCGACGTATGAGGACTTTTCCTAGGCGGCGTCTTCGCCTGAAGTGTGGACGAGGAACATCTGAGTGAATCCTGTCGCAACCTCAGCGCCTACCCTGTGTAATGACGGTTCTCAGGGAGGGAAGGTATGCGAGCGATCGATCTCCTCAGATGTAAATTCCTTGGAGGTCACCGGTGGTTCTGGCGTAGTTTTCATGGCCATCGTGTAGTTTCCTACCTGAGCACAGTCCGTAAGCAAAACAACTAAAGCCGTGTTATGTGCTGGAAATTTGGTGCCCCCGAAACGAATTGAATGTGCGACCCGCGGTTTAGGAAAACGGTTCGACTCCGTAAGGTCAAACCGTAGCAGGATACAAGGAGCAACAGCAGGACAACAGCATCAAGGGGTTACAGCATCGGCAGACTAGCAGGAGACACTGCAGGACATGCGGGCAACCGTGACGAAAACTGAAAACGGGAAGCCGAACCGTGGCAGAAACCGGAAAGGATTTTTCTCTCTCCCAGCCAGGAAGGCCCCCCGCCATGTTCGGGCAGGACGGGATGCCTTATGGAGCCTCGACAGCGTGGGCAAATATCCACGGCGCTCGATAGCGGGAAGGAAGCCCCCCGGTCTTCTTGTTTTGGATGTCCCTCAAAAAGACACAGCTGACTTGGATGGAACCCCTCCACCCGCTGTACTTAGGGGAACAGTGGAATCTCATTGGCTGGCGGCAACGCCGATCTCCGATCCTACGATCTTAGCCGTCCTTAGGTGATGCTCAAGAACAGGTACTGTACCGGCCGCCCACTGTTTTACTTGTGGATCTTGCAATATCTCGGCGCTCTGTTTGAACTCATGCACGTCTTTCATGTGGTCAAACAGCACGTAGCTAATGTAGGACTGATCAAAATCTTTTCCGGACAAATGCAACAACTCTTTGTGCCTTTCTTTTTGTTGTTGATTCATTTCTGTAGGTATCTCAATGCCTTTTCTTGCGGCCAGTTGTAGAACTTCCTGATTCGTTTTCATGTGATCTTCAATCATGCGTTCTGCAAACTGCTTCACGGAGTCGTTTGAAGCCTTTGTCTTCGCCAATCGGCCAAGCGCTATTTCTGCTTGTTGGTCTTGTGGAAGCGCACCCCGGCAAGGCCGGCCTTGCGACGGGCCGCATAGAAGGCCCAGAGCAGGTTTCTCGCATCCCACATCTTTCCCGCTTGGTTGAAAAAGACATGGGACGTGCGAATGGACCGGAGCCGTGCCTGGCGCTCCAGCACCTCAATCGCCGTGGCATTGAGCGGCAGCGTGTCTTGCTCGCCGTTCTTCTGCTCGACGATCAGCAGTGTGCGTCGGGTGAGATCCGCGTGCGACCATTCGAGCCGCAAGAGCTCGCTTTGCCTCAGCCCCGTATGGAGCGCAAAGATAATGATCTCGCGCAACCAGGTGGGACACACGGCGAGAAGCCGTTCTTCCTCCTGCGCGGTGAGCCAGCGCCCCGGCCTAAAGCCATCGCAGCTCCATAGAACAAGAACAGGCAAAAAAAATCGCATGATCCTAGGAGATTTTAGCCCAGGTCGCAAGTCCACTTTGCATCTACACAGACCTCTTTAAGGGCGTCCGTGCAATTGATGCGTAGTATCGCGTCTAATTTAATCCAGATAACGCAATGCAATCCTTTGCCCCATTTCGAGCGTCGGCCGAGCCAATCCAGCCGTCAATATATAAGAGGGAGAGAGCAGGGAGCACAGGGCGAGCACAATCTCATGGGAATAACTGCCAAGGCATGTGTGTTATAGAGCTGCCGACCGGCGACCTGCGGAGGGCTAACCCATCGATTAAGAGTTCACGTCAGCTTCAATCTGAGCGGTCCCGGCAGGATTCAACCCAACAAGAAACCAGCGATTCGAAAAAAAACCGCTCTCTAGAATACCGAATCCTTCCATCGCTTTCATCTTCGCATTCTTGTCAACGTCGCCGCCGAGTGTCGCTAGGCGCAATCCCACCGCACGGACATCGGTGGTCACAGTTCAGGGTTATTAAGAATTCTTCATGATCCGTTCATCAGGTAATCATGTGACGTAGTTACAGTCTCACCAACGGGGAAGGGTATTTTGGAGTTCTTTAGTCAAGACTACATTGCGTCGAATCACAAACCGGGAGGCTGCATCATGGAACGTAGAATGGAGACAAACGAACACACGTGGCTCAGAACTGTGGAACGGAACGGGCAGGCACATGCTATTCGGTTCCTCGCGGCACTCGAGCAATTCGAGACGAAGTCTTGCGCTCGTTGCGCAGGCCTGCTCCTGAGCGACTGGTGCTATGATTTGGAGAGCCCCGGTGAATATCACGTCAGAGTCCTGCGCTGCGTTCAATGCGGGCATCGCGTCGATCCTGTCATCGTGCAGAACCAAATCTCTCCGCCGGTCCTCAACGCTGTTGCCGGGGATTGCCGGCACAAGGACTCGGTGAGCATAGAGCTGCTGGAAGAAGTTGCGTAATAAGAGCACGCAATAAAGGAAGTGAGTCGGGACTGAACACTGGTGCTCCAGATCCGCAAACGACCGTGGTGACCTATCCGTCGGATCATTTCATCTGTCCGAGCGTTGAGCGAAGGCGAGGTAAATAGGAGAAAGACTTTCATGCTTTTTGAAGCATCCGAAGGATAGGCAGTCACCTCGAAGTTGCAGGGAACAACCGCTCTATTCACCCTATATCGATGGAGGATGTAATGCTTCATATACGTCAATTTATGGCAGTACTGGTTCTTGCGGTCCTTGGCATGGTGGGTTGTGCGGACAAATCGCTCGTGGTGGCAGCCCCGAATCTGGCCGATGTGGCGGACACGAAGGCCGCCATGCGTGAGCTATGGGCTGGGCACATCTTTTGGATTCGGAACGTCGTTTTCGACAACGCGACCGGCAATCCTGCGGCGCGTGATATTGCCGATAAGGAAGTGGTAGCGAACGCTAAACAGATTGCGGGCACGATTTCGCCGTTTTACGGCGTAGCGGCATCGGATAAACTTTTTACTTTACTGGCTGACCATTATGGCGCGATCAAAGCATACTCCGATGCCACCATTGTCGGCGATAAGCCCCAGGAGGATGCCGCGCTTGCCCACTTGGCGTCCAACGCCGACGACATCGCTGTATTCCTCAGCGAGGCCAATCCTTACCTGCCAAAAGACACTGTTCGGGGCCTGATCGCTGCGCACGGTGCCCATCACGTCGCCCAAATCATTCAGTTGCAAGAACATGATTACAGACGCGAGGCACAAACTTGGAGAGTGATGCGACAACACGTCGATCTGATTGCCAATGCGCTGACGACAGCAATAGCGAAGCAGTTTCCAGCCAAGTTTTCATAACTGGTGAGTGACTGTATCGTGCGGCCAGGTTCTGTGGAGACTTTATCTCGACACTGCGAATGTAAAAGAAATTCAAGAGACGGTGAGCCTTGGCGTCCTGGACGGTGTGACAACTAATCCATCGTTCGTGGCGAAAGAAGGACGCAGTTTTCACGAGACACTTGTCGAAATCTGTCACCTGGTCGATGGGCCGGTCAGCGCTGAGGTCGTCAGCGCTGAACAAAGTGCGATGGTAACGGAAGGAAAAGAGCTCGCGAAGATTCACGAAAACATCGTCCGTCAAGGTCCCGTTGATTCCCGCAGGGCTCAAGGCAACAAAAGGGTTAACTGCGGAAGGAATCAGGGTGAACGTCACCCTGTGCTTTTCTCCAAGTCAGGCGTTCTTGGCTGCCAAGGCTGGAGCCTGGTGTACCTCTCCGTTTATCGGCCGATTAGACGATATTAGCTCGAACGGGACGAATCCTGAAAGGTCTGATTTATCGGGAGTTCGGGAAGAGGTGGTGGTGTTTGGTCTCGCGCTTCGACTGATGATCAAACCTGGTCTTTTCACAACCAGCTGTCATGGCAAACACTGGGTGAGGTCCTCAAAGGATGACACACGAGAACGGAACGGAGCAGAGCTGACTCTTAACGAGAAAGTGAGGTGTCGCATGTCGAGGAAGCAGGCTAAGACGAAAGCAACGGTCTCTCGCCCCAGAGTTAAAGCAGAGGAGGACCCCCTTGCTTACGAAATGTGGCTGACTGGGGAAGTTGAACATGGGCCGGTGGAAGAGCGGGCGGCTGCGGAAGGCCTCTTACTTGAAGAGCTTCAGCGGCGCCCATTCCAGAAGCGGTCGGCAGATAGGAGACTCGGAAGAAAAGCTACTCCCTGTGCTTTGAAGACACCCGAAACGGGATGACCGTCGCCTTAGATTTGCTCTCGACCGATGAGGGCAAGGATCGGAGCAAGCTCGAGGCCAAGGACATCATGCGGACGGTCCGCCTCACCGTCACGGCGAGCACGCCGATCACTCAGGCCGCGAAGCTGATGGAGCAACATCATGTGCTCAGTCTGCCTGTCGAAAAAGACGGCAAAGTCCTGTTCTCAGTCAAACGTCATGATCTTCTGCGAGCGAGGATTGGACTTGGCGTAGGGATGGGGATTGATCCATAACCTGGAAGGGGCCGTGATCCGGACCGCGCACAAGCGTGAAAAGGAGAAGACCATGAGACAAGGAGTGCAATGGCAAGTGATTGGGCTCGCCGTGTGGTTGATCTCAGCAGCATCGGTTGGTCAAGCGGCTTCAGGCTCTGAGCACGCTCACCCTGAGCTTCTTCCCGGGGATCAGGTACTCATTGGCACGGTGCAGG